>Ga0334722_10002128_pt1 | contig 22952 bp, 29 predicted proteins | sample C3_bottom_MG_FD_207210 | JGI IMG/M metagenome (GOLD analysis project Ga0334722, IMG submission 207210) | Sediment microbial communities from Yellowstone Lake, YNP, Wyoming, USA - C3_bottom | ecosystem: Environmental > Aquatic > Freshwater > Lake > Sediment | place: USA: Wyoming | collected... | reverse complement strand
CCCTTCTCAAGTACAGCCGGCAAATATAGCCCGCGATGTGTCAGCAATACTCTCGAGCGCTCAAGCTCGATTCCCAGAATATCCTCTTAATTCTCCTCTCTCATTTTCTGGGTACGACGTCGCGGTGAAGACGGGTACCACCGATGATACACGTGACGCGTGGGTTATTGGATACACCCCATCTATCGCGCTCGGTGTCTGGACGGGTAATAACGACAACTCAAAGATGGTGAAGTCTATTGCCGGATTTATTGCCGCGCCAATGTGGCATGAAGCTATGGCTTATGCCCTCACTAAGTATCCCAAGACTTATTTTGGTGAACCAAGCCCTATTTATTTAACAGTACCACCCATACTCCAAGGGAACTGGCAAATTCCTGATGCAAGTGGTGCTATTGTCCCCCACGACCTTCTCTATTGGACTGATAAAAAGAACCCTCAAGGGCCCACCCTATCAAATCCCGCACAAGATCCGCAATTCGCCTATTGGGAATATGGCGTTGCTGCATGGTATTCCTCACACCCAAATTACTTTACTGGTGGCATAATGCTCCCCGTCCCTCTCTCAACTCCTTTTACACAAAGCTCCACAACAGAAACAAATTCTATTTAATCGTTATTGATTCATTGGAGAAACAAGATAGAGAAGAGAGGTGTCCCCCACCCCTTTAATAATAAGGGGGCGGCCAATACCAGCAGCAAGGATGGTAATACTCTCGGTTGTGGTGAGTGAGAGTGCGGCAAGAAGGTAGCGATAATTAAAAGAAAGATCGAGTGCACTACCAGAAACTTGTGCAGAGAGTGTCTCTGATGATTCTCCAATATCTGTATTTTTTGCGAAGAAAGAAATTGAATTCTTTTTAGGGTCAAAATTGATACGTACTTTTTGGAAGGTATCTGAGAAGATGGTTGTTTGTTTTAATGCCGTCTCAAAATCTTTTCGTAGTACAACCGCCTCTACGACTGATTCTTTAGGAATTATTTGTCGATAATCAGGATAGACCGCATTCGTGAGTCGTGAGACCAACATACCCTTCGTACTCACGAAGGCACATTGATGCTCGTCAAATGAGAGAATAATATCGTCGTCAGGAAGCGCTTGCGCTATATCAAGCGCATTCTTTGCTGGGATAAGAAACTTCCCTTGAGTCCCTTTATTAATTAATGGTACTTTCTTTTCCGCAAGCCTAAATGAGTCGGTGGCAACAGCGGTTAAAATACCTCCCTCAATAGAAAGGTAGATACTTGATAATTCTGGTCGTACCATTGAGGTTGATGCACATGATGCAATAGAGGTGAATAGTGAGCGAAGAAGAACGCCGGGTATGACAATTCTATTTTTAGGATTCTCAGGAAATGGGATAGAGGGAAAATCCTCATATAAAACTGTTTTTATAGAACTTTTCCCTGTACCGCTCGTGAGTGAAATAATATCTCCAGTATGTTCAAGAGTTATTACTCCCTCTGGTGAGAGTGAGTTTGCTATTTGTTGAAGAATAGTTGCAGGGAGTGCTACGACCCCATTTGATTTTATTTCACCTTCTAATTTTAGGTCTATACCTGTCTCAAGATTGGTCGCACGCATTTTAATACCATCATCTCCTGCAATAATAAGAATCGTAGAGAGTGCGGGGAGTGTGGTGCTCTTCTTTTCAGCAAACCTTCCTGCGATATGCACTGCTTCAGAGAATATCTTTTTTTGTATTGAAATATACATAAAATTCTTATTAAGATCTATTAAGAGTGTTGATAGGTGGATAACTCAAAAGAACGACTAAATACGCACTCTTTTGGCTATATAGAAATCTATAATCTGTTGATAAGTAAGGGTGTAACATCATACAAGTAGTGTACGGATACTCTGAATCTCTTTTGCGAGATCAGTATCCCCAACTATTTCACGTTTTATTTTCTCACAAGAGTGGATAACTGTTGTGTGGTCACGACCACCCATTTTTGTGCCTATGGTTGGATATGAAATATTAAAATCTTCTCTCAAGAGATACATAATAACTTGGCGTGGTCTGACAACCTCCCTCCTTCTAGTCTTCTCATAAATACTTTCTTCATCAATACCATAGAATTCAGCAACTTTATCCACCACATTCTTCACTGAGATGTTTTTTTGTGGGCGCGTGAATGAGCGGAGTGATTGTCGCACTTCAGCAATATCAGGAGCTGACCCCTTCACTTGAGCATGGCAGATAATACTATTTATCATCCCCTCTAATTCTCGTATTGACCCAGAGAGAGTGGTCGCGACATACTCAACAACCTCATCTGAGAGTATAAAACCATGCAGCGCAGCCTTTTTACGCACAATAGCCATACGAGATTCTGGGTCGGGCTCTCCAATATCAACCGCCATCCCACTCGACAAACGGCCCTTGAGGCGCTCGGCAATATCAGGAATAGAGGCGGGAGAGCGATCAGAGGAGAAAATAATCTGTTTATTAGTATCATGAAGAGTGTTAAAGAGATGGAAAAGTTCCTCCTGCGTCTTGTCTTTTTTAGATAAAAACTGCACATCATCCATAATTAATAAATCATACTGACGGTATTTATCCTTAAATCTATTTGCGGTACCGGCTTGAACTGAGTCAGTATAATCAACCGCAAACTTTTCAGAGGTGAGATAAAAAACTTTTCGTCCTTGATATTGTTTCTTATATTGGTTTCCAATTGCTTGAATTAGGTGTGTCTTCCCTCTCCCTGTGTCTCCATAAATAAAGAGCGGGTTATAGGTGATGCCGGGGCGGCTAAGGGCTGCCTGAGCGGCGGTATAGGCGAGTGTGTTAAAAGATCCAATAACAAAAGTATCAAAAGTGTAGCGCGGGTTTAGATTATCGCTTTTGTTGATATAAAAATCATCAAGGGGTAGTTCCAAAGCCCCGCTTACATTCTTAGTTTCTTTCTGTACCTTACGGCGCTCATCCTTTTGAATGAGATATTCAATATTGCGGAACTCATACGAGACATCTCGAATTATCTTAAGAAGAAGTGTGTGGAATTTTTTAAGATACCAATCTTTAAAGAATTGGCTCGGCACGCCGATATACACCACCCCATCGTCATCAATTTTTGCGATAAAACTGCTACAAAACCACGTGTTGAAATTTGCAGGTGAAATAGAGAGCTCAACTTGAGTTAGCACATACTCCCATAATTCCTGTGAATTCCCTTTGTTCATAGATGCTAGGAGTATACCCTTCATGGCAAAAGTAAGAAACAGTAGTTTTTTGTTGAGAAACTGTTACTATGCTGTGTATAACCTAAATATTCACTATGCCTAAGCAGACCTATCAACCAAAGACGAGAAAAAGGGCTAAAACACACGGTTTTCTCTCTCGAGCCAAGACCAGCTCGGGCCGTAAGATTGTGCAGGAGCGCCGCCGAAGCGGTCGTGCTAAATTGACGGCCTAAATACTGTGTTCCCGCGCAAAGAACGACTCCAGCGCGACATATTCCCCACTGCTCTAAAGGGTCGAAGGGCCTCGTCAGAGCATTTTACCGTTGTATTGCCTTATGAGGGGGTTGGGTATGCGGTGATAGTCCCTAAGAAGGTGGCGCGCCTCTCGGTCACTCGCCATAGGATCAAGCGCCGAGTAGCCGCCGCTCTACGGGCTAACCAGCTCCCTAGGGCGCTTGTAGTATTTCCCAAAGCGTCAGTGAGTAGTGTAAGCTATCAAGATATAAAAGAAGAACTTTCAACGCTTATTTCAAAAATAACAAAAAATCTGTGATCTCGTCATTTTTTCACGCTGTTTTCTATAATCCGATCTACAACGCACTCGTCGCACTCGTCGCGATAGTGCCAGGCTCTGATGTGGGTATTGCGGTCATTCTGATTACTATCGTCATTCGGCTTATCCTCCTCCCCTTCTCTCTCGCGGCCGCACGCACCCAACGCGCGATGAAGGTATTGGAGCCAAAAATTAAAGATCTCAAAGAAAAGCATAAGGGCGACAAAGAAAAAGAAGCAGTCGAGACTCTCGCGCTCTATAAAGAAGCGCGCGTGAACCCATTCGCAAGTATTCTCACTGTGTTTATTCAGATCCCTGTCCTTCTCGCGCTCTATTGGGTCTTCTACTACGAACCATTTTCAACCGTGAGTGCTCTCAACACCGCTCGCCTCTACCCACTCACCCCACTCCCCTCAACAATCTCACTACAGTTTCTTGGATTTATTTCTGTTGCTGGTAAGAGTATGGTCCTCGCAATCATCGCGGGCGCTACCCAGTTCCTTCAGGCACATATGGCGCTTAAGGGCACCATGAGCCCAGCAAATAATGCGACGCAGGGCGACTTCCAGAAGATTATCGGCATGCAGCTCAAATACGTCTTCCCCTTCTTAATCGGCATCATCTCCTACACAACCTCTGGCGCGGTCGCGCTCTACTTCATCACTACTAATCTTGCTGGCTCAGCACAAGAATGGCACGTCCGTCGCAAGCTCGATAAAGAAGCAGAGGGTCAGGTATAGAAAAACCGGCGGAGTTTAGTCCGCCGGCTTGCCCGTATTCACCGATGAGGGAACGGTTCTTGTTCTGCCCAATGTCCTCAGAAGAGGAGAGGAGCAATTACCCGTTTATGGAGTTTTGGCTCCACCACGATCAGTGTTTAAGGTTTGATGGGGTCATCCATCGTGAGGCTTACATGCCGCATTCCGTAGGCTCTTCCAATAAAACGAACCAGAAACGCTTTGCTGAAAGCCTCTAATTCCTCAATTGGGATATGAGTCTTGTGCGACAGGTTGCCCAATTTTCGCTTCAAATCTGAGCCCACTTTAATCCCACCGCCATCCTCGGTTTCTGCCATGAGAATTGCTAATGCGATCTGTCCCATCCGTTGTTCTGATATTTTTTCCATGACTACTCCTTTTTTTTTGTGCCAGCGGGCTTCCTCAGGATTGAGGGTTTGCCATAGCCAGTAAAAAGAACATACTTTGTGTATTGTACACCCACAGACCCTTTTGTCAATAGGTACAGGCAGAATACATAGGGCTGCCCTATGTAGTTGATAACAGGCTCTCGAAGACTTTGTTTATATCTTTAGACTCATTCCACAATACGGAGATTCTAGCCCGCATTTCGGCATGTTGCGGGTACCCTCTATCCTCTTCCCTACCAAGCAGATCAGCGAATTCTAGATTCAGAAGAACAGTCAGAGATTCTTTTATATCGTTATACAGCTCTTTAGAAATATTTTCGTCGATTAGGTATTGTTTAAATACTTCCCACGTATAAAAATGCATCAACTCATGCATAGCTGTTGAGTTTGCATTTGATTTTCTCGCTGAAACATAAAAATAGTTTTCCTCGATGTTATAAGGAAAGCGACCAGTGATAGTCAGGTAGGCAGTTATGTCAGGTGCGATGCTTACTCTAAATATTTTTTCAGCACGCTTCTGAAATTCCTCACCCACCATATTCCAATTCGTTTGTAGTTCAACCGCCGCTTCTATGCAATGTATATTGTTATGAGCAATAAATTTACGCACAAACTCTCGTACCTTTTCTTTGTTTGTTATGTCATTCGTGTATTCCAAAAGAGCTTCGTAGGTTTTAGTCCTATTGCCAGGTGAGTTTGTAGAACCACCACCCACCTTGAGAAGGCAGGCGATATCTTTATCCTCGTCGTATACAAATTTTACAGTCATGTAGCAAGATGTGCTGAAAAGACGCCCATAAGAGAATCGAGTGCCGATTGGAAAGAAGTGAGGGTCTCTGGCGATGTTCGAGCGAGAGCGAGGCCACGGAGCATGAGGAGCGCTTCTTCATATGCTTCAGGACGATGTAATGCGCGAATATAATCGGCAGTACGATATGCGCGCTCAAGCGATTCTTGATAGCGCGAATCATCTCCTTGTTTCGCCGCATTCACACAACGGGTGACATCAGCGCCGAGATTTGCAAAATAAAATGCGGCGTCTCGTATCATAAATCAAGAAATGGTACTGCGAGAGCCACAACCCGACGCACTGCCTTCCGTGTTTCTTCGTTCGCAATTTCCATCGTCCGATTTCCTTGCATTGGTCGGATATTGATAAGCGACGTGTATTCAATCGCCGAATCCCCTCTTTCTTTTGGGTAGATGTTGAAGCCCCAGAGATTTTGTTGTTCTGAACCATCTTCGATTAGGCGGTTATTGGCGTCCATATGCCACTCCCCACCAAGGGCCACTGTTCCGAGTGAGGTATCAGCGACACCTTTCACTAATGAAAAATGCCAAGTCTTAGCGAGTGCGTTAAGCGTCTCTTGATCCATTGGTTCGTGAACAATGAGGATTTCCATAATTAGTATTGTACCTTAATTCACAGACCTATCCTTATCAAGGTGAAACCTTGATATTAGAGCTTATACGCCCAGAGGGAGTCGTCGTTTTTGTTTACGAATACCAACATAGTGTTGAGAGGGTCAATCGCGAGAGCGACCGCATCAAGCGATTCGTCAGTTTCTTTTGAGAAGTCGAGCACGAGTTGTGCATAGCGACCAACGACCTCTATCTTCCAAATACGATCGTTAAAGGGTACCGCGCCTTGATACCAATCATCAGGATAGGCATAGCCAGCAGGAGGCTCCATAGGGACGCCGCAATACACACTTGAGTCATCAGCTGCCCAAACACATTTATCAGCAATAGTCGCGATAGGGAGCGCAGTCGTGTTACCGGTCGCGGTTTCTACTAACTGCAGCTGCATATTCCCGTTCTCAACATAACTCACCAATGCCCACTTCCCCGAGGGGCTCGCGAGGGCGACAAGGCCATTCTTGGGGCCGCTGATGCGCGAGAAGGTACCTGTCGAATCAATAATATACGCGAAGCCGGCTAGTGCCGCGGAAGGTTTGGTATAGCCGAGATACTGCGACTTCCCCGCAAATGAGAGGTGAAGTGCTGAGAGTGGCGAGGTAAAGAGGCTGACGGTCCGCGCGTCTTTTATGTTCCCTAGCGATGCGGCAGAGCCATTAACCCCCGAAGCGAGGGAGAGAACGCTTGATGAGGATACGGCTATATCAGAGAGATTCTGAGAGAGGAAGAATCCTGACTGTTTTGAGTCAGAGCTCGCTGGCAGAGCATAAGTGTTGATGGTAGAGAAGGTGTCACCCGAGAGATATCGCACGAATGCCATAGAGGCATCAGGCAGCCATGCTGCCGATTGGATCCCCGGGACGGTCTGGTTATTGGTGCGAGTGATCGCCCCCGTGCCGACATTGTATGAATAGACGTTCCCACTTTGTCTTTCAATGTATTTTACTACTGCCACTGGCGACGAGCTCGCAACAATAACATCAGTGACTGCTTCGCCTTGCACCACCGGCCCCACACTCACCTTCACGAGGCGCGCCGTTACTGGTACCGGCTCGCCGACTGCCGATGTTGCGCTGTCTGTGACGGCAGGGACTCCTTGCCCTGCTATCGGCAGACCACCTCCTGGCGTGACGGTAATCGTTGCTTTAGATGCGAAGAAATAAAGATACACAAACACCCCAAGCCCTATGATAGCTATGATGATCGCGAGAATTTTGAGTTTCCGTCGCATAGTTATTTTATGAACGCAATACATTTTACGCTGAGGCTTTCTCCAGCGACGCAAGCATATGACTGGAAAACCTTGTCAGTACGGCCACTCGGATCTTCAGATAGATCTGGTTTTAGACATACGACCGTGCCAGAGCTTGGGGTGGCTGAACCTCCTTTCAAAACACAGGCTTTTATTACATCGTTGCAGGTGCTGGCAGTGCATGGCATGTACTGCGAGTTTGGAGTTATCGGAACGATTGTTTTTGCTCCAGAGGGTGAGGTTGTATTTACAACTTGAGTTTGGCTTGTCGACGACTTTGTATCAAGCGCGGGCAGGTTAAGAGAGAGATTTAAAATGCTCGGATTGATGATAGAGAAGACAACGACGGGAGAGAGAACAAGCACGAGGCCGAGGATCGCCTGACTAATCTTGCCCTTGTTCTCGGTGAGCTTGCTCACGTTGTCTTGATTGGTTGCCACCTCGATGCCAGCCCGGATAATCTGAATAACCGCGAGGATAGCGGCGATGCCGATAAGATATTTATAGAGATTGTTAAAGAAGTTGGCGAGCGAGTCTGAGTTCACTACTGCGGTATTTGTGTTATCCGTGAGACCAGGGATCGGCGCGAGGGCGGTGAAGCCATCAGCCGCGAGCGCGTGTGGCACAAACAACAGAGCTGCAAAGCACGAAGCTATAAGCACGAAGCACGAAACAAAACCAAAAATTTTAATATTTAAATATTTAAATATTGTTTCGGATTTTGGATTTCGAGTTTTCATTTTGTTATTCATAGGCCAAAGAAGCTAAAGCCACCTGAGGTAGCGCCGAATATAAGTGAGAGATCAGTCGTCGCGCGCGATGATTCTCCTGCAGAAGCAACAAGTGAGAGTGAGGCGCTCCCCTCCCCTTTGCCATTTGGTCGCAGGGTGATCCCCGCTCCTACTTGAGCCGAAGAACCATTTAAGAACCATTCAATAAAAGGTACGCCGCCTGTTGTGGCGAGCGAGAACGGCGCGGCAAAGAGGGTGTCCTCAACGTCTTTTATCGCATAATTCCCTGAGAGAGCATGTTCAAAGCGGATACCGAGCAAAGGGTCATTTTCATATATGCGGACTAACGATTCGTTTGGCGTTAGTGAGAGGGTCGCACCTCCCACCATGCTCCCATCGGGGCTCATGACTGATACCGAGACTGAGCGTGAGCGATATTGGAGTGGTGAGGCAACTACAAGAGCTTGTTGTCCAATACCTGAGCCACGAGTGATCTGCATCCCGTCGACACTCCACGCATACGAGAGAGATTTTGGGTTGAGCGCACGACCATTATTGTCTTTGAGATTGGCGAGAGCGACCACACGCACATCCCCTCCGGTTGGCACCAAAGGCTTCCCAAGGTAGAGAGGTGGCGCTGAGGATATTGGCTCAGCAACAAGAGTGACGTCTTGAGGTTGGATAGAGAGACTCTGATTATACTGTGTCCCGCCCGTGAGCATCGTGATCGTTACCTTAACCGTCTTGCCAGTGCCCCCAAGAGGGACAGCGACGGGCTGCACGTTTCCTCGGTATATTTCTTTTCCCATAACCAACACGACCATGGTCGCGGTATTGAGGTCGAGTGTTGATGAGACAGCAGAGACTACGGCTTGGCTATTGGGCGCAGGATACTGGGGGTCGATTGAGGCGGTAAAGGCGTCAGTGCTATTGAGGGCTTGCGCCGACACCACTATAGGGAGCAGGAGTATGAGTGAAGAGATGAGGAGTGCACGACGCATAGCTCTAGTATAGCGCCTACGAGAGGCTTTTATGGTAGAGTATCAACATGACCACGGCGACACTCAAGAGAAACATCACCAAAATGGCACGCGAAAGTGTCCATGACGCGCTTCGTGCGGAGATGATGCGTGTACGCGCCGCCATGCTCCCACCAGTGTCTGTAGCAGAACAGCGCGAGATTGTTAAGAAGTATAAGAAACCTTTGCGTCGAATTGCACGTTCAGTGAATGTTTGTTTTTAGTCGATGGACTGGGCATTCGACTTTTCTCGCCAAGCAGATAAGTTTCTCACCCAGCATCGCATTTCGGATGCCTCTGTAATTGAGGTTGTACAGAGAGCTCTCCAGAAACTCAATGGCGAAGTAATTGCAGTGGATCTTGAACGTCTGCACGAACCATGGAAAGGTTTTTTCAGGGTGCGGGTACAAAAAGTACGAGTCGTATTTTCATTTGATGCACACGCGCACCAAGTGTATGTTGCAGTCGTTGACTTACGAGATCGCGTTTATCGCCGGAAGCGATAATTAAGCATCTGTTTCTTCATCTACCATTTGTTGTTGTCTGGATTGCTCTAATTGTGCGGCTTGGGTCTGCATAAGACCCGACATCTGTTGATCGCGCTCCTGTTTTTGCTGGGTGGCCTGTTCTTTCTGATATTTTTTCATAATTTCTTTTTCTTTTTTTATCTGCGTGCGATAGATCCCCCACGCCATGATAAAAACACTTGCGCCAAGACCTTCAAAGAGCCATAGAGCAGCAAACGGGTTTTCACCAAGCGCACGTGAGTTGGTTGTGGCGATAATAAAAGTCACCGTGAGCCAGCCACAAAAGCCGACCGCTATTGCCATGATGGTGCCAAAGGCGATAAAGGTAGCTGCGCCACCGAATCCGAGTGCGGTAGCGCCAGCGACACATCCCGCAGTCAATGCCTTCCCGACCACGGCGATACTTCCCACCTTAGAGGTGCAGTAGATCGCCAACATGGCTGGCCCAAAGAGCCAAAACATGAGAAAGAAATAACGAAGCGCATCAAACAATCCTCCAATAACGAGTATCGGCGTGGCCTTCGCCCACGTCATCACTTGGGGAGGTTTATTTTTTGTCTGCAGCATACCGAGCCTTTTCTTCTTTTATCGCGAGGAGTTGCGATGGGTCGGAGGTGATAATCTGGTCCTCGGTATAGCTGGCGACTACTTTAATCGCGACGTGTTTGAGCCCCGCGAAGAAGAGCCCCTCCCCTACTCCCGCTTCAAGGAGAAGATATTTTTCTTCATCGGTTAGATTAAATGTTTTTTGCAGCACATCAATCGTCGTTGGTGATTGTTTCAAGAGTGTCTGCATTGAGGAGTTAGTGAGAATCGGGCGACCATATGGGCTTTTTAAGAAGTCTTCAACATCTTGGGTTATGGTGCAGACGCCGAGATAATATTTTCGTCCGCGCTTCGCCACCGAATAGAGGAAAGATGCGGTGTCCTCGCTCTTCATCATCCACCATGCCTCATCTATAATCAGAAGGCGCTTCTTCAAGTCATGACGTACCGCATTCCATATATAGTGGGTGATGATATACATTGCCACAGGTTTCAACTCATCCTCCATATCGCGCACCGAGAACACCTCAAACTGTTGTTTCAGGTCAATATTAGTCGGTTGATTTAAGAATCCCGCCCATGAGCCGCGGGTGTATTTAGAGAGGCGCTCCACCAGAGACTCGCTCCCTTCCATGCCCGAGAGCACTTGTTCAAAGTCGGTGAGCAGTGGTGATTCAGCTCCCGTGAAGTCAGCATCGCCGGTGATATCTTTGAGCGCATAGGTCTCACTAATGGCGCGATCAACGATCGCATCTTCTTCAGGAGAGAGACCGTTTAACATAATGCGAAAGAGGCCCACGAGCGCGATGATGTTAGAACGCAAAATGTCTTTCGGGTCCTCATCTTCTTTAACTGGAGGGAGATCAAAAGGGTTGATGTGGTGTTCTGATGAGAGTGAGATATGGAATGAGCGCCCCCCAGTCGCCTCAGCGAGCTGGTCATATTCTCGCTCTGGATCAATAACGATTACGTCGGTGCCGAACATAAGCGAGCGCAATATCTCAAGCTTGGTGCAGTAGCTCTTTCCCGAGCCAGACTTCGCGAAGATGACCGAGTTGTAGTTTTCAAGAGAGAATCGATCAAAGAGTATCAGTGAAGAGTTGTGCCTATTAATCCCGTAGAGAATGCCGCGGTCACTGGTCAAGTCGAATGAAACAAAAGGGAAAATAGAAGAGAGTGGTGAGGAATTGAGCTTCGAATTCACCAACAACTCATCAGTGCCGAGTGGGAGGCAGGAGCGGAATCCCTGCTCTTGTTGGAAGAGTGCGGGCTTGGTATACACCAACTTTGCGTCGAGGATGCCACGGACATCGCCCTCGGTCTTATCGATCTCCTCTTTTGTGTTGCCATAGAGCGCGAGATAGAGACCAACGTCAAAGAGTTTTTCTTGCGCCTGCTGGAGATTGTTTCGTAGGCTCTCAAGATCTTGATAGGCCGTGTCGAGGAGCGGGTCGCGCACAAGCCCTTTTGATTCGCGTTCGTTAATCTGGCTTTGTACCTCAGCGACTTTTTTCTGGAAGCCGCGGAGGGCCGCCTCGGTCTCGATGGGATGTATAAACAAAGAGACGTCTAGTACCCTATCGAGATTGATTATAGGAGAGAACCAACTGTCAGTAAGGAATCGTGGATATGAGATAGTATAAAAAGCGCGCACAAACTTCTCGCCCAGCTCAATTTCTCGCGAGCCAATCTTCAAGGCGGTAGGCGCGATCATATCAACCAGATTGAGAGACCCTTGTTTATAAATATCTGCTGGCAATACGGGCACCACCTGAGGTGTCTCTTCTTTTTTACGATTCAAGAAATTAAGTAAAGCCATGGGAAAAATTTAAACGTTTAAATATTTAAATACCGTACTCATACATCGAGGCGAATAGGATTCTCCAGCTCACCAGGATTAAATGAACGATATAAGAGCTCAATCACTTCCTCGGTACCAAGAGGGACTGCGCGGACGCCGGTGCCCGCAAGGCCATTGGCAACCAGTGAGAGTCGCTGGGCGAGCTGCGCGCGATCTTCTTCAAAGGATGCTGCCGCTGCAGCGTTTTGTGCCGAGGAAGTTCCTCGATTAAAGAAGCTCAGTGTGCTTGTTGTTGATACTTTGGGAGAATACGGGACGATGACATAAAACGATTTCGTCATAATGTTTGCCTGGTCGGCAAAAGAGCGCACAAACTCTATGTATTCGCGCAACTGAATACGTAACAACTCAGTCTTCTGGTCTGGCTCCTTTGCCTCAAGGATAGTGAGGTAGGGGCGCAGATCCATCTTGCGTGAATTGATAACAATCTGGATCGAGAAGTCGAGTGTGTTGAGGAAGTTCTGGAACCCGAGCATAATCGCGTGCTGTTCGTCAGCTGACTTGAGCCCAAAGTTGATAGAGGAGCAAATGAGCGCGCCGCGATACGAACCATCCTTAAGGATGATCGTACCGTTCCGGATCTCTTTAACCGGGACAAATTGTTGCGTCGCGCCTGCTGGTTTTTCAGTCATACGGTTATTCTGGTGAAGTGGCCCGATCGTTCATCGTGCCACGGAGAGAGGTGTCGTCAGTGGAGATGTCGAGGGACCATGCCATCTCAGAGAGTTTCCCTCGTGTGAGCCGCGGAGCAATCTGACGAGCCTGCAGAGCTTCTTCGGAGGCAGCGGCTGCTGAAGCTGCGGCGGTCTTCTGTTGTTCTCCGGCACTTGGGGACTCTTTCTTCCATAAGAGAAGCTTCGCTCCGGTGTAGTAGTGCAACCCCGCCTCAACCACATCAATAAACGTCTTGCCATTTATTTTATAAAAAGAGAGAGCGCCAGCGAAAGCAACAACCGGTATCGAGAGCAGTATCGCTACCATAATAGGCAGGTATGCAAAGAAAACAATACAGAGCCCTGCCGCACCAGCGAGATAGATAAACTGCCGCAAGGTTAGCGGCCCCACAATCTTGTTCTCAACCTCAATGAACTGCGGAACTTGGTACTCCATTCACTCCAGTATACCAGCCGCGTGCTGCAAAACGCTCCTATTCCCCACTTCCTTTGATATCTTTGGATTGGATGGGGCTCTCGATGCCTGGCGACCACTTCGCGTTAATGACACCAAACTTTTTTTCGTATTCATCAACTTGGTGGGTGAGGCTCTGCACTACCCTCTTCATATGAGGTGGGGTGAGCGCATAGGCCTGTGCCTGCTCCCCTACGCTCATGAGGATGACAAAATTTTCTTGCGAATGACCAGCGACAACGTTCTCACAGAACTGTTTTGGTATTTTATTGAAGTCCATATAAAGGCAGTATATCAAGTAAAAAAAGAAAAGCCCTCAAGAAGAGGGCTGTACTGTAGGTAGGGAACGTTGTATTAAGACTGCGTGTGCATGTTTAGAAAACTTCGTACACCTTCCTCCTCTGGCCGAATCGGTCATCGCTCGATAGCATCTCTGCGACAGGTCGTGATTATTGTCGCGGACACCACCACTCCATTGTTGGCGGGTTTTGTGATATTTCCTGTAAATTCGCTTAGGAACATACACTTTTTCGTGACTTCCACAGCCACAATACTTGAACATGCCGCACCTCCTTTCATAGAGCGTCTATGGCAGATGATACTCTTGTGGGTATAGATGTCTAGGAAGAGTTATCCACCAACAATGAGTCCAAATATCCAGAGGACGAGATTGAAGAATGGACCCGCGAAAACATAAGAGAAAACAAGAAGAAAAAGAACGAGGGAGAGGATGCCCGCATTTTGAACTTTATTCTCAAAACGTCTGAGGCTCGCCGTCGCATGCCATGAGAGGCCAGCGCGCAGGGCAGTAAAGCCATCGAGGGGCGGGAATGGGATGAGATTAAAGAGACCCAAAAAGAGATTAACAAAAGCAATAGTGGCCGCGAGTGAGGTCATCGCTTGGTCAAGACCAATGACCGAGCTGAAACGCACGATGAGCCCGAATAGTATAGCGATACAGATATTGGTGGCACTACCGGCAATGGCGACGAGCATCTCGCCCCAGCGCTGACTCCGTAGGTTGTAGGGGTTATAGGGCACCGGCTTCGCCCAGCCAAAGAGGATCGGCGAGCCGGTGAGGACAAGGATCCCGGGGAGGAGCACCGAGCCCATGAGGTCAATATGAGGGATCGGATTCATGGTGAGGCGACCCGCGAGGCGAGCGGTTGGGTCGCCGAGCGAGTTGGCCGCATAGCCGTGCGCCACCTCATGGGCGATGACCGAGAGGATGAGGATAATGAGCGTAAGAGCTATTTCCATAAGTTGCTGGTTTAGAGCCTTAATGCTACCATGCGACGACTATGGCACGTAGCTGCGAAATCACTGGCAAGAGCACCCAAATCGGTGGGCGCTACTCTAACCGTGTCCGCGCGACGCAATTTAACCCAACAGGTAAGGTCCGCCGTAAGGCTAATCTCCAGAAGCGCCGCGTCTTTGTGCCGGAGCTCAACAAGACGGTCATCGTCGACGTCTCAGTGAAGGGTCTCAAGACTATCAAGAAGAACGGCGCCTTTGCAGCGCTCAAGAAGGCAGGGGCTATTTAAGAGTTTGGAATTGTGCAGATATAGAAGGCTCCAGAGATGGAGTTTTTCTTTTTGTTGCAATATAGATAAGTACTGCATACGCGGCGAGGACAAGAACGAACGGGAAGCTCGCAATAGTGAATGCTGCATAGGGTAGTGCAGCACTTTTTTCTGCAACAAAGATGAAATAGCGCATAAGAACAAAGACGGGAGCGCCAACGATCGTGGCAATAATCGGGATAACTGACCCGATGGTCATGCCAACGATGCCCGCGATGGCGGCAGAGGCCATAGCGAGCGGGACAAGCGGGTTGACGAGAAGATTTGCGGGGAGGGCGACAAGCGAGAAGAGGCCGATATTGTAGAGAAGGAGGGGTAACACTGATATCTGCGCCGCGAGGGTTGTCGCGATAGTGTTTGTCCAGAAAGAGGTCGCTTGCTCGGCGGAAGTGCTTTTGAGAGCGTTTCGCTCAAACCCGCCGTGCCCGAGGGCCCAGCGGGATGTCGCTGCACTTGGCGCACTCTCAAAAGCACTTCCCCGCTCACTCGCTTTGTTCACTCTCAAAAATCTTTCCATCCTCGCTTGCAGGCCGCTTTCGATAATCGGAGAGAGCCAGATGATACCCGCCGTTGCAGCGACCGAGAGGCCGAATCCAGGATCAAATATAAGATAGAGCGGGTTCCATATGAGCATGAGTAATACCGCGAAGAGGAGTGCCCTGCTCGCATAATACGAGCGCCCCGTCGCCCGCGCATAGAGCGCAATAATCGCCATGATAGCTGCGCGTACTGCGGTTGAAGAGACACCCGCTATCCCCACAAAGAGCAGCAGCGCCGCGCCACCCGCAAAGAATTGGAGCCGTCGCGGTAGTCGGCAGAGCGCGAAGAAGGTCATCACCCACTCAGCGATGATCATTACGTTATATCCCGAGAGCACTATTATCTGGACGAGACCCGAGCGTGTGAAGGCGTCGGTGAGTGCAGTGCCGAGACCCTGCTTCCCGCCGATGACGATCCCTCCGGCGAGTGCAGCGTCAACCTTCGGTAGTGCTCGGCTGAGTCCATCTAAGAATGCATGTTTGATACGCGCGAGCGCGGCTGAGAGTGAATACCACGGAGCTGGTTCTTCGGTATAGATTGAGCCAAACGAAATAAGGAATCGGATATCACGTGCTTGTAAGTATTTATCATAGCGGAAGGTGCGACCGCCATCAGTCGCAAACGCTTCAGGTAGCGAGAGGGTCCCCGACACGCGCACGCGGTCGCCGACCTTCACATCAACCGAGAGTGGCATTACTGCGAGAGCGCCGGTCACGCTATCTCCTTTGTGCACCTCGAGAGCGATTCGCTGATTCTTTTCGCGTACATCAGGATCGCTCACTACCACTCCCTCATACGAAACGCGATGTTTCAGGTCGCGCAGGAATGTATCAGGTGGCGGTGTGTCGGCGATCGCTCCCCTCCCCATCCCGAGCGCGACAAAAACAAAAAACAGCGAGCCAAGAACATACGTGCGTCGCGATTTTAAAAATGCCGCGGCGATAAGAATCGCGGCGAGAATTAAAACAAAAACAATCACCGGCCAACTAAAACTAAAAACAGATCGTAAAAATATCCCACTTGCGAATCCTGCAGTAACCGCGATGAGAAAGTTCATAAACCACATTCCGCAGCACGAATAATTAGATTACGTGATAGGAAAAGTGAAGAACATAAATTGATGCCATCAAAAGTATACTCATAAGTGTTCCATATAACCCATTTTGTCTAAATTCTTTTCCAAATTTTTCGCCTATGATTAGTGCTGGGAAAGAAAGTGAAACAAGAAAAAGGAGAAGTACTAAAATGGGTGCCAAACTCAAATCCTCACCATTCCTGGATCCCAGAGACGATGCTCCTAAAAGTAAAATTCCAACAAAAGGAATTGCAAAACATATGAAGAATGCTTTTATCTTTGTCATGGGGCTATTATACCAAATCCTCAGGAACCACGATCCATCGCTTCGTTGGCGAGAGCATCGGCATCGCTGTTTTCTTCGCGCGGGACGTTGGTGAATGAGACTGTGCCAAATGGTGCGATGACTTTTTTTAATCGCGCGCACTGCTCTTTTAAAACAGGATGCTTCACTTTATAAATCCCTTTCATCTGCTTCACCACTAATTCACTGTCCATTTTTACTATCACTTCTGTTTCTGCAATGTTGTCTTTTACCAGTTTAGCGAGCGTTTCAAATCCAAGAATGACGGCTTCATATTCAGCATAGTTGTTGGTGCGGGTGCCAATAAATTGTGAGACGCTCGCGACCGAATTGCCCCGCTCGTCGCGGATCATCGCGCCCGCGCCTGCGGGGCCTGGGTTCCCGCGTGAACCTCCGTCGGCATGGATGAAAAATTTCATGTGAGAAGTATCCCATATAAGGACATCCGATGTCCAAATACCGAAACCAGAATGTTAGGACATCCGATGTCCAAGGAGTCACCTTATGTTACGCGAATATCAAGGAGTCGCAGGCGCACCGGATTACCGCGAGAAAAAGTGTCACGTTCAAGATGTGCCAAAATACTCACGGGTATATTTGGTGAGAGTGCTTCTATCGTTCGCGAGAGTGCTCCCTTGGCAAAAAATGTTATCGCATCAAGATGTCCAAGCTTCAGTTTTATGTGCTCTTCTGCCTTCCCGAATTTTGAAACTTCGCGTACCACAATAGCGCGTAGTAAAAATATCGGCTTCTGGTTTTGCTGGCCGAATGGCGCCAGCTGTTCAATTTTTTTTAAAAATGATTCGTTTACTTCTTCAACACTGATTACGGCATCAGCGTGCATCTCAAGTACGTCAACCAATTCATTTTTTTCCAGTATGCGTTCGAGTGCTTTGACGAGTTCATCTTCTAAAAAAAATACCGCGTCATCACGCACCGTGAATCCACCCGCTTTCGCGTGTCCACCGAATTCAACAAACGTGTTTTCGGTTGCGCGCATCAGATCAAGCGCATTCACATTTCCTCCGCTTCGCATCGATCCTTTTATACTCCCATTCCCTTCTCTCCCCCAAAGAAATACTGGTCGCTCATATTCATCAGCGATGCCGCCCGCGACGAGGCCGAGGAGTGCAGGTCGCCAGTCAGGGTCACCGAGCGCGATCACTCCGCGCATTTCAGCGCGCTCTTTTCCGCCATAGGCGGATCCGCTTCTGGTGGATAATCGGGTGTGCACGGCGCGCGTGAGCGCGCCAGCCTCAGCCTTCCGTGTTCGATTTGCCTTCTCTAATTTTTTTACGAGCAGCTCAGCTTCATTTTCATCAGTGGTGGTGAAGAGTGTGAGAGCATCGCGGGCATCGCCCATCCGGCTCGCGGCGTTGACGCGTGGCGCGATCATGAAGCCGATATCATCTTCAGTCAGTGCACGTTGTTCAACGCGTATCGCACGGCAAAGTTTTTGGAGTCCAATGCGTGGCGACTTGCGTAACACCCTGAGCCCATAGGTTGCGAGTACACGATTCTCACCAACGAGTGGGACCATGTCGGCGATCGTTGCGAGCCCCACCATGTCGAGGAGCCATTTCTCCCAGCCACTTGAGACGCGCTCACGAATCTCTGGAGAGATAGCGAGTGTGGCGCAGACCAATTTCCACGCGACGCCAGCACCACAAAGCTCGTGGAACGGGTATGCTTCATCGGTGCGTGCGTTTGGGTTAACGATCGCCAAAGCATCAGGCAGGCCGGCATCAGCAGGCATATGGTGATCAGTCACAATCACCTCCATCCCCAGCTCCCTTGCGCGTCGTATAGGCTCGAGGTCAGTCGTGCCAGAATCTACGGTCACAATCAGTTTCACACCTTCGCCATCTGGCAGGCAGGCGAGCTTCTCGATACCAGAAGTGTTCATGCCAAACCCTTCATCGTGTCGGTGTGGAATATAGTTTTCAAAATTCGCACCAACTTTTTTTAAGAAGCCATGCAACACAACAGCCCCCGGGATACCATCGCAGTCATAGTCACTCCAAATCGCGATCTTCTCACCACTGAGAATCGCTGACGCGAGTCGCTCGGCTGCCTTCTTCATATCAGTCATCAAGAGTGGGTCGTGGAGATGTTCATCATAGGATGGGTTTAAAAATATTTCAGCATCTTCTTTGGTCAAGATTCCGCGGCGCGCGAGGAGTGCAGCGGTGAGGTCATCATAGGCAGACAATTCTTTACGCAAGGTATCATCTAATACGTTGTGCAGGGGGAACATAGAATAGTAGGCAGTAAGCTGTAAGCAGTTTGCAGTAAGAAAACTAGAAAGTACAGTATACTGTATTAGCACTACTGCCACCTGCTCCTGCTAACTGCAACTACTTATGGAAGACACCATTTTTGCAAAAATTATTCGGAGAGAGATCCCTGCTGAGATTATCTATGAAGATGATGACACGCTCGCTTTTTTGAATGTGAAACCCGTTAATCCAGGGCATACCCTAGTGGTGCCAAAAAAATTTGCCCGCAACATCTTTGATGTAGAAGAGCAGTCACTTACAGCCGTCATGCGCACCGTACAAAAAATTTCTCGCGCACTCCGAGAGACTGGCGTTGAAGGAGTGAACCTCCATATCAACAATGAGCCTCTCGCCGGACAAGAAGTGTTTCATCTCCATGTGCATGTCATCCCCCGTTTTGTTGATGATGGATTCAACTCCGCCAGCTGGCGGAGGCACGGTAAAGAATGTTCATCAGCTGAGCTCAGAGAAGTTGCGGATACACTTCGCACAAAACTTGGTTGACAATCACTCGTACCAAAAGTAGTATATTGGTATGAACACCAAAACAACCATTACTTTCAAAACCGACAAAAAACTGCGTGATGCGGCGAAGCACACCGCGACACGTCTTGGTATTCCGCTCACGACTGTTATTAACGCCCAGCTCGCACAATTCGTCTCCGAAGGGCGTTTTGAAGTATCCCTCACTCCCCGCCCCGAGAAGGTGCGCGAATGGGAACAAATAAGTGAGGAATTTGAGAAGCATCCTGAACGGTTCAAAATGTTCTCAAACGTTGAGGATGTTATCCAAGATCTCGGTCTCGCATGATCATAGGTTATAAAAAAGATTTTAATAAAAAGACGAAACGCTTGCCGGTTTTTATTCGTGAGCCACTTGCAGATCGGTTACGTCTTTTTGCTAGTGCACCCCACCACCCTCTTTTAAATAATCACGCGCTTACTGGGAAGTGGCGCGGATATCGAAGTATTAATATCACCGGCGACTGGCGCGCTATCTATCAACCAGTCGGCACCGACACAGCCCTTTTTGTTGACGTCGACACGCATCACAATCTTTACGGCACTTAATGGTGGGGCGATATAAAAAGTGAAACGCCAACATTCCACAAAGGATGCTGGCGTTTTTTCTCACAAATCTCTGACTGAGTAAGGATCGACGTATTCCCCTGGTAGTCTGTGGTTTTCGCGAAACCATGCTTCTGTGCTCGACTTGAGACCGAAACTTTTCAATTTTGTCTCGAAATCATCGGCAGCCTTATCTTTATCAGCTCCAATTTGGTATGTCATTTCCCGTTCTACTGACATCTCACTCACCTCCTCTCAAGTTTCAATTCTTTAAGCAAGCCACACTGACCTACTTCCTTTTTCCGAGGCTGACTATAGCACCTAACTCAACGCTCGAATACCAGGGAGAGTGCCGCGGGCGAGGAAGTCGAGCATGGCGCCGCCGCCGGTTGAGACAAATGAAAAGTGAGGCAAGAGACCAAGGCCCTCAATAGCGGCAATAGTATCGCCACCTCCCACAACAGAGTAGGCATCTGAGGCTGCGACGGCGCGCGCGAAGGCATCGGTTGCCGCTATAAATCCATTTTCATAATTCCCCAAAGGACCATTCCAGAGAATTGTTTTTGAGCGCTTCGCGAGGTCAGCGAGCAGCGCAGAGGTGCCTGCTCCATGGTCACGAATAATCCCATCAACAAATACCGAATCAACGGGCAGTATGAGTTTTGGGTTCGCGAGTACTGTTTTTAAAAAGCTCTCACTTGCATCAGATACCAATGATTCTCCTACCTCCTGACCGGATGCTTTTAAGAGGTCGTGTGCGAGCGCTCCCCCAACAAATACCTGATCATATTTTTCTAACAACATAGTCAACACCACCTCTTTAGTCGCGAACTTCGCGCCACCAATAACGGCGAGTGAAGGGCTCTTTGGTTTGAGCGCACGAGTGAGTTCACGTACTTCGTCTTCAAGTAATAATCCTGCATAGGAGGGAAGAATTTTTGGTACCCCAACAATCGATGCGTGCATTCGGTGGCAGGTATCAAATGAGTCTTCTACAAAAATGTCAGCGAGTGCCGCGAGTTCTTGTGCAAAGAGCGGATTGTTCTCGCGCTCGCCCGCATCACGCCGGACATTTTCAAGAACAAGAATATGACCTGTGGTCATAGCGCGAATTGCTGCGCGAACTTTCTCACCGGTGGTTTCAGGAAAAAAAGAAACATTAGGGACAAGCTTTCTTAAAATGTCGGCAGCGGGGCGGAGCGTCTCGGTCCCCTTCTCTCCACTGTGGCTCACGAGTATCACTCTCGCACCGCGTTCAGAAAGAAATTTGATGGTGGGGAGCGCGCGACGTAAACGATAATCGTTTAATACCTTTCCATTTTCAACAGGAACATTCAAGGCGGCACGTACAAGTATCGGAATATTTTGAAATATTTGTATATCGCGAACCGTGCGCATATTAGGTGAGTTGTTTTACCAGAGTTGAAAACGTGTGTGGGTCGACCGAAGCATGTCCAATTAAGAAGCCGTCGACATCTGAGCTCGCGGCGAGGCCACGAATATTTTCTGGTTCAACTGATCCACCATAGAGTACGAGTGAGTGCCGAGAGCTTTTCCCCGGGAGCAGCTCAGCAAGAATCTTTCTTATATAGAGCACCATCTCAGCAAGATCGTTTGAGCCAATGGTTGCCTCGACTCCTTTGCCAATCGCCCAAAGTGGCTCATACGCAACAATAATTTGTGCGCGTTCTTTTTCTGAGAGATCAACAACTGCTCGAGTGATCTCTTCGCGCACGGTCGCGAGATATCGCCCCTCAGTATCTCGCTCATTCTCGCCGACACAGAGAATTGGCGTGAGGCCATGCGCGAGGGCGTGTGCAATTTTATCGGCAATAACAGGGTCAGTATCGCCTGCGGCACGGCGCTCGGAGTGCCCAATGATCGCATATGTAGCACCGCTGGCACTATAGGCCTGCGCGGTTATCTCCCCTGTTGAGGCGCCACCGGTCGTCGCCGAGACATCTTGTGCGGCGAAGGCGACACGTGATCGATTGTTTTGAGCGAGGGCGCCAAGGATCGGTGCTGGTGGAGCGAGTACCACACCACACCCAGCATCACGCGCGAGCTTCTTGCCTATGGCAAAGAGCTTCTTCGCCTTCGCGAGGTCTTCGACATACGCCTTCCAATTAGCAACTATGAGCATTTCTTAATAGTAGCAGGTTGTAGGAGCAGGGTGCAGGGGAATTCAGGTTTTCCTGTCGCGTGCTCCTGCTTACTGCTCCTACTGGGCTATAGAATAGGTGCCGGGAACAAATGCCCATGACCCTCCTGGCCCCGAAGTGAAGTCCGCACTAATGAGTCCACTGTCATACACAAGTTCCGCCCCCCCACTCATAGTTATTTGTTTTGCGGTTACCGCTTTGATTGCGCTACCGCCGTTGATACTTGCTGTACCATTTTGTGCAACGAGTGCCACTGTTCCTGCGCCACCGGTTATGGTGATTGCATTATTTCCATTACAACCAGATTCTGTCGGGCAGGCACTCGTAGTTATGAGGAAGGGATAGCTCCCTGCCGTTCCTGATCCACTAAAGGTTCCACCGCCACTAACGATAACTCGGTCGTCATTCACAAGCGCACCATCATTTGCACCATAGCTTGATGCGAGCCTGACCTTACCACCACCCGTTACTGTTATGGTACCTGCCACCCAAAGTGTTCCACTTACCGTAAGGGTCCCCCCACCATCTACGAGTAAATTGCCGGTAATTTTTTTTGGTCCCAATGTTG
>Ga0334722_10002127_pt1 | contig 22956 bp, 22 predicted proteins | sample C3_bottom_MG_FD_207210 | JGI IMG/M metagenome (GOLD analysis project Ga0334722, IMG submission 207210) | Sediment microbial communities from Yellowstone Lake, YNP, Wyoming, USA - C3_bottom | ecosystem: Environmental > Aquatic > Freshwater > Lake > Sediment | place: USA: Wyoming | collected... | reverse complement strand
CGCTGCATGCAGGAAGGATTTTGGTGTCCAGTGCAGCAACATGCCCAACAATAGAAACATCAAGTTGTAAGTATTCAAGTCGAGGGCAGCCAACGGCCCTTTCTTGGCGATGATGTCAACAATATAGATCACACCGATCAAAACTATCAGGATCGTCAGGATAGGGCTGTATTCAAGCCATTCCCCGGGGGTCTTCGCCTTGCCGGTGATCTGTTCGATTTCTCCGTACTGGATCCCGGCCATCTCCGCCGTTTTCGCCTTGTCCGCATGCGGAGCCGAGTAATAGCAGATAGCCACGGAAAGCACGACCAAAACCACAATCATGACCAGGTTCTGCCAGGTGAAAATGGTCTGGGACATGGGGATAACCCCACTGATTTTCAATAGGGCAGCCGGAATGGACGACTTGGTCGCCATCAGCAAGCCGGCGGATGAAGACAGGCCCAGAGCCCAGATGCTGCCTAAACCCAGATAGCCGGCGGCGCCAATCGCCCGGTAGTCAACGCCTTTAACCCTCTTGCTCACTTCTTTGATCAACACGCCGCTGAAGATCAAGCTGAAGCCCCAGCTCAACAGTGAGGCTATCATGGCAAAAAAAGCGACGTACGCTACCGCACCCTTTGGCGTCTTGGGTACTGCCGCCAGCTTCTCAATAAGTCTATGCACCGGCCTGGACACCGCCACAATATAGCCAGCAATTACGACAAAGGCCATCTGCATCGTAAATGGAATCAAGTCCCAGAAGTGAGCGCCAAAGTCTACGCCGATCTCCTTCGGGGTCCGCCCCATGGCCAGCGCGGCCAGGGCCACGACGACCACAGCTATGGCCGCAAACACATAGGCATCAGGGAACCAGCGTTCGCTCCAATCAGCGAGCGCTGCTCCCCAGCTGGCCATCAGGCCTTGCCTTTCCTCCTGCATCCTCAAATCGCCCCTTTGTTGCATCGGTTCCATCAATTCTCCTCCTTTATTTCTCAATATGAGTGCCGCGGAATTCACCTCAGGTTTCAGGTCATTCCCACCACCTCTCCTGTCTTGATGCCAAGCAATCTCTGTGCCAGATTGCCCTGGGCACCTGCCAGGTCCGGCGTCTCATGCTCGACCAGCGCCAAATCAGGATCTCCGTCCAGGAAACTCGGCTTCTCCAGCAGCATCAAGCTGCCAAGCGCGAGGCGCTGCGCAAGTCTTGCACTCCTCAGGTGCAAAAACTTGCACATCATGGGGAATCAAAAAAGGAACATCTCTCACTCGAGATGTTCCTAGCGCGTTGCTTATGGTGACCGGCTGGCCGTAGGCAAATGCTTGAACTTGCCGCTACGCTCTTTCCACGATCATGGCAATGCCCTGGCCACCGCCGATGCACAATGTAGCCAAACCTCTCTGGGCCTGCCGGCGCGCCAGTTCATGAAGCAAAGTGACCAAAATCCTTGCTCCGGAAGCCCCGATGGGATGTCCTAAAGCGATCGCTCCGCCCTTGACATTGGTCCTCTCCGAATCAAGACCTAATTCGCGAGCACATCCCAGGGTTTGGGCAGCAAAAGCTTCATTGGCTTCCACCAGATCAATATCGGCGATCGTTAAACCGGCTTTCGCCAAAGCCTTGCGTGTCGCCGGAATTGGACCGGTGCCCATGACCAAAGGATCGACACCTGCCGAAGCCCAGGCAGTAAGCGTAGCCAGTGGCGACAAGCGCAATTCAGCTGCTTTCTCTTTCGACATTACCACCACGGCCGCAGCGCCGTCATTGATGCCCGAAGCATTTCCTGCCGTCACCGTGCCATCTTTTTTGAAGGCGGGACGCAACTTGGCCAAAGCTTCATAGGTGGTGCCAAAACGCGGGAACTCGTCTTGGTGCACAACCACTGGCTCACCCTTGCGTTGCGGGACGCTGACTGGGACGATTTCCTCAGCAAATTGCCCTGCCTTAATCGCCTGTTCAGCCCGATTTTGGCTGGACTGGGCAAACCTGTCCTGTTCTTCCCGCGAAATGGCGTATTGTTCAGCGATATTTTCGGCAGTAATGCCCATATGCACATGGTGGAAGGCGTCGGTCAAGCCATCAGTGATCATCGTGTCAACTACCGTGTCATGGCCCATGCGGTAACCAGTGCGGGCCTTGGGCAGGGCGTAGACGGCCTGCGACATGCTCTCCATCCCCCCAGCGACAATTATCTCGGCATCTCCTGCCAGAATCGCCTGAGCAGCACAAACTACCGCTTTGAGCCCTGAGCCGCACACTTTATTCACCGTCCAGGCTGGCGTCTCCTTCGGGATTCCGGCTTTCATAGCAGCCTGGCGGGCAGGATTCTGCCCTTGGGCAGCCGTCAAAACATTGCCCATGATCACTTCATCAACTTGCTCTGGCGTGATTCCAGCGCGCTTGATCGCTTCCTCGATTACGAGCGCACCTAGCTCAGCAGCCGGAACTTGGCTTAAAGCTCCGCCAAAAGATCCGATCGGAGTTCTTACTGCACTGACCACAACGATTTCTTTCATGACTATTCCCCCTAACTGAATTTCTTGCGCTGGAGTTGGCAATCTCGTCGGCCCAATTCCCACATACCCTGAGTAGCAAATTGCATGCCAGACCCGGCTGCCCTGCACAAGATTCCACAAACCCCGTCGGCCCAAGCCCAAATCCGGGTAGCCGACAAGCTTCCAAATCCGCCAGCGGCAAGACCTGCCTGGGTCAAACAAGCCGGACATCTCCGCTTGCTTGAGGAGCGCGCCTTTGGTGTGCAGCCGTCTGCACAGCTAAGGTCTCTCGCTAGCCATGATGAGACATCGGCTGCCATATCTAGCCCAACTGGTACTCCTGAATCTTGTACAATAGAGACCGGCGTGAGATTTGCAGCAATTTGGCAGCCCGGGCGCGATTTCCGTCAGTAAGCTTCAATGCTTCCAGAATGTGGTTTTTCTCTGCCTCCGCCAGGACTTCCCGCAGGCTGCAGAAGGCAGTCGGAGCAGAGACAGCTGCGGCCCCGGCTTCGAGGCCGAGATGGGTTGGCAAATGTTCCGGCAAAATGACTTTGGAATTGCTCATGATCAGGGCATGCTCGACGGCGTTTTCCAGTTCCCTCACATTGCCCGGCCAAGGATACTGCTTGAAGATTTCCAGGACTTGCGGCGAAAAGAAAACGTTCCCGCGCTCAAATTCACTGGCAAACCTTTGCAGGAAGTATTGGGCCAAGAGTATAACATCGTCGCCCCGTTCGCGCAATGGCGGCAAAGCAATCGAAACAATGTTCAGCCGGTAATAGAGGTCTGGTCGAAAACGCTTCTCGGCAACCTCCTGGATCAAATCCTTATTGGTAGCAGCAATGACGCGGACATCCGCAGCCAAGGTCTGAGTTCCGCCGACACGCTCAAATTCCCGTTCCTGCAGCACTCGGAGCAATTTCACTTGCAGGCCCAAACTCAATTCACCGATTTCGTCCAAAAAAATCGTTCCACCCTCAGCCAGTTCGAACTTACCCGGTTTAAGAGAATGAGCCCCAGTGAAAGCACCTTTCTCGTGTCCGAACAGCTCGCTCTCCAGCAGGCCCTCCGGTATAGCCCCACAGTTCACTTGAACAAACGGTTTCTGCCAGCGTTCGCTGACGAAATGAATGGTCTTGGCTACCAAACCCTTGCCGGTCCCGCTTTCACCGGTGAGCAGAACCGTTGCCCTGGAATTGGCGACCCGGCCGATGCTTTTGTACACTTCTTGAACCTTCGGACTTTCACCGATGAGTTTGCAAGGGCCGGTAACTTCCTGGCTCAAAGCTCGGACTTCCTGGGTAAGATACTCTACCTTCCGAGTCAATTGGGCCATATGCATAGCCCTACCCACAATGATCTTGACCTCTTCGACATTGAAAGGTTTGGCGATATAGTCAAACGCGCCGCGTTTCATCGCCTCAACCGCGAGTTCCGCACTGCTGTAGGCCGTCATCAGGATGATGGGGAGATCCGGCTTAGCCCGGTGAAGTTCGTAAAAAACTCGCTGTCCGTCCAATCCTGGCATTCGGATGTCGAGCAGAACAACCGCATATTCCCTTGCCATGGCGAGATGCAAGGCATCAAGGCCATTGTCGGCCGTATCAACCTCATAGCCGGCTTTATTCAACACAGCTTGCAGCACCATCCGCAGGCTAGGTTCATCATCGGCCACAAGAATGCATGGTTTGTCGGACATACGGTTCCTCCTTAAGCCCCTTGAGGAAGAAATACGGTAAAAGTGCTGCCCATTCCCGGCTGACTTTCAACTTGCAAGTAACCATGGTGAATTTCAATAATCTTGCTGCTGACCGCCAATCCTAGGCCAGTACCGCGGTCCTTGGTCGTAAAGAAGGGATCGAAAATCCTGGGCAAATCCTCGGGCTTGATCCCCAACCCGGTATCATGCACAGAAATAGCTACCCCACCTGAGGCGGGCCGGGTCTCCACCGCAATGACACCGCCTTCCGCCGGCAGGGCCTGCACAGCGTTGAGCAAAAGATTCACAAGCACCTGCTTGATCAGCGCCGGATCGACCATGATCGGCCCTACATCAGGATGAAAATCATGTTGCAACACCACCAGGTCCTTCTTTAGACTCGGTGTCAATAAAGAAATTGTCTCTTGAATCAGCTCATGGGGATGAACGCTGGAAATAAAGTTCTTTGAGGGTTTGGCGAAATACAAAAGATCTTCCACTATCCCATTCAATCGCGTGATTTCTTTGATCACGACATCGCCAAATTGACGCGAAGGGTGCCCCGTCGGCAATTCGTCCAGCAAAATCTGGACACTGCCGGAAATCGCCGATAGGGGATTGCGGATTTCGTGCGCGACACCGGCCGCTAGTTCCCCGATAGCCGCTAGCCGGTCGACACGCCGCACGCGATCTTCAAACACTCTGCGCTCGGTCAGATCCTTAAAGACTACCACCGCACCCAGCATGCGTCCATGGTCTTGCAGCATCGAAGTACTGATACTTAGCGGTACGCTGGAACCATCCGAGCGGGGAAAAACCAGTTCATACCCAATAAAGTTCTTGCCTGTATGCAAGGTCTCCATGAGCAGGTCGACAAATTTCACATCATGCGCAAAAATCTCAGTGAATTTCTTGCCGATAATCTGCCTGCCCCAACCGGTTATCCTGGCGGCAGCCTTGTTCAAGGCAGTAAGATTGCCGTCGTTGTCGATCGAAATGATCCCATCCGCCATGCTTTCCATCACTATCTCAGTGTGGCTCCGGGTGTGCTGGAGGCTGGCAGCCATATCGTTAATCGCAGTGGTGATCTCGCCAAATTCTCCGCCGGTGGGAGCCAGCCGGTAGGCCAAATCTGACCGCAGACGGCGCAAGCCGAAAATAATTCTGTTCACCGCTCCGGAAAAGTAATTGGCTGAGACTAACACGATGACAAAGCCGACAAGAAGAGCCAGGCCGAGAGCTAAATACATCACGGTTTCCATGGAGCGTATTTGCTGGTCGATGCTCTCGGTAAGCTCATTGGCCCAGGCGTAGCCTATGACCCGGCCTTGGCGTATCAACGGAACCATGGCATTAAGAATATTGCCCCGCACCATCTGGCCTTTAGCCGTGATCGGCACTCCTCGGGCCATTACCTCGCGCCCGCGGTGGTCGGGCGCGATCGGTTCGCCGATCTTGCTGCCGTACTCGCTGCTCGGTCCATAAGTGATCATGGCGTCCAAGGCCAGTGAGTAATACCCGGCTCCTACTCCCGGATTCGCCGCCACAACTTCCTCAGTCACAGGGGCCAACTTTTCATTCAGCAAGCGGATCCGATCCGCGCGCGGCAGGTTTTCTGCTCCCGGCGGCAGAAGACTGTCATAGTCACCAGGCAAAGCGGCATCCAGGGTGCGGGCTATTCCATAAAGTTTGTTCTCTTTCTCCTGGAGAAGTCCTGCTTCGGCTCGTTGAATGAGGACATAACCGCTGACCACAAGAGGCAGAGCCACGGCAAAAGTTAGCGTGATGATCAACCTGAGCCGAAGACTAAAGCGCATAAGATCCCTCGCTGCGGTCCTAAATGACTGCCTTGCTGCGTTCTTTGCTCTGTCGGATTTCACCGTCAACTCCAAAACTTAATGCATATGACAATATTTTTCATTCTATGGCCATTATAACACCACTTGTTCAGTTGCGACAGCAAGTACCTCGCGGGTTGCTCCTGTCTTGTTGTCCAACAGCCTCAACCCAGGCCCGTCTCCGCCGCACCCCGCATCCGTGATGCAATCCCTGTGCCAGGCCAAAACTTGCTGCCGGGTGGCGACTCTTTTCCCAGTGCTGGCGGCAAGAGGACCTTTCAGGGCGAATTCCATCGCTCCCACCTGAGAATTGCGCATTTCCTTGCACACTTAAGTGCACATTTTTGCGCGCCCGGCGAGGAACGCCGCCCACAAAAATGGACTGCTGCTCAACTTGAACGCTGAGCAGCAGTCCTCCCCAAGCCGCCAAGGGGCCCAACGGCCCGAATGGCTATCCCCCAAAACGCCGCAGGGCCGCTCGGCTCAGAGTTGAACACCTGGCCCGTCGCTAGGCAATTCCACCCAAAAGATGCTGCCCCGTCCCGGTTCGCTTTCAACCCGGACATTGCCCCCGTGAGCCTCAACGATCTGTTTGACAATAGCTAAACCCAGGCCCATACCACCGTCTTTCCGCGTCCTAGCCTTGTCTACCCGGTAAAACCGGTCAAAGACATGCGGCAGGGCCTCTTGGGGAATCCCTTCTCCTTCATCTTTGACTGCCAACCGCACTCGCCCAGCCAATCTGTGGGCAGTGAGAGTGACTTTCCTGCCGGCTGGAGTATGCCGCAAAGCATTATCCAACAAATTGATGAAGACTTGGGACAGGCGATCGCGATCGGCCACCAGCGTGCCTCCTCCACTCTCTACCTCCAGCTTCACACCGAGCTCTTGAGCCCTGCCCTGAAACAAAAACTGCAAATCCTGCATAAATTCCGCCAAATCCAAAGTTTGCACATGCAAAGGCTGGCTGCGCTCCAAGCGTGAGATGTCTTGGAGACCCTGCACCAAACGCGCCAGCCTCCTCGCCTCGCCCAAAACCAAATCAATGTTGGCGGCTTGTTCCGCCGGCGGAATCACGCCGTCCTGGATAGCTTCCAAATAGCCCTGAATCAAATGCAATGGAGTGCGCAATTCGTGGCCAACACTGGCAAGAAACTCCCGCCGTTCTTTTTCCGCGCGCAGGGATGCGGTAACATCACGCAGAACTGCAACATACCCCTGAACTGGTGTTCCGGCCGGAACCGGAGCCAAAGCTATCTCCAAGACTTGGGTTCCCAACGTCAACAAGCGTGCCGGCTCCCGGGACTGTTCCCGGACAGCCGCAGTCAGAAATCCTTGGATCTTTTGCAGCCTCTCGGCATTGGCAGTCTCATTCTCCGTCCACAGGGCCCTGGCCGGTTCATTGGCATAAGCAATCCCGCCGTTGGCATCGAGCATAACCACGCCATCGCTGATGCTTTCCACAATTCCCTGGAGCAAACTCCTCTGTTCCGAGAGCCAAGTCATGTGATTTTGGAGGCTTGTCCCCATAGCGTTGAACGATGCTGCAAGCTGGCCGAGCTCATCCTGGCTCGCAATCTCGACCGGGTGGAATTCGCCCTCAGCCATTCGCCGCGCAGCCTGCTGCAGCAGGGCCAGCGGCTTGGTCACCTGGCGGGCGAGGAGCAAACTGACCAAGGCTGCCAGCACGACCGCCGCACCCAAAGCAAAGACAATCAAGCGGCGAAAAGTGTTGATGCTCTCCTGGACCGGCACCGGCGAGGTGCCCAGGAGAACTACTCCTTCCACGGCCTTGGTGCCAAAAGGTACTAGAGAGATGAGCATAGCCTGGCCCTGGCCATCGTTGGGCACCGCCCGGATAGAAATCGTCTTGCCGGCCAGGGCATCCGCCAAATTTTCTTGCGTTACGAAATCAGTAGGACGCAGCGGCCAGCCCCAACGGCCTCCCATCATGCCTCCCATCAGCCCACCTAGGCCGGACCTAGGCCCGTAGGCATTGACGTTGCCCCCAACGGCTACCGCCTGCCCGCGGGCATCAAGAATTACCACCTGCACGCCCGAGGTCAGGCGCACCGCTTGAAGCGCCGCCAAGCGTTCGGACCAACTCGGGAGTGCCGCCAGCTGGGTCGCCATGTCCTTCGCCTCGGCTTCCAGCGAAGCCAGTTTCTGTTGCAGGTAAAAATCACTGAACAACCAGGTGATGGTTGCCCCCAAGCCACCTAAGACGAGGAGGATCACCAGGGTCAAAGCGAGCCAGAGTTTGATAGTAATGCTCCTAGGTTGTTTCCACTTCAAAACAGCTTACACCTCAGGATCAAATTTATATCCCACTCCCCATACCGTGACCAGCATCGCTTTGGCTTGCGGATCCGCGAGCTTTTCGCGGAGTTTCTTGATATGCGTATCCACCGTACGAGCATCACCATAAAAGTCATAACCCCAAACTGTTTCCATCAGCTGTTCCCGCGAGAATACCCGCCCTGGGTTCTTCGCCAGGAAATGCAGGAGCTCAAATTCCCGCGGCGTCAAGCTGATCGGTTCGCCGCCCACAGAGACCCGGTGCTTGTCCTTATCGATCTTGATGATGCCAAACTTCAATTCAGCTGAAGGTTCCTTGCCTAAACTCCCTCCGGCGCGTCTGAGCAGGGCTTTCACCCGTGCGACCAGCTCTCTGGTGCTGAATGGCTTAACCAGATAATCATCGGCACCGAGTTCGAACCCCAAAACCCGGTCGAACTCCTCACCGCGCGCCGTGAGCATGATGATCGGCACGGCCGAACTCTCCCTCACCTCACGGCAGACCCGCCAGCCGTCGATTTCCGGCATCATCAGGTCGATCACCAGCAACGCATACTTATTGATTCGGAATTTCTCCAAGGCCACCCGCCCATTTTCTGCTTCATCCACCACAAAACCTTCTCGTTCCAGATAAAGGCGCACTAAACTGCGAATTTTATCCTCATCGTCTACCACCAAGATGGGTTCCATAAGCCAACCTCCGCTGGAAATTTATCGCGATCAGCGAAAACAACTGGACGCAGCCAAGTATTGCGGCAGCACCTACCTTATACTATCTCCAAAAGGTGACCGAACTGTGATTTTTTTGGGAGCTTGCTGTGAATCTTTGTCATGGCAAGGCTATGTTCCTGACCCAGTTGACTTCGGGTTCGGCGCCTCGCCAGCGCAAAGCAATAACATCAAAACGCAAGCGGGGCCATTCCTGATAGCCCTCTCGCCGCAGGTAATAGGAGGCGACTGCTCGCAGCCGGCTGATTTTCCGTGCCGTAATGCTCTCTTCGCCCCAACCCCAATGGCCTGAATGCCTGGCGCGGACCTCAATGAAAACCAGCGTCCCCGCATCGTTGGCAATGAGATCAATTTCCCCCAAGGGACAGCGATAGTTGCGGGCAACGATAGTCAGCCCGGCAGCAACGGCTATACACGCCGCGTATTCTTCGCCCTCCCGACCGAATCCCAGCCGGCTGTCGCCTTGGCCGCCACTGCCACGTCCGCCGCCGGCGCTCCCGGAGCCGGTCTTGTTTCCCGCCCTCAAACCTGCACGCTTAATCATCTGCGCACTTGTCCCTTTCTGGCCATTCCCTCCGGCCTGCCCAAGCATCAAATCTGCGGCACAAGATTCGAAGTCGACTCTCCTTCAATATTTGTTTCGCCACCATGCTTAACAACTCCTGCCGCAAACCTCTTTTACCAACCCTGAGCACCGGATTGGCACCAACGAAAAATGCTCATGGCAAGAAGGAGACTCCCGTCCTGCCCGGCGGGAGCCTCCACTCATAGGTATCTTGTCAACGGTATTGCGGCAGCGCTTGCTGCCTCTTATCATGCAGGCGCCAACTTTTGTCCGGTTTATCTCCCTACCAAGCTGTTCGCCGCGCTGATAGCCATCTGGGCCAGCGGTGTCGGGTAGAGGCCGAGGAACAGAGTCACCAGAAGCGTGAAGACCATGGTGAACTTCGGAGCACCTTTAACTGGCACTTCCGGCAGCTCTTCGCCTTCCGTCAAGTACATGACTTTGACCACAGAGAGGTAGTAATACACAGAAACCATGCTCATCACAAAGCCAATGAAGGCGATGGCCAGGTGGCCGCGGTCCATGGCCGCCCAGAAAAGGTAGAACTTGCCGACAAAGCCGGCGAGCGGCGGGATCCCGGCGAGCGACAAGAGACAAGCGGTAAGCACAGCAGCCGCCAACGGCGAACGGCGGGACAACCCGGCGAAGTCTTTGATCTCGTCACTCCCTTGCTTCTCCCCAATCATCGTAGCGACGGCAAATGCGCCGAGGTTGGCAAAGACGTAGGCCATGGCATAAAAGAGCACTGCTTTCACGCCAGCGACCGATACTCCTAGGATGCCGACCATCAAGTAACCGGCCTGAGCGATGCTGGAGTAAGCCAGAAGCCGCTTGATGTTCGTCTGCGGAATGGCCGCGAGGTTCCCGACGATCATGGTCAAGGCGGCGAGCAAGAAGAGAAGAGTTTCCCCTGTCGGGGCAAAAGCCTGGCTGTTCAGGGTGATGAGGTAAACCCGGATCAAGGCGGCAAACGCTGCCGCTTTGGAGGCTACAGCCAAGAAAGCCGTCACCGGAGTGGGCGCTCCTTCATAGATATCCGGGGCCCAGAGGTGGAAAGGCACGAGCGAGATCTTAAAGCCCAAGCCGGCAAGCACAAAAACGGTGGCGAGAAGCACAGCCGGACCGGAGGCATTAGCCAAAGCATCCCAGATTTCGCTTAGCTGCGTGGAGCCGCTCAGGCCGTAAATCAGGCTGATGCCATAGAGCAAGACCGCCGATGAGGAAGCGCCCAAGACCAAGTACTTAATCCCCGCTTCGGCCGATTTGGCTTCGGTCTGCCAGTAGGCTACCAGAAGGTAGAAAGTAATGGTCATCAGTTCCAGACCCACATACAGCGTGATTAAGTCCCCAGCCCCGGCCATGAGCATCATGCCCAAGGTGGCGGCAAGAATCAGCGCGTAAAACTCGCCGCGGTGCGCCGGGAGCTTCTGGATGTAGTTCCCGCTGAAGAGCACAACGAGGAGCGCTGCCACCACGAAAAGGATCTTAAAAAAAGTGGCAAACTGGTCATGCAGGTACATCCCCTGAAGGAATGTCGCCCTCACGCCGAAGAAAAAATCGTAGACTGTATAACCGAGCACGCCAAGCAGCGCGAACACGGTTAAGGGCAGCATTCCCTTGCGCGCCCCGGGCGGAATCAGCAGTCCAATTCCCAGAAGGAGCAAAGACAGGAGCGCCACCAGGATTTCCGGCGTGAGCACAGGAAACAATTGCCCAAGTAATGTGCCAAACGCGTCTTGCATTAGAACAACCCTCCAATCTTCGCCTGGCCGACAGTCTCAAGGATTTTGGCGAGGCCGGAGGAGACGACGCCGGAGTCAATGAGACCCAGCACCAAGTTCGGGAAGACCCCAACAACAAAGAGCACCGTGACGAAAACGTAGATCGGCACCATTTCTGGGCCTTTCAAGTCGCGCAGATGGTCCCATTCTGGACGCCTGGGGCCAAAAAGAACATTGGCAATCACCCGCAGAGTGTAGGCTGCCGTGAAGATGATGCCAAACACCCCAAGCACCGCCGGCACCGGAAGTGCCTTGACCGCCCCGATGAAAATGGTGAATTCCGCGACGAAGTTCACCGTGCTGGGAAGTCCCAGTCCAGCCATGCCGGCGATGAGAAAGCCGGTAGCCAGGCGCGGCATCTGGTGGGCAAGCCCGCCTAGGTCGGCGATGTTGCGGGTGTGCGTCTTCTCGTAAACAAAGCCGATCATGGAGAAGAAGAGCGCTGACATGACGCCGTGCGCAAACATCATCGCGACTGCCCCGTCGATGCTGGTAATGTTCAGGGCGGCAATCGCGATGATCACGTAGCCCATGTGCGAGACGGAAGAGTAACCGACGACATATTTCAGATCTTTCTGGGCCATGGCGATAAAGGCAGCATAGAGGGCGCCGGCCACCGCCAGCACAGCCATTGCCGGAGCCCAGAACTTGGCGCCGGCCGGCAAGACAAAGAGCCCCAAGCGGATTAAGCCGTAGCCACCGATTTTCTTCAAGACCCCGGCATGAATCATCGACACAGCTGTGGGCGCGCCGGCGTAACCGTCGGGCGACCAGGAGTGGAAAGGAAACATTGAGATCAGAGAACCGAAGCCGAAGAGCACGAGCGCAAAGACAAACACCTGGAAGTTGGGATCAAGCTGTTGCCCAAGCAGCGCCAACTGATCGAACATAAACGTCCCCTGGTTGTGGTTGAGCGGAATGATCGCCAGATAGAGGGCCACAAGACCGACGAGCAGAAATGCCGAACCGATGAGGAGGTAGATCGTCAACTTCATCCCGGCATATTCTTTGGTCACTCGTTTGGTCGAACCGAAAATGATCACCATGATGTAGATTGGGATGACCACGACTTCGTAAAAGAGGAAGAAGATGAAGAGATCGCGAGCGATAAATGTTCCCATGACCCCAGCAATGAGCACAAGGAGGAGAACAAAGAACTCTTTGACCCTCTTCTCTAAATTCCAGGAGGAATACACGGCACTAAAACCGATCAGGTTCGTCAAAAGCAGCATGGGCAAACTGATCCCGTCGACTCCGAAGGCCAGATTCACGCCCAAATCCTGGGTCCAGCCGGGAACGAGGAAGTTGAACTGCATGCCGCCTAAGTGCCGGTCATAGGCAAAGAAAACGTAAATAGACAGTGCTAAGCTCGTCAATGTACCGAGAGCGGCGACTATCTTGATCGTCTTCGTCTCTTCTTTGGGAAGAAAGACAATGACGAGAGCCGCGAACACCGGCGCAAGCAAGGTGAGTGGCAGAGTCGGGTTGAGCATCATCTGCAGAGTGCTTGCTGCAGCTTGGTTCATCATCTTACACCTCCTAGCATCGCCAAGGGGTTAAGCGCACCGAGCTGCCCCTCGCCGATGGCAAACACGAGGTAGATCACCACTACGGCACAGAAAAACACGAGAGCGTAGGTTTGCATTTGCCCGGTATTCATTCTGCGCAGCCCGCGGCCGCTGCCACGGGTCACAAGGGCTAGGCCGTTGATGATCCCGTCGACAACGTTGATGTCGATCCAGTAAAGAACCTTGGCAAACCCATCAACAATTGTATGGATGAACCAGAGGTAGATTTCGTCAACATAGTACTTGTTCTTCAAGAGTCTGTAGATGCCGCTGAAGCGTTTGGCCACAGCCACGTTGTCGATGGTGTGCCGGACATAGGTCAGGTAGGCAAGGCCCATACCCAAAACCCCGGCGATGACCGAAACAGCCGCCAGGCCAAGATTCAGGCTTTCGGGTTCAAATTCTGCCCCCGGGGCGGCATAATGCACATAATAAGCGAAGTTATGCTTGCCCAAAGCCACAAACCCGCCGACGACGCTGAAGAAGGCCAAAACGAGAAGCGGCACAGTCATCCAGGCCGGGGATTCGTGCGGGTGGTTTTCTTTCTTCTCCGGCCCCATGAAGGCGACGAAGAAGAGGCGGCTCATATAGAAGGCGGTTAAGAATGCTGTAAACAGGCCAACGGCGTAGATCACGGGATGGCCGTTTTCGAGCGCCGCAGCAAGTATTTCGTCCTTGGACCAAAAGCCGGCGAAAGGCGGGATCCCGGAAATCGCCAATACCCCGATGAAGAAAGTCCAGCCGGTGATCGGCATCTTCTTCCAGAGACCGCCCATGTCCCAAATGTTCTGCTTTTCGTGCAGGGCATGGATCACTGAACCCGCCCCGAGGAACATCAGGGCCTTGAAGAAAGCATGGGTCATGAGGTGGAACATGGAGGCCGTGAGCGAGCCTACACCTAAAGCGAACATCATGTAGCCCAGCTGGCTTAGCGTCGAATACGCTAGGATCCGTTTGATGTCGTCTTGGGCGATGGCTATGCTTGCTGCAAATATCGCCGTAAAAGCGCCCAGACCAGCCACAAACTCCAAAGCTACCGGGTCGGCCGCCTTAAAGAGGAAGTAGCTTCTGGCAACCAGGTACACACCGGCAACCACCATGGTGGCGGCGTGGATAAGGGCGGAAACCGGGGTCGGGCCTTCCATTGCGTCCGGCAGCCAGACATGCAGCGGGAATTGGCCGGACTTGCCGATCGGACCGATGAAGAGGAGAAAGGCCATGGCAGTGATGTAAACACCAGCAGCAGCCAAAGCTGCACCTTGAGCTTCCGGACTCATGGCTTGCTGCAAAGCGGCAAAATCCAACGTGCCGAACTTCGTGTAAAGGAACAGAATGCCTAGCAGCAAACCGAAGTCGCCGACACGGGTGGTCATAAAGGCTTTCTTAGCTGCTTCCCGGGCCGAAGCTTTAAAGTACCAGAAGCCAATCAGCAAGTACGAACACAACCCCACGAGTTCCCAAAAGATGAAAAGTTCCAGGAGGTTCGTGGAGATGACCAGTCCCAGCATAGACATGGCAAAGAGCGACTGATAAGCATAGTACCTGGACCAGCCTTTATCGCCATGCATGTAGCCGACCGAATAAATTTGCACCATCGAAGCAACCAGGGTAACAACAAAGAGCATCATGGCGTTCATCGGGTCGATGAGCGTGCCAAAATCAAGCTTGAGGCCACCGATGTTCAGCCAGTTGATGTTAATTGCCACGGGGTGTTCCACGATTTCCGCCCCGGCTTTAATCACGCCGATGTCGATGCCGACTGCTAGCGCAAATGAGCAGAGGATGGCCAGAATGGAAATCGTGGCAGACAGTCTTTTGGCTTTCTGAGTTACCAGGGCAATGAGCAAGAACGAGAGCAGCGGCAATGCCGGGATAACCCATGCCCAGTTAAAGAGTTCCTGCATGTCTTGTGCACACCTACCTCTCCATGAAAGACTTCTTACCACTTCAACCAGTTGAACTCATCCACGCTCGTGGATTTGCGCGTACGGTAGATGGTGATGACTAAGGCAAGCCCAACCGCAACTTCCGCCGCCGCCAAGACAATGACGAAGAGGGCGGCCACTTGGCCGGTGAGCAAGGCGCTGCCGTTGAGCTGCTGGTTCCACACGAAACGGTTGAAAGCAACAAAATTGATGTTGACGGCATTGAGCATCAATTCCAGCGACATGAGCACGGCGATGATGTTTTTCTTAGCGAAAACGCCAAACAAGCCAAGACTGAAGAGCATGGCCCCGACCAAGAGGTATGAGGTTAACCCAACGCTTAAGTTCAGGTTCATTTGCTCTCTTTCACTCCTTTCGCCAGAATCACAGCACCGACCAATGCTATTGTCAGCAAGATGGCCGCCGCTTCAAACGGGATCATGTAGCGGCTGAACATTAAGAAGGAAATGTCCGTTGCGCCGCCGCCGCCCAACCAAGCGCTGGGCAGAATCCGCCATTCCTGGTTGGTGAGGATGACAAGCGCGACGATCACGAAAACCAAGACCGCACTGATTGCTCCGGGAAGCCATTTCTTGGTCTCTCCGCTCGATTCCTCCACGTCGCCGCGCAAGGTCAGCATAACGGCAAAAACCACCATGATGGCTACAGCCCCGCAGTAGATGAGCAGTTGAACTGCAGCCAAGAATTCGGCATTCATGAGGATATAGAGCACGGCAACCCCGGCAAAGGAGAGCGCCAAAAAGAGCGCGCTGTGCACAATGTTCCTGGAAGTCACCACTCCCCAGGCGGCGGAGACGGCTACGATGGCGAAGATAAAAAAGACAACTGTTCCAGCCATGCTTATTCCTCCTTCCCGGTCGGCGCATTTTGCTTGCGTTGTTTGGCTCTGGCCATCATATCCCATAAAAGATCTTCCCGATCATAGACAGCATTCTCAAATTCTTGCGATGGCACCAGAGCGCCTGTATTGCAGGCTTCAGTACAAAGCCCGCAGTACAAGCACCGCCCAATATCCATGGTATAGGAGATAAGGGTTTTCCTGTTGCTGCCCTCGGTTTTCTCTCCGGTCAACTTAATGACTTGATTGGGGCAAGCATTGGCACACATGTTGCAAACTATGCATTTGTCTGGATCGAGGGCCATCGAACTGCGCGCCCGCGGCGGGAGCTTGGGCATCTCTTCCGGGTAAAACTGCGTCACGTTCGGCTGGAGCATCCGTTTGAGCGTAATCCCCATGCCTTTAAACAATCCTTTACCAAACATTCCGTTACCCTCCTATCCCGGGGACGAGCAGTTGGTAAATATAGATGCCCAGACCCGTTAGCACGATGTTCAGAAGCGCCAGAGGCAAAAGTACCTTCCAGGCAAAATGCATCAAATGGTCAATCCGCATGCGCGGAAAAGTCCAGCGAACCCACATCATGACAAAGATGAGGATTCCCGTCTTGAGGAAGAACCACATCCACCCGGGCAAAAGCGGTCCTTGCCAGCCGCCGAGGAACATGGTCACGGCTATTGCACTCACGGCAAACATGTTGCCGTATTCGCCAAGAAAGAACAAGCCCCAGCGCAGACCCGTGTATTCGGTGAAGGGTCCGGCGACAATTTCCTGATCCGCCTCGACCAGGTCAAACGGCGCCCGGTTGACTTCGGCAATCCCGGCAATGAAGTAAATAAGAAAGGCCAGCGGCTGCACTACGATGAAGGGCAGCGTCTTTTGCGCATCCACAATGGCAGAAAGCCTAAACGTTTGGGTGATCATGACCACCCCGAGCAAAGCAAAAATCAGGGGGATCTCATAGCTGATCATTTGGGCAACGGCCCGCATCCCGCCCAGCAGCGCATACTTGCTGTTCGAACCCCAGCCAGCCATCAAAAAAGCGACTGTCGACACCGCCGAAATTCCCAGAAAATAGAAAATGCCCAGATCAAGATCGACCGGTACAAGCCCCTTGCCATACGGAATAACGCCGAGAGTCATCACCGGCAAACCCAGGATAAACATCGGGGCAATCTTGAACACCCACTTATCCGCCTGGGCCGGAGTAACGTCTTCCTTGCCCATGAGTTTTAGAGCATCAGCAATCGTCTGAAACCACCCACGCGGCCCCAGGCGATTGGGACCGGGACGTTGGGAAGTCCAACCGGCAACTTTGCGTTCCAGCAAGATAAGAATCAAAGCTGCGGCAACGATGATGAGCAAGACCAGGATAAACGCGATGATGTCCATAGCCAGGTCCGCCCAGATCGAATGAGGATCTCCGAAGAGTCCGCGGATGGCAGCCGCTATGCTCAGAGGTAGCTGGTTTAAAGCGTCCATCTTATTCTCTCCTCATCGGAAAATTTGCTACTTGTCCACTTCGCCGAGAACCGCGTCGAAGGAAGCGAAGATCGCAATGACATCCTGAATCTTGAGGCCAACAGATATGGGCGGGAACACTTGCATGTTCACGAAAGCTCCGGGGCGGATGCGAACCCGGGCAGGCTTGTTGGAACCGTCGCTCACGATATAGAAACCCAGCTCCCCTTTTGGATTCTCTACCCGGTGGTAAACTTCTCCCGCCGGAGGTTTGATCAGCTTGGGCACTTTCGCCATAACCGGCCCCTCGGGGATATCGCGCACCGCCTGCCGCAGAATCTTCAGCGACTCACGCATCTCGAGCAGCCTAATCAAGGCGCGATCATACGTATCACACCCATAAAGCACGGGAATATCGAAGTCAAAACGATCATAAATGCCGTACGGCGCGGCTTTGCGGACATCATACTGAACGCCGGAGGCCCTCAAGGCACAACCGGTTACAGAATAGTTCTCGGCCATCTCCTTGGTCAAGATGCCGATGCCCTTCATCCGGGCCTGGGCAATTTCGTTGCCGTAGAAAATTCCGTAGTATTCTTCTATCATCGCCGGCAAATCGTCCAAAAAGCTGTTGAGGGCCGGCCAAAATTCCGGTGGCGGTTCATGGCTGACGCCGCCGATTCGCATGTAGTTCACCGTGAGGCGGCCGCCCGCTGTCATCTCATAGAGGTCCAAGATCCGCTCACGGTCGCGGAAACAATAGCCCCAGGCCGTCCAGCCGGCCATGTCCAAAGCAAGACTGCCGATCATCACCTGGTGGCTGGCAATGCGGGCGAGTTCAGCGAAGATTACCCGCAGATACTCAGCCCGTTCCGGGACTTGGATGCCCAGGAGTTTTTCAACAGTTTGCACATAAGCCAGGTTATTGTGCGGTGAAGCGAGATAATCGAGCCGGTCAGTGTACGGAATGAACTGCGCATAGGTCCGGCTCTCCGCGATTTTTTCCAAGCCCCGATGGAGATAGCCAATTTTCGGCTCAATCTTGGTAACAACTTCCCCCTCCAGATGGACAATCATCCGGAACACACCGTGCATACTCGGGTGTTGGGGGCCCATGTTCAAACTTATTTCTTCCGTTCTTTCGATCGTCATGGTTCTCCCCCTTATTCCCCTTCTTTACGAACCCGCATAGTGGCTCGTTCTTCGTACGTCGGTGGCACAAAATCTTTGCGCAGAGGATAACCCTCAAAGTCATCCCACATGTAGATGCGCTTCAAATTAGGATGCCCTTTGAAAACAATGCCAAACATGTCGTAGGCTTCACGCTCCAGCCAGTCTGCGCCTGCCCAGAGCTTAACTACCGAATCAATAACCGGATTGTCCCTAGCAACCCTCGCTTTGACCCGCAGGCGCTGCGGCCCACGCAGGCTGGTGAGCTGGTAGACGACTTCAAAACGGTCACCTAAATCCAACCCCGCCAAGTCGTGGAGAAAATCACAAGGCACACCCTGGAAATTTTTCGCCGCTGCCAATGTTTCAACTACATAAGGTGAATTAACAGTCAACACCAGCTCGCCGAGGGCTTCCTCCACCTGCCCGTTAACCCGCGCGGCCAATTCATCGACTCGTGCACGCAAAACATTATTTTCCATGCTTCATTAACCTCACCTTAGCCGGATTCGCAACTTTTTGCTGGAGTTGCATCAGCCCGAAGAACAACGATTCGGGCCGGGGCGGGCATCCCGGAATATAAACGTCGACTGGAATAATTTTGTCAACGCCAGGCAGAACGGAATAAGAATCAGCGAACGGCCCGCCGGCATTGGCGCAGCTGCCCATCGCCACTACCCATTTGGGCTCGGGCATCTGATCATAAACACGCCGGATAATCGGAGCGATTTTCCGGGTGACTGTCCCAGCTACAATCATCAAGTCGGCCTGGCGGGGAGAAGCCCTGAAAACTTCCCAACCAAAACGGGAGATATCAAAACGCGGATTCCCAGCTGCCATCATCTCGATCGCACAACACGCTAAACCCTGGGTCACCGGCCAGAAGGAGTGCCCGCGTGCCCAATTGAGCAGCTTATCGACATTGGCGAGGATGATGCCCTTTTCCGCCAACGCCTCGGCCTCGCGCAGCTCTTTCTCTTTGGCTACATCCACTCTAAAGCACCTTCTTTCCAAGCGTACCAGAAACCGACAAGAAGAATGATAATGAAGATAAACATTTCTACGAACGCAAAAGTCCCCAATTTCCGGAACGTCAGTGCCCACGGATACAGAAATACAATCTCCACATCAAAGGCCGTAAACACTAAAGCATAAAGAAAATAGTTGCTCTTGAACCCCACCCAAGTCCGGCCGATCGGCTCGTTGCCGCACTCATAAGGAGTCAATTTCTCGCGATCCGGTCTGTGGGGAGCAAGAATCTTCGGCATGATCACCATGATAATTGGAAAGATCATGGCGAAGACAAGTAACACTCCGACAGCAGCAAAATTGTCTGACATCTACCCTTAACCCTCCTTCCTCCTAAAGTTGTCTTGTCTTATATAAGCCAAAACACTGTGCATCCTCTCCCGAACGCTGCAATGCTTGGCGTATATAACCATTCACCGCGATCAGCACCACCGGCCACATGGGTTCAGCCCCTTCCCGCGGCAACCGCCGTGCGCACCGGCGCAAAACTAAGCCTGTGCAGCGGACAGGGACCCAGCCGCTTGAGGGCAGCCATATGCTCCGGGGTAGGATATCCTTTATGTTGCTCGAATCCATAGCCAGGATACGTCGACGCGTAAACATGCATCAAGCGATCCCGGGACACTTTGGCCAGAATTGAAGCCGCAGCAATACTGGCGCTCAAAGAATCACCATTGATCAAAGGCGTCTGTGGGATATCCAAGGCCGGCAGCTTGACGGCATCGGTCAACACATGGTGCGGGCGAACCTGCAAACCCGCAAGCGCCCGCTGCATCGCCAGCTTTGTCGCCTCCAGAATATTCAACTCGTCGATTTCAGTCACATCGGCACTGCCCACGGCCCAGGCCAGAGCCTGTTCCACAATGCGGGCGTAAAGCTGTTCCCGCTGCTGGGGCGGGATTTGCTTAGAATCGTTAAGTCCAGGCAAATCAAACGTGGATGGCAAAACGCATGCTCCCGCCAGCACCGGCCCGGCCAGCGGCCCGCGTCCTGCTTCATCGACGCCCGCGACCAGCAGAAAGCCCTGCCGCCAAAGCTTGCGTTCATACGCCAACAAACTCTCCATCCTGGCTGTTTCCGCATCTTGTGCAGCAGAACGCCTCATCCGGCGTTCATAGGCGCGGCGTACCCCCGCCCGAGGATCCAAGCGGCAGGCCGCAAGGAAATCTTGATCCGGATCCCCCGCCAGGCGTGCTTCAACCTCTCTCACCGTCAGGTTGCTGGTTATACCCGTCACCCGTATACCTCTTCCCAAATATATTGTTCGACACCGGGGCCCTGTTTCCTTTTATTTGAATTGCGCATCGTTTATTATGATATTGAACTAATTCCGTTCTTATGCCAAGCGGTCCAAGGTAAACCTGCCCAGCCGGCCTTGCCTGAATTCCCGCAAAAAAACCTGGGCCGCTTTGAGCAAGTCAACCTCTCCACCCCTGACCAGACAGCCGCGTTTGCGGCCAAAGGCCTCGAGCGAATCGCCTGCCTCCTTGCCGGGCAGCCATCCCTGTGTGTCGGCAGGATACGTCGCCTCCAGCCAAGCCAAAACCCATCTGGCCAAATCTTCAGCGTCGACTACCTCGTCTCGCACCGCGCCGGTTGCCGCCAGGCGCCTGCCAACCTCAGGATCTTCGAATTTGGGCCAAAGTATGCCAGGCGTATCCAATAGTTCCACCCGCTCGTGGACCCGAATCCATTGGTTGCCCCGCGTCACCCCAGGCTTGTTGCCGGTTTTGGCCTTTGAGCCTCCGGCCAGTTGATTAATAAGCGAAGATTTGCCCGTATTCGGTATGCCCACAACCATGACTCGGACCGGTCGGGGACGTATTCCTTTGCCCGCCAATTGGGCTAGCCGCGAAGCGGCCAACTTCTCCACCATGGGAACGATTCTGGCCACTCCCGTTCCCATAACAGCACTCACGGCATACACCGGGCTTGTCGCCCGCAAGGCGGCAAGCCAGCGCTCCGTCTGGGCAGGATCAGCCAAATCGGCTTTATTGAGGATCACCAGTTTGGGCTTGCCGCCAAGAAGTTCCTGCAAGAGCGGATTGCGGCTGCTCTGTGGCACACGCGCATCACCCAGCTCGATGGCCACGTCCACCCACTTGAGCTGCTCCTGCAAAATACGCCGAGCTTTGGCCATATGGCCTGGAAACCATTGAATACTCATCACTGAACCTCAAGTGCGCCAAAGCAGTATTATGTATAATTTTCTGCACTTAATAAGAAATTCCTGCCTCAAAAAGTCTGACTATTTGCACTCAAGCAGTTACAAGAATTTTAACCTCGTGAGCGGCAAGTAAATCAACCAGGGTTTCCCCACGATATAACTCTTGGGCAGCAACCCCCAATCCCGAGAGTCGCCACTTTCCCGGCGGTTATCCCCCAAGACGAACACACTGCCGGCGGGAACCGTTTGGGGACCGAACGGCGGATAATCGCCCTGGTGCAGATAAGGTTCGTTAAGCAGGCGCCCGTTGATAAAAACCTGGTTATCGCGCAATTCTACGGTTTCGCCTTCCAGCCCGATCACCCGCTTGACAAAAGTCCGGGCCGGATTTTTGGGATAGGCGAAGACAACGATGTCGCCTCGCGCCGGTGCAGCATAACGAGAGGCCAAACGGTTGACAAGAATCCTGTCTCCAGACCGCAACGTCGGTTCCATCGAACCGGATGAAATCACATAAGGTTGCCAGACGAACAGGCGGAGCATCACAGCGACCAAGATCCCTCCGGCAACGATTCCCCAAATCAACTTGAGTCTTGTCCGTTGCACTGTCTAAACCACTCTCCCCCGACTTTTTCAGCCCGTAGCCGCGTGTTTGTTTGCCAAAGGCGTTTCTGCAAACCTCATCTTATTATTAACCAGGGCTCTAGCTCAGCATACAGCGCGCCTGCCGCCCGGCCAATAATTTTGACGATCAAGCCACTTTTCCGCCGCTCCCGAAGCATGAAAAAACGGCTGAGTTCCTCAACCGGCAGGGGTGTCTCTGCCTGTCCTGCGGCGCAAGCCGCGATGGGACAAGCTCGCCAAATGGAAAGAGCCGGTCTTCCCGGCTCGTAAGAACTTGCTAGCGGCGTTCGCGAATACGGGCCGCCTTTCCGGCCAAGCCTCGCAGGTAGTACAGTTTGGCGCGCCGCACCCGGCCACGTCTGACCACTTCGATTTTGTCAATCCGGGGTGAATGCAGAGGGAAGGTCCGCTCCACACCAACACCGTAGGTAACCCGGCGCACAGTGAAAGTTTCCCTCAGGCCGCCGCCTTTCCGCTTGATGACAATGCCTTCGAACACCTGAATACGTTCACGCGCGCCTTCAATGACGCGAACGTGCACGCGCACGGTATCACCGGGACGGAAGTCAGGAAGATCCTTTTTCATCTGTTCTTCTTCGATCATGCGAATATAGTCCATCAGCAAAATTCCCTCCTTCCCGCCTAGATGTTCATAACCGCGTCTCCTGCCGGTCAGAGGACCATCCGTGATCACACCTAATTATTTTAGCATGATGCACCCACGCAAATCAAGCCAAGAGTGGCAGAGTCCGGACAAAAACCCAT
>Ga0334722_10002126_pt1 | contig 22957 bp, 21 predicted proteins | sample C3_bottom_MG_FD_207210 | JGI IMG/M metagenome (GOLD analysis project Ga0334722, IMG submission 207210) | Sediment microbial communities from Yellowstone Lake, YNP, Wyoming, USA - C3_bottom | ecosystem: Environmental > Aquatic > Freshwater > Lake > Sediment | place: USA: Wyoming | collected... | reverse complement strand
TCCGCAGGTCCTCTGGCAATTTGCGCTGACCGGAGCCGGCTTCTTCTATCTCTGGTGGCTTGCCGCCCTGATGTTCGACCTGGTGTTCGTCTGGCACAGTTACATACGGACCGAGAAGGTGCTTTCGCGGTAGGGTAGGAACTAATTCGCTTCGCCACAGAGGTCAACGGGGACCGAGGGAGGCCGCGCGCCTATTCACACAAACAAGCCCTTGATGCGTTCCTTCTCTCTTGAAATATCGGATCTTCTATGAAAAGACGGCACAGGAATACGGGGCGATCCTTACAGAGTTCGAAAGAGCAGGGAAGCCCATCGGATCGAAAAGGTATACGAGCTCTTCGGCAGGACCGACCCGGTTCGCGAATGCATCGATCCTTTTACGATGACATTTGCAAAATCGAAAGCACAGATACTTCCTTGACGGTTACCATGCATCACAGTATAATCGCGTGAATGACTGCTGCCGCTATCGTTTTAAAACTCTGGAGCTACTGTAACGTCCATTGCGATGGGATGAGCCTCCCGGAAAGGTGACCTGCATGAAACAGTGCAAAGCATCAGCGTTCTTCAGCATCCTCGCTCTTATACTCGTCACATCGCCACAAACTTCCCTGGCCGACCAACAATGGCACTACCAGGCATCGGCGCAGGTCACGCAGCCCGGGCTGATCGAGACGATGCTGCCTGCCGGGGTCTTCTTCGGGACGGATGGCGCGGCCAAGACCTCGCAGCTGGACCTGACCCTGGTCGGGCCGGACAACAATCTGCGATCCTTCGAGCTTTTCTGGAAAGGCGACACCGGGCCGCGCAGCGTTGCGCTGAAGCCCAGCCGCCTGCTTTTCGACAAGAAGCGCATGCTCGTCTGGGAGGCTGACGCGCCGAAGGATCTGCTCGTCGAGACAATCCGGATCGACGTGGAAGCCCTGCAGACCATGGGGACCGTGAAGATCGAGGGCTTGGACGCAAAAGGCTGGCATGTGCTGGCGGAGAACGCGGCACTCTATGCTTCCGGGGGCAGGTCCGGTGCGGAAATCAGCGTGAAGCCCGGAATCTATGAGAAACTTCGTCTCAGCTTCAAGGGCTACGACAAACGGTTCCGCGAGACGACCCTGCCGGTGACCTCGGTGACCCTTTCGGGCAAGAACGCTGCGCAGGACTTCGCGGAGCAGTCCGTAGCGCTCAAGTTCTCGGACAAGACCGACGATCGCATGCGCGTGCTCTCTACAACCTTGCCGGGACTGGGGCTCTGGATCAAGAACATCGAGATCGCGACGGAGGCGCAGTTCCAGGGCACTTGGGAGCTGGGTATCGAGGACGTGAGCGGCGGTAAGCTGCAGTTCCAGAAGTTCTTCTCCGGCTCCGTGGCGACCGTCGGGACAAAAGGCGCTTTGCTCGAAATTCCGGTGAATCGCTATTGGAACACGCGTTCATTGGTGCTGCGGCTCGATCCGGGAAGCAGGTATATCGGCGCGGTGACGACCATGGCAGCTTCCGTGAACCTGCCGCGCATGATCTTTTACGCTGACAAGGCAGGCGAATATCTGGCCCAGACCGGTTCGGGAAGCCAGGTGAACATCCAGGAGACTCCGGTGGACAAGGAGCGAAAGAAGAGCGCTGCCGTCGCCTTCTCCGCAACGCAGGAGAATCCGCAGTGGCAGCCTGAGAGTCTGCTCAAGAAGTATGCTGTGGCGGGCGGTCCGTTCGACGCAAAGGGGTTCCGCTGGCAATCGCGGCTCAGGGTCGCGGAGGCGGGATACTACAGGCTCGTGTTTGATCGCGAAGCAAGCCTTCGGCCGGGTTCCGGCACTGTGCGGATCGTGAAGGACGGAATCCAAATCCCGTATTTTTCCGGACCGAGCGAGGAGCAAAAGATCGACCTTGCGGCAGCGCCTGAGTACGACAAGAAGAAGAACAGGACCTTCTGGACCATCGACCTGCCGGACCGGTCAACAGACCTGCGGGAACTCTCCGCCGAGTCCGAGGGGATCTTCGACCGCACGGTGCTGATCGAGGTCCCGCTCCAGGGACATGCAGGGTGGCAGGCCTGGAGGACCATGCGCTGGCAGAATGCGACCCAGGCAGCATCGGTCCTGCGGGTATCGCTCGCAGGCCTGCCGCGGGACGCGGACAAGCTGCGCATCGCAATGGAGCACGGCGACAACCGGCCCATCGAGCTGAAGAAGCTCCAGACGAGCTACGGCGCTCCTGCGCTGCTCTTCCTTGCTGCCGCGCCCGGCGAGTACGCGCTCTTTGGCGGGAACGATAAGGTAGGCGCTGCGAATTACGACCTGACGCTGGTGCAAGCCCATCTGGCCGGAGTCCTGCCGAAGACCGTGGAGATGGAGAAGGTCGAATCAGCCAGCTCCACGGGGTTCAAGAACGCCTTCCTGGGTGTGTTCGAGGACAAGAGCTGGGGGCTCTACGCGGTGCTTGGCGCGGTGACCCTGATCCTGATGCTCGTGATCGCCAGGCTTTTCCCGAAAGTGGAAAAACAATCCTGAACGTGAGGATCAATAGAGGTGACCTTAACCATGTCTCGCGAACGAATATTGCCTGCCTTTCTGTTTTTCCTCTGCTGCCTGCTCCTCATCACGGGCATCCGGCCTTTTGACCGCGATACATGGATCATGGAGGTAACGCCGGTCCTGATTATTCTGCCGCTCCTGATCCTGACCTACCGCCGGTTCCCGCTGACCTCGATTCTCTACGGTCTCGTCTATATCCACGCGATCGCGCTGATCACGGGTGGGGCGTACACATACGCGCGGGTGCCGCTCGGCTTCTGGGCGCAGAACCTGTTCCACTTCGGCCGAAACAACTACGACCGGCTCGGCCACTTCTTCCAGGGGTTCGTTCCCGCACTCGCAGCGCGGGAAATCCTGCTTCAGAACATATAGGATCAGGTCTTGCGGATTGACATGGATGCCATTCCGACAAACGTCCTCACCGTCGCCCCGTATTCCGTCCCCTCTTGCTGTTGACATACCTGCTATGATAGTCTATATTATAGTTAATTCAACAGAGGAGGTCCTGCATGAAAACCGTAACCACTCTCGATCTGCGTAAAAAACTGGGCAGCGTTCTTAATTCAGTAGCGGAAGGGCATGAAGCGGTGACGATCACCCGGGCGAACAAGGCGCTTGCGGTCATCATTTCTGCTGACGATTATCAGGACAAGGTGCTGAAAGGCGACCGGGGGAGGAAGCTCAAAGAACTGTCCGCCAAGATGGATGTCTGGAAGAAGGAACACCGGAAAGAAACTGCTCACCTGGACGTCGTAAAGGCCGTTCGGGATGCACGGGATCGCAGATGATCGTCCTGGACGCCTCAGTGGTCCTCAAATGGATATTCGATGATGAGACCGGCGCTGAACCAGCGACCCGTTTGAAGAATGCTCATGTCGCCGGTCATGAGATCGTGGCTGTGCCGGACCTGCTGTTCTACGAGATCGGCAACGCACTGGCGACGAAGACGCGGCTTTCCGAAGCGGCCATTGCGGAAGCATTTTCGCTTCTCTGGGATTTCTCCCTCGAACGGTTTGACCTTGGATTGGAAGAGTTTCAGGGCCTCTTTGTCTTGTCCAGGAAATACAAAATAACTCTCTATGACGCCGCTTATGTTGAGCTCAGCAGGAGGCTCAAATGTACCTTCGTGACCGCGGACAGAAAACTTTACGAAAAAGTCAAAAGCATAAAGTCAGTCGAGCTTCTGTAACAACGGCATTGGCCTGCATGTGCTCGGTTTCCCGCTTCTGTCCCCATTGCATGGGCTTGCTGAACATGAGGGCAACTCAGGAGACGAGATGCGGTGCGGGGGACAAGAACATGACGCGGAAATTCATTGCACGAAATGGTGAGGCGTCGCGAGGAGAACGGCCGGCAATAACGTGAACATGCGACCAACCTTTCATTGGTGCTTTTGTCGGATAATCAGGTCGCTTCGGAGGTCGCTGCTTCTTCACTCAGTTACCTATGAATGACGGACCAAAACTGATAACCAGCGCTCTCCGTGATTTCGCCGTGCCGGTCCCCCGGACCGGGAGCATCGAAACCCATTCCGGTTATGGATGGGCGGCTGACGAGGGACGGGAGATACATGCCCGCGTGCAGAAACGGCGCGTGAAGGCCGATTCATCGTATGAACCCGAAGTGCAGGTAAGCTGCTTGTTCGACCGGGCGGGGTACCGGTTTCAGATCGACGGACGCATGGACGGTATATTTCACGGCGATCTGCCCCACATAGAGGAGATCAAGACCAGTTTCAATGTCCATGACCTCGCGAACCGGCTTTCCCACGGTTCTCTGGCACACCCGTACAGTCTCCAGCTTTTGACCTACGGTTATTTTCATTGGCTCAACAACAAGGTACTCCCCAAACTCTCCTTTCATCTCGTATCGACCCGAAGCAGGGAGTCCCTTGACCTTGGCTGCGAACTTCGTATTGCCGAATACGAGACGTGGCTGGGGCTCCGACTCGACGAGCTTGTTATCGAGACAGCGAAGGCCGAGAAGCGCGTCCAACGCCGCAGAAAAATTGCCGCTTGCTTCACCTTTCCGTTCGAGAATCCCCGGCCGGGCCAGACTGAAATCGTCCGGAAAATCGAGGAGGTCATGAGCGAGGGACAGCCGCTTCTCATGCAGGCCCCGACAGGTATGGGCAAGACGGTCGGCGTTCTTTACCCGGTCCTCAAACAGGCCCTAGGCCGCGGCCAGCAGGTCATCTATATCACACCGAAGAACAGCCAGCACTCCATTGCCGAGGACGCATGCCAACGGTTTGCAGAAGCCGGCTCGAAGGTCAAAGCGCTCACTATCACGGCAAAGAAGAAGATCTGCTTTAAAAACGAACCGCTCTGCAATCCGGATTATTGCGAATTTTCCCGGGACTATTACGCTAAAGTCCGGGAACACGGCATTCTCGACCTTCTCGCGCTTTCTGGAACAGAAGATCTGATTCAAGCTCGCGGGCATCTTTGGCGGAAACGGAAATGAAGACGATGAGTCAGGGCTTTCTTCTTGATATTGCGCGCTCTTGAACGATTTGCCTGGGTTTGAGAGCGTGATTAGGTAGAGCTGCATTCTATAGTGTTCCTTTTAAATGCAAGAGCGCATTCCCCCGCAGCTTGCCGTCTGGCCAATAATTGGTTTGATATTGGAACCGTCTCAGGGCGGACATTTAGCGCAGACCGAAGTGAACAGGGTCGTACTGAGATAGCGGTCGCCGCGGTCGGGCAGGATCACGACGATCGTGCCGTGAGACATCCGCTTTGCCGTTTGCAGTGCGCCGAATACGGCCGCTCCGCTGCTCATGCCCGCAAAGATGCCCTCCTGTATTGCGAGGAGCCTCGTGGTGTTGAACGCGTCGTCATCATTGACACGTATTGTCTCGTCCGCGAAGGCTGAGTTATATATCTTCGGTACAATTGATTCCTGCATGTTCTTGAGCCCCTGAATCTTGTGCCCCAGAAAGGGTTCCACGCCAACGATCCGAATATCTTTATTAAACTCCTTCAGCCGCCTGCCGGCGCCCATGAGAGTCCCCGTTGTCCCCATGCCCGCGACGAAGACATCTATTTTACCGCCTGTCTGGTCGATGAGTTCTTTTCCCGTGGTTTCGTAATGCGCCCTGATATTAGCCTGATTGTCGAACTGGTTGGGCATAAAGTACTTGCCGGGATTATCCTCCATAACCTGCCGGGCGCGTTTTATGGCGCCGTCGGTCCCTTCTTTCCCCGGACTCAGGATGAGTTCCGCACCGAAGGCTTCGAGGATTTTTCTCCGTTCGAGGCTCACGCATTCAGGCATGACCAGGACGACCTTGTATCCGGAGGCCGCGCCGACCATCGCGAGCCCGATCCCTGTGTTGCCCGAAGTTGCTTCGAGGATGGTATCGCCTTTTTTTATTTTCCCGGTGCCTTCCGCGTCCCTGATCATGAATAACGCGATGCGGTCTTTTACGGAGCCGCCGGGGTTGCTGCCTTCGAGTTTGGCAAGAACTTTCACCTGCGGGTTCGTGTTGAGCGACTCGAGTTTAACCAGTGGCGTATTTCCTATGCAGTCAAGAACGGACATATCTGTTCCTTTCAAGGGGAAATTTATACTCGGGGAATATAGCAGATTTCATGCGAACTTTAAAGTCTTTTTACCGCGTTACCGCGCAGTTTCACCGGTCCTGAGTTTATGATAAATATTGCGCATCAGCGGAATTTTCACTATACTAAGGTCAAGTGATGTTCGTATGAGGAGGTTATATTGTGGACATTCAGAGTATGATCGGGAAAGAAGTCGAGGTTATCTCCGGTGGGACGCGTTATTACGGTGTGCTGATAGAAGTTTCCGATATTGAGGTGCATCTCAAGACACTTCAACAGTGGTTAGCGCTCCCGATAGCTGCCGTGGGCGATATCAGGCTGAAGGAAACGGTAAAACGGAATTCCGAACCGCTTCCGGAAGGAGGATGAGCGCACACAAGAAGAAAGCCGTGGTCTCATAATTGTATTTACCAAATAGATTGTCATCCCCGAATGTTCCTGTCGGGGATATGGTTTTACACTAGATTCCCCCCGGCTTAAAGCATGCTGGGGCAGGCTTTTAAATCTTCGGGAATGACAGCCTTAGGATCATGGCTTCCATCTTAAGACGATAAATAAGCCGCATTTTATCTAAATTGCTTCCACCCGCAGTTTCTTGAGCTTTCGGTACAGTGTGGCGAGATCGACGCCGAGTTTGGCGGCGGTCGTTTCCTTGTTCCCCTTATTCTCCAGCAAACTGCGCTTGATATAGTCCCTCTCAAAGGTGTCGAGAGCCTGCCTGAGCGATGATGTGGAAACCCCCTCGACATCCAGCGTCCTGAATGCGTCCGGCAGGTCATGGATGGTTATCATTTCCCCGTCCGCGAGCACGACGGCCCGCTCGATGGTATTCCGCAGTTCCCTGATGTTTCCCGGCCAGTCATAGGCGAGGAGGGCCTGCATGGCCTCGTGGTCTATGTCTTTTACTACCTTCCCGGCTTCCCGCGAACAAAGATCCAGATAATGCTTGATAATGACCGTGATGTCATCACGCCGCTCACGCAGGGGAGGCATCTTGATTTCGATGACGTTGAGGCGGTAATAGAGGTCTTCGCGAAACCGGCCTTCCTTGACCCGCTGCATCAGCTCGGCGTTCGTGGCCGCGATGATGCGGACATCGACGGAGATGCTCCTTGTGTCTCCCACGGGCGTCAGTTCCCTGGTCTGGATGACGTGCAGCAGTTTGACCTGGAGGGAGGAAGGCAGCTCGCCTACTTCATCAAGAAGCAGGGTGCCGCCGTTCGCCATGGTGATGAGGCCTTTTTTGTCCTCATTGGCCGAGGTGAAGGAGCCTTTTTTATGTCCGAAGAGCTCGCTCTCGAGCAGGTTCTCGGGGATCGCGCCGCAGTTGATGGATATGAACGGCTTGCTCTTGCGCGGACCGGACTCGTGGATCGCCTGCGCTACCAGGCCCTTTCCGGTGCCGCTCTCGCCGGTTATCAGTATGTTGCTCTTGTTCGGGATCACTTTTTCCATGAGCGCAAAGATCTTCTGCATGGGCTCGGAGCTGCCGATGATATCCGGGAAGGCTGCCCGTCGCTGGCTGAGTTCCTGGCGCAGGATCAGGTTTTCCATCTGGAGCTCTCTGTTCTGGAGAATTTTTCTGATGGTGAGCCTGATTTCGTCATTGATGAACGGCTTGGTGATGTAATCCGTTGCTCCCGCCCGCATGGCCTCGACCGCGGAACCTACCGAGGCGAAGGCCGTCATCATGATAACGGAGGTTTCGGGACTGATCTTTTGGGTCTGTTTCAGCACCTCGAAGCCGTCGATCTTGTTCATCCTGATGTCGGTCAGGACAATATCGAAATTCTCATCATGGATGCGCGCAAGGGCCTCTTCGCCGTTGTACGCTTCCTTTACAACGTACCCTTCCTTGGAAAGAAGAATGTTCAGCGCCATACAGATGTCCTTTTCGTCGTCGACGACCAGAATATTCGGTTTTTGCATCATACGTGCTCCTTCATATATTTTTCGACAGGCAGAATTATGGTGAAAACGGCGCCCTTGCCGGGCTCGCTTTCCACCCTGATATCTCCCTTGAATTTTTTTACGATGTTATAGCTGAGCGCAAGTCCGAGGCCGGTGCCTTTGCCTGCCTCCTTCGTTGTAAAGAACGGGTCGAAAATTTTTTGCAGTTCATCGCGGGGAATGCCGACGCCTGTATCCGAGAATTTAATGAGGATGGAGTCGCGTCCCTGGTCATCAGTTCCCGTGCGCGTGGTGACGTCCAGTTTTCCTCCGTCGGGCATCGCGTCCAGCGCGTTGAGAAAAATATTGATCAGCACCTGCGAGATCTGTCCTTCGTCGACCATGGTCCTGGGAAGGTCCGCGTCCGGAGAAACGGTTATCTCGATGGTGCTTTTCATACGTTTGTCAAGCCGCATCAGATTGAGCGAGGCCTCCAGGATGTCGTTGATCTGGACGTATTTGACGTTGAACGAGTCCGGTCTCGAATAGGTGGACATTTGCCTTACGATTTCCGTGATCCTCTGAATATGGTTGTTGATGATGTCGAGGCTGTTCTTGGCGAATTCGTCGGTTGCCATCTCGCGCAGGAGTTGCGCGAAGGTGGAAATAGAAGTAAGCGGATTGCCGATCTCATGCGCAACTCCGGCGGCAAGCCTTCCCAATGCGGCGAGTTTCTCGGAGTGCAGGACCTGCTGCTCAAGCTGCTTTGCAGTGGCCGTTCCTTTGTCGACCTTGTCTTCGAGTTCGACCGTGTACTGTTTGAGCGCGGCCTCAAGTTCCACTCGCTTGGTAACATCATTGCTGGTAATGAGAATTCCGGGCGACTTCCCATCTATCAAAATCGGACTGATATTCATGGTGAGATAGATCGGGACCTCCCGTATTCCCGATATTTTATAGTCCTTGAGCTCAAAGCTTCGGCCCGCAAGCGACTTTTGCAGGATCGATTCAATCGGGATTCCCTCGTAGGGACGAAAATCGTTCGGGAAGAGGGTAAACAGCGATTTGCCGAGAAGGTTCTTCTTGCTCCTGCCGAAGGTGTGCGCCTGCGCGGTATTTACCGTCCTGATCACCAGGTCCTTGTCAACGACCATCAGGTTTGTTTTTGTGTTCTCAATGATGTTTTCAAGATAATCCTTGGATATTTCTATCTCGCGTTCCAGCCGGCGCTGATTCTCGAAATGTCTGGCTTTTTCCTCTGCCTGTATTTTTTTTCTGTATGTAAAGACGGTGGCCCCCGAGGCCGCGAGGGTCGTTATAAAAATGGATATGATCAGGAGCGAATAGAACCTCATGCTTTTCTGCATGAGCGCGATGACATCTGAATACGGGGCTGAGACCACGACGAGCCAGGATTTAACGGAAATGGGGATCCGATAATAGGCCGCCAGTTTGTTCTCTCCGCCGGGCGCCTCATAAAAGCCGAAGGCTTCCGCAGTTCCCTCGATCATCTTTTTTTCCGTATCGAAGGACCGATGGCACTGAAAGCAGGTCTGATCCGTCAGGTAGAGATTTTTCCCGACCATCTCGGGCTGGTTGGGATGATAGAGCAGAGTGCCGGAACTGTCCATCATCCAGGCGTATCCGCGCGTGCCGGATTTGGCCGGTTCAAGAAATTTCTGTGTAATGCCGTCCATCGAGAGCACCGCCAGCACCAGGCCGTTGAATTCCGACGCGGGCATGCCCTGCCGTTTGCGGTAAATGGGCGTTGCAACTATGAATTCTTTTGAGTGCGGATTTTGGTTGTGACTTTCGAGCAGGTCGGTGACTAGTTTCTCGTTCTTCGGCAGCAACTGGGCTTTTCTGAAGTAATCCGTTTTAGACAGATCCACGCCTTCTCTGCCGGGGAATGAACTGTCGTACAAAACCTTGCCATGCTTATTGAGCACCCTGATGGTTATAAGCGCCACATTCTGAAGGCTGAAGTTGATGGCTTCGGCTACCGTGCGGGACCGCGTAGTACGCTCAATCTTGTCGACATCAGGGAGCTGGGCTATCACGCGGATGTCCTTATAGACATGGTCTATGAACCCCTCGATGTTCATTGCGACTTCATGGGCGAGCAGGAGTTGCTGCTTGTTGAATTGCTCGGCCATTTCATCCTGCAGCGATTGATGAAAAAACTGACCTAGTATGATGATGAGTGAAAGGACAACGAGAAGCGTGAGGATAAATATTACGGGTATGAATAGATCTTTCTGCCTGAGATTGCGGATAACGCGTTGAAACATGGGGTAATTTACTGGTAATAAGAGAGAAAGTCAAGGAGGAAAAAATGGGCGCAATGGACGTGAAGATTCCGCACGTCTGACGCATTCAAAACGCGGACAGGCGAGATCTTCCCTTTGAAGTGGATTAAAACTTATACCCGATGGTGATTCCCACGAGATGGGCCACGGATTTATACGTACCGTTAAGGGCAGTCGGCGCGGGTGTCGAATCGTCCGCGAGACTGTCGGTAACCGTCCTGTTGTTGAAGCGCAGGTACATATATGCGGCATCAACGGTGATGTTGCCGATGGTGCAGCCTGTACCGAGCATAACGGCCTGCCGGTCGGAATCGGGAACGCGCGTATCAAAATATCTTTGCGGAACAGGACTCTGGTCGTAGGCATATCCGGCTCGAAGCTTCCACTTCCCGGAAAGTTTATATTGACCGCCGACGCGGAGCGTATAGGTGTTTTTCCACTGTTTTTCATCGATCGAGGTGTCTGTAGGGTTGGGACTGGCAGGGTTGAGACTTTTGATAATAGCGCCAAGCTGGTAAATTGAATCTGATTTAATCGCCAGCCTGTCGTAGGACGACCAGCCGGTATAATCGAGGTCCGCATTGAGCGTAAGGTTGCCCGTTGCTTTGTATGATATGCCGAGCTGCATGAGAGCGGGGAGGGTAATATCTGTGCGAGCGGCGTTGGATATATCTGCTATCCCGGGAATATCAACTTCCGCGGTACCCTCCAGGTGAACCTTGATTTTGCTTCGATAGCTGAAGCCGACGTCCATTTTATCAGAGGCCTTGTACTTTACGCCGAGGTTCGCGCCCCATCCGTCGCCGTCACCTGTCATGTGGAAATCGGGATCTCCTGGAAAGGGAAGTAATTTATCCATGGCTGCGTTCAATCTCAAGTAATTTATCCCGGCGGCCACGGAGAGAGCGCTGCCTGCCTTATAGGCGATATTCGGGTTGATATTCAACGTTTTTATTTCGCTGAAGGTTGCCACATATTTCGTTGAACTGGTATCCGCCCAGTCAGTGGAAAGGCCGAAGGGGTTTGTGACGCCGAGGCCGAAGAATATCTTGTCGTTGATCCTGCTCGTTGCGAATAATTGAAAGGGAAGATGGATCTTGCGGCCGGATACATCAGTCGTGCCGTCAGCGTTGTCATGCTTCATGACCGGGTAGATCGCTATGGCCCCGCCTGATATCCGCGTGCCGTCGAGCTGCGTGATGCCCGCGGGATTGTACCACACCGCCGAGGGATTGTCCGCCTGGCCCACGAATGCGCCCGCCAGGCCCATGGCGGCCGCGTCCTGGTCCGGCAGCCTGAAGCCGGCCGCGAAACTTGTCGAGGAAAATATAAGCATGCCAATAAACATTGCAGCACTTTTTGATAACGCTTTCATTTGGTGAAGCCTCCTTTAAAGATTGGCGATATCGGTCTGCTGTTCGCCTTCGATATTCCATTTTTTGCTCAGCGGGAGGGTAAAGGTGAAGGTGCTTCCCTCATTCGGTCTGCTTTCGGCCCAGATCGCTCCGCCATGGTACTCCACGATCTGGCGAGTGATGGTAAGACCCAGCCCCGTACCTTCGGTGGTGTTGGTCAGAATATCTCCCGAGCGGCGGAATTTCTCAAATATCTTTTCCAGGTCCCCCTCGGGAATACCGACTCCGGAGTCCGATACCGCGACGACAATCTGGGGCCGCGGGGCCGTCTCATAACGAGTGTTGATTTTTATGCTGCCTCCGGGGGGAGTGAACTTGATGGAGTTGGAGAGAATGTTGGTAATCACCTGGACGAGTCTGTCCTTGTCCCCGAACAGGAGGGGCAGGGGATTCCGCACGCTGGTTGTGAGCATGATGCTCTTATTGTCGGCGAGGGACTGTATGCTGGATACCGAGGTTTGGATTACCTCTTCAAGCGACAGCCTGGTAATGTGCCAGACCAGCTTCCCAGCCTCGATCTTGGTGAGGTCCAGAATATCGTTGATAAGCCTCGCCAGACGGTCGCTTTCGTTATTGATGATATTCAGAAGCTTCGTTCTCTTTTCACCGGGCATCAAAGGCTTCATGATGATAAGCTCGGTAAAGGCCTTGATGGACGTGAGCGGCGTGCGGAGTTCGTGGGAAACGATGGAAATAAAGTCAGATTTGACCTGGTCGATCTCCTTGAGCTTCCTGTTCGCTTCCTCGAGATCGCGGTTGGCTATGGCCAGGTTCTGGTTGGAAAACTGGAGCCGTTCATAGGCCCGCGTCAGGTTCTCCGTTTTTTCCAACACCCTGAATTCAAGGTTTCGGTTCAGGTCTTCCAGATCGCTCCGGCTTTTTTCGAGCTGGAAGGCCATTTTATCAAAGCTCTGTGATAACACGCCGATTTCATCATTTGATATGAGGTTCGCCCTGGCCTTCAGGTTGCCTTTTTCGATTTGTCTGATGACTTTTACCATGTATCCCAGGGGGTTGGAAATGCTGGTGGCAAGTAGAATGCCGATGCCGGCGGAGAGAATGAGCGCTACGATGGTAACGATGAAAATCAATCCCGTGAGCTGTGACATGATGGGCTGAATTGAAGAAGCATCTCCGAACCGAACGCTCAGCTCAGTGCCGACACGACGGTGGACCAGGGCGCCAAGAGCAACGAGCGGCGCAATGACTGTGGCGAGGAGGATGGAGACGAGTCTTGTCCGGGTGTTGATCTTAATTACCCTGGATTCGTCAACACGGACGGTCTTGGTTATCTCAGCGAGGATCTGGCGGACGGGGTAGAGGAAACGCTCAGTCAGAAAAAAAGAGAAGATGGGGAAAACGGCAAGGCCCGCACCGGCGTAGATCCCCAGTCGGACGTTCTCCCGGAGCGGAAGATCTCCCACCAGTCCCATGTAGAGGCAGTCCAGCAGGACTATGAGTTCGTACCGGACCAGGATGGTCGTCGAGTGCACCAGGGGCAGGTTCAGCGCACGTATTCTGGCCGCAGCCATGACATCTTCCGGAGGATCCAGCCTGCGCTTCAGGTAGAATGACAGCATTTCTATGGGGCGGCACTCCCATCGGTCGATGAAATAAAACAGAGAGGCAAAGCCGAGGGGGGAGAGGATGAGCATGGTAATATTGATGTAGTGGAACAGGTGAACCGGCTTGAAATCCATGCTTACGACGATATAGGGGATGAGCGTGGAAAAAATTAATGCCACGATGAGAAGTTCACTATACGCGATCTTTTTGGAGACGTTTAAGGTCATGGGCTGAATTTACGGGAATAACAGTTTTATGGCGGCCTTGCGGATGAGGTCCGCATCGAGGCCGAGTTTCGTCAGGATTGAGGGGTCTGTCACGAGAAGGTCTTTGGCCGTATGAATATTTTCCTTATTCAGTTTGGCGATCTGATCATTGACCAGACCGGGGACACGGTTGACCGGCGCGTCGTTCTTTGAGGTGAACATGACCGCTATCCTCGATTCTCCCTGGATGATGGGTAAAAAAGTATAGTGTTTTACTTTGACGTTCTGAATGAGTTCATCCGCTTCGGTTGCATTGAAAAATCCGGTAAAATCGGTAAACAGGGTGGAAAGCAGCACGTCAACGGCATGGGTGCCGATGGTATTCGTTATCACTTGGTTGAAAAAAACGCCATATCGCGAAATACGCACCATTTCCCGGAGAAATTTGTCCCGTTTGTTTACCGGCAGGAAGTGAAAAACGTTGACGGCATAGACCCAGTCGTAGGCGCTGTCTTTGAATCGGGACAAATCGGTCACATCTCCTGTCAGCAGTTCAATCTGGTCCTGCAAGCCGGCATCCGCATTTTTCCTTTTACCGAGATCGAGCGTGTGGATGTTTATGTCGATGCCTGTGGCGCTGACGCCGGAGCAGGTTTTAACCGTCTCCCGGAGGACAGAACCGTCCCCGCAGCCGAGGTCCAGGATGGTGTGGCCCGTCGACAGGCCCGACCACTTAAAAAAATCCGCAGAGGCGCGCGAGAGTTGGGACGCAACCCGTGGTATGTAATCGCGGCTGATCTTGCCCTGGGTGATGCTGTCGAGGCCCACGCCTTTTTGATAGGCGTCCCGGGAATATTGGACGGCCTTGGTGAAGTAGCTTACCATATGGTGCAGGCCGAGGAGGTCAGGGACGGGCGTGCCGCGCCGCAAGAGGCTGCCTTTTGCGGACAAAGTATAGCCCTTGTCGGATTTGACGAGGTAGCCGTTTGCGTGCGCAAAATGAATCCAGCGATCCACCCTGCTGAGATCATAGCCCATCTGTGTGGAGAGTTCCTGCGCGGAAATCGGCTTGTTGAGCGGTATCCAGTCGAAAAAACCGACTTCTATTCCCTGAATCGTGGTAAGCGCCGCAGTGGCATGGGTCAGCATTGTTACCAGTTCGGACGCGACCTTTTTCAGTTCATTGGGGTCTTGCATGTCCATCTGGACCTCCCGGGCGCCTATTTTTTATGAACCAGAGTCTGGCCCACGACCAGACCGTATATTGCCCACAACGCGAGAAGAATCCCCCATATGTAGATGCTCATCGTTTTCATCGTGGTTTCATCGGATCTTTTGTCCGCGCGGCGCAGCTCGGAGTCTTTATTTTTCGCGCTTTGGTAAAAGGCCGCGAACTGCGGATATTGTTCCGGGGAAAGCTCATAGAGCCTGGCGGGAATAATCACGTTTTGCGAGAGAGAGAAGGGAAATTGAAATGATATATCGATTTCAGAGTCCTGGCCCAGAAAAACACCCAGTGTTTGCGCGTCTAATTCACCCAGTTTCTTCTCATAACAGGTGAGCATGTTTTCTTGAAGGTTTTTCAGGAAAAGCCGGAAGGGTTTCTCCTTTTCAAATTTTGAATTGACAAGGCTGGTTTCGTAGAATATCACAGCCTTGTCAAAGTATCCCATCATCTGAAAACAGAGTCCTTCAAGCGCAAGGGTGTTTGCGAGTCCCGATACGCCGTTTGAAAGTGTATTGCTGAAAGGATGTCCGTGCGCATCAAGCTTCCTAAAAGCGTCTTCGGCGCGCCGCAGTTCAACAAGCGCCTGTTCAAACCTGTTTTCCTGAAACAGAGCATGACCGGCATCGAAAAATTGTTGGGCGATCCGCCATTTATTAGGGGTAAGCATACCGGAATCGGCAATGTGCACGTCAAATTATTTTCAAAAACCAGCAGGGCAGACTTAAAGTTTAGCAACACAACTTCATTTAAAGTCTATTTTTCGCGGATTCGCTTTGTCTGTGTCAGGTTTTTAAAATATTTTTAATTTTGGCGAGTATCTCCATGGGGCTGAATGGCTTTACAATATATTCGTTCGCGCCGACTTCTTTGCCGCGTTCCTGCTCGGCCACCTGACCCTTCGCGGTCAGCATGATCACGTAGGTATCTTTGAGCTCCGGGTCGGCTTTGATAATACGGCATACATCATAACCGTTCATTTCAGGCATCATAATATCGAGGAACAGGATGTCGGGATGGATCTCCCTGACTTTTTTGAGCGTTTCAGTGCCATTTTTTGCCAGCCACAATTTATGCCCCTCATCCTCAAGGAGGTAGGTCAGGGCTTCCCGGATGTTTTCATTATCATCGGCTATGAGTATTTTCTTTGATTCCATAGGGTTCACCACTATTTTATAGGTGTATAAAAAAAATAGTAGCCCTAAAAAGCCGTTTTGTCAAGCTGTAAAGTATGATGCATTCGTAAAAAGTCAGAATTCGCCCTATTTCGTCTTGCCGGCGAATGGAGCCTGCCCCGTCATGCTTAAAGCCGGGGTTATCCGGTTTTTCCATAAGTTTAATAGTGTCGAATAAAAAAATTGCATGGGAACGGATGGTGTTGTATTATATAACACTGAAAATAACGGGTATTTTTGTCGGATTATCGTGGTCTTACGGATTGCGCTTTAGAATCGGGGGGGTTGTGAAGATTGAATTCGACTGCGCAACAGTTTTAAAAAAGGCCCTGGCAGGTGGCGGGGAATTCGCGGATATTTTTGTCGAACGCAGCACCCCGCTTTCCATCCTGTGCGAGGACAGCAGGATCGAAAAAGTCATCTCCGGCCTCGATTGCGGCGTGGGGGTGCGGGTCATTTTCGGACAGCGTACAGCTTATGCCTACACAAATGATCTGTCAATGAGCTCACTCATGGAGCTTGCCGATGCGGTGCGATATGCCGCGTCCCAGGGAGGCGATTCCCCTTTCCCTTCAATGATTAACCTTTCAAGGAAAAATCCCCGGGTGAATTTCCTTATTGAAAAACCGCCCGAAAGCGTCAGCACTTCCCGAAAGGTGGAAATAGTGCTTAGCGCGAATGAAGCGGCCCGAATGCTCGACCCGCGCATAAGGCAGGCCATGGTAACATACCGGGAAAATCGTCAGAGTATTTTCATTGCAAATTCCGACGGGTTTTTTGCGGAAGATGAACGCGTATATCTGACTGGGCTGGTCCAGGTAGTGGCGGCGGAGGCCGGTATTGTCCAGACAGGGTACGAGCCGGTGGGCGGTTTTACCGGCATGGAACTGTTCGATGCATATCCCCTGGAAAAAGCCGCTGAAACGGCGGCGAGACGGGCTATCATGATGTTGTCCGCCAGGAAGGCCCCCGCTGGAAGGATGTCCGTTGTGCTTTCTTCAGAGGCCGGGGGCACGATGATCCATGAAGCGGTCGGTCACGGTCTCGAGGCGGATCTGGCCCAGTCCGGCCTGTCCGTGTATTCGAAACGGATAGGCGAGCAAATCGCGTCGCCGCTCGTTACGGTGGTGGATGATGCCACGCTTCCGGGCAAACGAGGTTCCTTCCGTTTTGACGATGAGGGCGCCGACGCAAACAGGACTGTGCTTGTGGACAGGGGCATTTTGAAGACATTTATGTATGACCGGCTGTCGGCGGCGAAGGATGGGGTCCTCTCGACAGGCAACGGCAGACGTGAATCCTATAAGCACCGGCCGATCCCTCGGATGACGAACACCATGATAACTCCTGGAAGCTCCGAGCCCGACCTGGTCCTGCGGGAAACGCCACGGGGCCTGTATGTAAAAAAAATGGGCGGAGGCCAGGTGAACACCGTAAACGGAGATTTCGTGTTCGAGGTGAGCGAAGGCTACCTTATCGAGAACGGACGGATAGGCGATCCGGTTCGTGGAGCCACTCTAACGGGGAACGGGCCGCAGGTGCTCATGTCCATAGACCGGGTGGGGTCCGACCTTGGGTACTCGATCGGCACGTGCGGCAAGGATGGACAGGGCGCCCCGGTAAGCGATGCTCAGCCCACGCTCAGGATACCCGAACTCACTGTCGGGGGAGAAGTGGCGTAGCCCGGACGGAAAAGTTCGACAGACGGAAAACAATTAGGCATGATTATGATTCGTACCGCGATAATAACTCTTAGCGACAAAGGCTCGAAAGGCGAGAGGGAGGATGAAAGCGGGGGTGTTATCCGGGAAATGATTTCCCGCATCGGCGCTTCCGTTGATTTTTATGAGGTCCTTCCGGATGAACGTCCTCTCATCGCCGCATCATTGAAACGGCTGGCGGATTCCGGCGTGATCGACCTTATCCTCACGACAGGCGGCACAGGCGTGGCTCCCCGTGATGTTACGCCCGAGGCGACGAGGGAAGTAATAGACCGCGAGCTTCCCGGCATGGCCGAGGCCATGCGAGCTGAGAGCCTGAAAAAGACCCCGCATGCCATGATCTCGCGGGCTGTTGCGGGAATCAGGAAACAGACACTGATCGTAAACCTGCCCGGCAGTCCCCGGGCCGTGCGGGAAAATCTTTCCGTGATACTGCCAGCGCTTCTCCATGCCGTCGAAAAAATCAAGGGCGATCCAACTGAGTGTGGAAACCGGAAGCAGGAACAGGCGGAGAACGGTCAATGACCCTCATCGCTGAATCACCGGTTATGCGTACAGCGCCCGCCCGGAAATAACATTCAGCAATAATATTATTGAGTCCCCCCATTCTCTGTGATACACTTCAGGGCATTACACGGGATTATCCGAGGAGGTTTTATGTTCTGTCCACACTGTGGCAAGGAAATAGCGGAAGTCCAGTCGTTCTGTCAAAACTGCGGAGGCAGGATTGCCGGTCTTATTCCGCCTGTTCATGCCGCCTTCGGTCGAGAGAAAACACCCTGGGAGGATCGTGAAAAACATGGTTTTTCCCGCGGGCTGTATATGACCGTGAAAAAGGTATTATTCAGTCCCTCGGATTTTTATAAAAAAATGATGGTCAGCGGTGGTATTAACGACCCGTTGTTATACGGCCTGATTATCGGGATGATTGGCCTCATTTCGTTGAATTTCTGGGACGTATTCCTTCGCGACGCTCTCCAGAGTTTCATGACGCCGGAGATGAAGGCGGCCACTGGACATGCGGTTTTCCAGGGCACTGGTTCAGCAGTCACGGCGCTTATGACGCCATTTGTGCTCATCGGCGCTCTTTTTATCGTATCCGGGATGCTCCATGTGTTTCTCTGGATGGCCCGAGGCGCAGCGTCCGGATTTGAGGCGACTTTCAGAGTGGTCGGTTACAGCGTGTCACCCTTTCTGTTCATGGTTATCCCGTATTTTGGTTTCCCGATTTCGTTGTTCTGGACAGTGACTCTCGTCATTATCGGTCTCAGGGATGCGCACGGGACCACGGGAGGCAGGGCCGCATTCGCCGTGTTTCTTCCGTTTATCCTGTTCTGTGGTCTGATGGCCCTGTTTGCAATACTGTTCATCGGCGCGCTGACGGCTACCTGCGGCGCGCTTATGCGTCATTAAATACAAACGCATTTGAAATTGCTTCGGACTTGCCCCCTCGCCGTAGACACTTCCTTGTGTATCCCTATGTATACTGTATACTGGTCAGGCCCTTATCCGTATGTAAAATAATATTATTTACATTTATTCATCAGTATGTTACTATAACAATCTTTTAGAAATATTTGTACTTTTGGGTAGTTAGGGAGCAGGGAGGATGGCGTGGACCGTATAGTGATCGGCGTGGACCTCGGCGGTACGAACTTACGGACAGCGCTTTTGAGCCAGGACGGGGATATTCTGGACAAGCGCAAGGAATCCACGAACGCCTGCGATGGCTGGAAAAAAGTCATTGCCCGGATGGTCGAGAACATCACCAGGCAGCGTGAAATAGCGGTTCAGCGGGGTTTGATTGTTGCCGCAGTCGGTGTGGGAGCGCCCGGCGTGATCCAGATGGATAAGGGGATTGTGGTCAAGTCGCCCAATTTCCCGGACTGGAACAACCTTCCGCTCAAGGAAGAGCTTGAGAAGGCGCTTCACATACCGGTTGTTATTGAGAACGACGCCAATGCGGCAGCCCTTGGAGAACAGTGGCGAGGGGCAGGCCGCGGCATCGGAAGCATGATCCTTTTGACGCTCGGCACCGGTGTCGGCGGCGGCATCGTTCTTGATAACAGGATCTGGCAGGGCGCTGACGGCATGGCCGGTGAAATCGGCCACATGACGATTATTCCCGATGGCAGGCTGTGCGGATGCGGCAACACAGGCTGCCTCGAAATGTACGCTTCGGCTCGCGGCATCGTGCAGAGCTATAAAGAACGGTCGGCTGCATCAGGGGCCGTTACTTCGGGCGATATAACCTCCGAGCATGTATACGAATCGGCGCGGAAGGGTGAGCCGGGAGCCGTGGAGGTCATGCGCGGAATGGGCCGCATGCTCGGCATCGGCATCGCGAGCCTGATAAATATTTTCAATCCGCAGATGATCGTTATCGGCGGCGGAGTCAAAGACGCATGGCCGTTGTTCATCGGCGCTACGCACGAGGAGGTCATGAGACGGGCTTTTCAGGTCCCCGCTGAACGGACGGAAATCGTGCCGTCACTGCTCGGAGATGACGCCGGAGTGATCGGCGCGGCCGCGGTGGCATTGCAGAAAATAAAACCATCGCGAGGATAAATAACAAATAACAAGCACCAAATGACAAATAAATTCCAAAAGTCAATGGCCAGGTTTCAAATATTTTGGAAATTGTGTTTTTTAGATTTGGATATTATTTGCAATTTGTAATTTGAGATTTGGCATTTGGAATACCATATGGCAAGTACGAATATCAGAAATTTCTGCATCATCGCGCATATTGATCACGGAAAGTCAACTCTTGCAGACCGCATCCTTGAGTATACCGGCGCGCTTTCCGACCGGGAGATGTCGGCTGCGGGCAGCAATCAGGTGCTGGACGACATGGATCTGGAACGTGAACGCGGCATTACCATCAAAGCCCACGCCGTGCGTCTCGGATACAAGGCTGTTGACGGCCGGGACTATATTCTGAATTTGATCGACACGCCGGGGCATGTGGACTTCACGTACGAGGTTTCCCGGAGCATGGCGGCCTGTGAAGGGGCGCTTCTCGTGGTGGACGCATCGCAGGGGGTTGAAGCGCAGACCCTGGCCAACGCGTATCTTGCTATCGACCATAATCTCGAGATGATCCCGGTGATCAACAAGATTGATCTGCCTAGCGCGAACATCGAAGAGGTTAAGCACCAGATCGAGGAGGTCATCGGGCTTGACGCGTCGGGCGCCATTCCCGCGAGCGCCAAGGCGGGGATCGGCACCAGGGAAATTCTTGAGTCGATCGTAAAAAATATTCCGTCGCCTCCCGGAAATCCCGACGCGCCGCTTAAAGCGCTTTTGTTCGACTCCTGGTACGACACATATCAGGGGGTGGTCATTCTGGTGCGGGTGGTGGATGGCATTGTTCGTCCGAAGCAGAAAATCAGGCTGTTCTCGAATTCCGCGGTTTACGAAGTGCAGTCCGTCGGGGTTTTCACGCCGAAGATGCAGCAGACTGCGGAATTGTCCCCGGGCGAGGTGGGTTGCATAATTGCCGGCATCAAGCGGGTGTCGGATGCCAAGATCGGCGATACCGTCATGGACGCCGATCGTCCGGCGGACGCGCCGCTTCCGGGCTACAAAGACGTAAAGCCGATGGTTTTCGCGGGCATTTACCCGGTCGACAGCGACAGCTATGCGGATCTGCGCGACGCGCTTGAAAAACTGCGGTTGAACGACTCGTCGTTCACCTATGAACCGGAAACGTCGCTTGCCCTGGGATTCGGTTTCCGGTGCGGTTTTTTGGGCCTGTTGCACATGGATATCATCAAGGAGCGGCTCGAGCGCGAGTTCAAGCTCGACCTCATTCCAACAGCGCCGACGGTCGTTTACCGCGTGACCAAAAACGATGGGGACATCGTGATGGTGGATAACCCGGCAAAGCTTCCCAATATCCAGGATATCCAGCGTATCGAGGAGCCGATGATCGTGGCCTCGCTCATCACGCCGGAACAGTATGTGGGCTCGCTTATCGCATTGTGTCAGGAGCGGCGCGGCATCCAGCGGGAGATCGAGTATATTACCAAGGATCGCGTGCGGATCACTTACGATCTGCCGCTGAACGAAATAGTCATGGACTTCTATGACCGGCTCAAATCACTCACCAAGGGATATGCTTCGCTTGATTATGAACTGTCGGGCTATGTTGAGTCTGATCTGGTGAAACTCGACGTGCTGATGAACGGGGAAGCCGTGGATGCCCTGTCGCTCATTACCCATCGGGACAAGGCCGCCATCCGGGGCAGGCAGCTTGCGGAGAAGCTCAAGGAAGTGATCCCTCGTCAGCTCTATGAGGTTATCATCCAAGCCGCTATCGGGGCCAAGATCATCGCGCGGGAGACGGTCAGGGCGCTCCGCAAGGACGTGACCGCGAAATGCTACGGCGGCGACATCACGAGAAAACGCAAGCTGCTCGAAAAACAGAAGGAAGGCAAAAAGCGTATGAAGCAGGTCGGCAGCGTCGAGTTGCCGCAGGAAGCCTTCCTTGCGGTGCTCAAGGTCGGGGAGTAACGGCAGCGCGCTTATTGCGCCTGCGCTCGACGGCAGACCTGAGTAGTTACAAAATCAGACGGTAAAATTTGGAACAGTGTGAGGTCAGGGGGGCATGATGTCTGAAACTCAACCGGAAGCCGGCAGGAAAAAGTCATTTTACAAAGAATGGATTGAGCCGTTTCTTATCGCAGCGATCGTGGCACTGTTCATTCGGCAGTTCGTCGTGGAAGCGTTCAAGATCCCGTCGGGTTCCATGATTCCCACACTCACGATCGGAGACCACCTGCTCGTGAATAAATTTATCTACGGTCCCCGGATCCCCTTCACGGACAGCAGGTTGTTTACCTGGCAGGAGCCGAAGCGCGGCGAGATCATCGTGTTCAAGTATCCGGAGAACGAGTCAAAAAACTTCATCAAGCGCGTGGTCGGCCTTCCCGGGGACAAAATGCAGATAACCAACGGAAAACTTCTCATCAATGACCAGCCCGTAAGCGTGACCGAACTCGGGGACTATGAGGACAAGGCGCAGAGCGGCGGCTACCCTTACTTCAATAAACCGAAATTACTCGAAGAACAAATGGGGACCGTCAAGCATCGCATCCTGTACCTCCGCGATCAGTCCGGATATAATTTTGGTCCCGTGCTTGTGCCCAGGGAGTCGGTGTTTGTTATGGGCGACAACCGTGACAATAGCCAGGACAGCCGGGTATGGGGCTTTGTCAAGTTTAACAAGATACTCGGACGGGCGCTCATCATCTACTGGTCCTGGGACGGCGACGATCGCTGGGTCCGCTGGGAACGCCTGGGAAATTTGATAAAATAGCCTGTATCAGGCGCATCAAGGAGGGGGCGAAATGCA
>Ga0334722_10002125_pt1 | contig 22960 bp, 22 predicted proteins | sample C3_bottom_MG_FD_207210 | JGI IMG/M metagenome (GOLD analysis project Ga0334722, IMG submission 207210) | Sediment microbial communities from Yellowstone Lake, YNP, Wyoming, USA - C3_bottom | ecosystem: Environmental > Aquatic > Freshwater > Lake > Sediment | place: USA: Wyoming | collected... | reverse complement strand
CCCAATAATCTTCAACGCCATAGTTGTCCAGGTCGATGATGTACGACTTCTCGTTGGCGTATCGGTTGACCTCGTCAAGTTGCTGGGCTCGCGGCTTATCCTTTAACCCTTCCAGGAAGGCAAACCAGTTGTTCAAATGGCATTTATTAAAGAAACCATCGGTGCATTGCCCTTCGGGGACATCCTGGGTGATGTGGCGTTCGAGGGCGCTTAACCACTGGGGGAGATATTCCATGTTGTATTGGGATTCCTCCAGGGTATGAAAAATAGAGGGCGCATGGGCGGCAGCTGAGGCATTTCCGTAAGCCAATAACAGGATCGGCGCGATGAGCCAGAAAAAATATGGCAGGGCCGACCAAGGGGAGACGGGAGAAGGGGCGTTTGACGACGCCATCAGAAGTAGGCGCTGATTTTTTTGATCACCGCCTGGGTCTTGGTGTCGCGACGGTTCAAGAAAGCGAGGTCAACCTTGCAAGCAAGCTTGGGACGGACTTCGAGGATGATACGGGCGCAGAGTTCAGCGCCAAGGCCGGTGATGGCCTGACAATTCTTCAGTCTGGCCCTGCGGCTGGCGGCGTGCGGCGCGGTCAGATCATGGCAGACAGTTGAACCAAAGGCGACGCGAAAGGCGTCATGCAATTTTTTGGCGGCCTGCCGCATCCTGGATTTAGGCAACCCGTGCCGCTTACCTGGCCCAACAATGAGTCCAAGGGCTGCAATCGCGCCGCTCAGCGCCCCGCACACCCCATCGCCACCACCCATGCCGCCGCAGAATCCAGCCCCCAGCCGCCGGACCATATCGTCGCTCAAGCCGCCGCCGAACCCACGATTCATGACAAAAAGAATGGCCTCCGAGCAGCAGAGGCCATGGGCGTCGTAGTAGTTTTCGGTACGCTGACGGATGGCCTGTATCAGCGCTTCATGATCATTTTCTGCAGACATCGTGACCCTCGCCGTTGTTACCAGTCCCCCTCAAAACAGGGCTTGCGCTATTTTCGCACACTGCTCCTCCAGTAGTCAATAGTTAATTCAGGGGAAGGGCGGGAGGTGAGAGGGGAAGACTTAATTCGTTGCAGATTTTTCTAACAAGGCCGCTTTCTTTACGAGAGAGGCCGATTTTTGCCCTCATGGCAATAAACGGCACCGTGGTCGCTGACACAATCCGCTTGCCGCATGTGTCACGCACCTATGATCTTTACTAATACCCTTTTTTTGCGACCACCATCAAATTCACCATAGAATATCTGCTCCCATGGGCCGAAGTCCATCTTGCCCTCTGTGACGGCAATGACAACCTCCCGACCCATTACTTGGCGCTTGAGGTGGGCATCGGCGTTGTCTTCGTATCCGTTGTGGCGATATTGTGAAACCGGCTCATGTGGCGCGAGCTTTTCCAGCCAAATTTCATAATCGTGATGCAAGCCTGACTCATCATCATTGATGAATACCGAGGCGGTTATGTGCATCGCATTGCAGAGAATCAAACCTTCCCTGATGCCGCTTTCGAGCAAACATTTTTCCACTTCAGGGGTGATGTTGATGAAGGCCCGACGGGTGGGTATGTTGAACCATAGCTCCTTGCGATAGGATTTCATTAATTCATCTTCCCCAACTTTCTCCAGTTGTTAAGTTGTGCGAATTTACAATGGGTGGCATGAAAAAACAGCTGTCAATCCGTCATGCCAGGTTTGATCCGGCACCCAGGATATCAAAAAAATTGATACTGAGCGGTTCAGCTTAACACCGATCTGATTTCAGGCAACAAAAAAGGCCTTCAAGGAAATCCCTGAAAGCCTTGCTGTTGTTATTGGTGACCCCAACGAGGTTCGAACTCGTGTTACCGGCGTGAGAGGCCAGCGTCCTAGACCGCTAGACGATGGGGCCATACTGACAAATTGAAGGTGTCTTTTTATATGATTGCCCATTTATTGTCAAGCTTAAGTTTCGAGTCCATCCACTTCCACGTTGAGGATCAGGCCTTGTATCCCCGTGTGGTTCCCCCGCTCACAACGCCGGGGCTGCCCCCCCCCCCAGTGAAGGATCTTTCAAGTAACTTCATTTCTTTCGAGACTTGAAAACGGTATCTCAACAATTGTCGAGCCCCTAAGTTGGGCAATTCAACCTCCCTCACCCCCCATAAATCGATAAACAATATAATGATACGACACGACCGCCAAGAAGATCATCAACAGAATCGAAGACAACAGCACAGCCCGCTTCTGAAATCGACTAACAACCCCTTCAAGACCAATACTGGCGGGGATACATTCGGCAAGAGTTGCGGCAATTCCGAAAAATCCCGCCGGCAGCATAGTGCCGTAGATAAAAAGACCGATATAGTGATATTCGGGTTTTAGGATACAAAACGGACAATGGTGGTAAGGCATGGCATAGACGTACGAAGAGAACACCGTGGTGACGGCCACAAACGAGACGCCGACAAAAAAGAGCCAAGCCAGGCCGTTGAGCCAGAGCAGCACCCAATTCAGGCGTCTGAACAGAAAATGGCTAAAAGTCGCGATCACCAAGGCGGCGCCATAAAAGATCATGAGCAATGCCCCTTGCGGCACACTCCCCAACAGATTGCCATCGTTGCCGCCCTCTTCGCCAAAGACGACAGCGCAGCATGAGGTGATGATGTCCGGCTTGAGATTGGCGATATAGAGCGTTTGGCTGACGGCATCGACCACCAGCAACGGCAGTAAACAAATCAAGGCGATATACTTTGCCCTGAGCAGTGGATAGCGCTCCGAACTGATGTCAAAGGAGTGCAGGACAATCCAAAACCCATACAAATAAGCGCCGAGGAGCTTAACCAGCAGGACTATCATCCCGTACTGATTGGCGGTCAGGGCGCCGGTGGCGCACATCGCCCCGCTGATGACCTTGCTGAAGTTGTCCGCCGCCAGCACAAAAAGGAGCAGCGACAGCACCTGAAAGCCCATGGCGTACTGGACGAGTGTCGAAGACAACCAGGTCTCGTTCTCCAGACGGATCTGGCGATTGCTGTCGCTTGACGGCTGCCAATAGCGCAGCACCCGGATGGCGGTTCGAACGGCGATGGCGGTCAGGACCAAGACCACCAGACTGAGGAGGGTGAGCGCAACGCTCCAGGAATTAAGGAACATGAATCGCGCCATCCTCTATGGCAATGATCCTTTCCACTGCCGGGTGCTTGGTGATCAGCGGGTCGTGCGAGGTCAGGATGACGGTCTTGCCCGCCCGCTGCAACTCCTGCATGATCTCCATAAAGGCCAGGCTCAAGGCATGGTCCAGATGGGCCGTTGGCTCATCGGCTAAAATGATGGGGGGATCGTTGATCAAGGCCCGGGCGATGGCGACCCGCTGCAGTTCGCCACCCGAAATCTGGCGGGCGGGGAAATTGGCCCGATGGCTGATCGAGAGCATCCCCATCAAGCGCTCGGCCCGCTCCTTCCGCTCGCGCGGGGCAACGCCCAGCGGCATGAGCGGCAGGGTAATGTTCTCCAGCACCGTAAGCTCGGGCAGGATGTTGAAGTGCTGGAAGATAAAACCGATGGTGTTGCGGCGATGGATGGTCAAGAAACGATCCGGCATCCTGGCGAGCTGTTTGCCGGCGATGGCGGCCCGACCGCTGGTGGGAGGGAAGACGCAGCCAATAATTGAGAGCAGCGTACTCTTGCCGGAACCACTGGCCCCCTGCAGGCAAACCATGGTGTTGGCGGCAACGACGAGATCAATATCGCGCAAAGCCCGCACCTCATTGGGCTGGCCCTGGTTGTAGGTCTTGCAGACCTTTTCCAGTTCGATTAGCGGGGCGGTCATGATCGCATCACCCTAATTCAAGGCCGAATCGGCCGGGATGATCGCCGAACGCCAGGCCGGGATGACGGTTGTGGCAAGATACGGGACCACGGTCAGACAGAGGATTAGCAGTGTCTCGCCAAGATCGACCGTAGGAATCAGCCGCATGGCCGGATGAAGGACCGACCAGCCGATCAGGATCGGTCGGAAGAGCCCGGCCTCAAAAAAGCTGACATGGATATAGGCCAGGGTATAGCCCACCACGAAAGAGACCACCGACACGATCACCCCTTCCCAAAAACGTAAGACCAGGACATCGGAGGTCTGCCAGCCGATGATCTTCAGGATGCCGATCTCCTTTTTCTCTTCCGGGGTCAGCCCGGAGGCCTTGTCCCAGGCAAAAATGATAAAGGAGGTCAGGGCGGTGAGCAGACAGATGGAGGCAAAGCCGCTCCGCCAGCCAAAGACGGCCTGGTAGGTCTTTTGGATCTGCGCTCTCGTCACCACCCTGGTGTCGGGCAGGAGGGCCGCAATCTTCTTGGCGATGGTTGGCACTTCATTGGGGTTGGCCACCGTCACGCAGAGGTCGGTTGCCATGTCGTCAGCCATGGAGAACAGATCCCTGGCATCATTTAGGTTCATGAACAGGGTGTCGTAGGTCAGCAGGTTGGTTCCTGCCTTAAAGGTGCCGGCGATAGTCAACGGCTTCAAGGTGAGGTCAGGGCGAAATAACGAAAACATCGAACTGCCGCTGCTGTTCAAGGAAGCCTGTACCCCCTGGCCGAGGACGACCTCATGTTCCTTGGGCAGGCTACCGTTGTCAATGGCTTGACCGAGTTGATCGCCTAACGGCATGGAGAGGGGGTCGAGGCCCAAGATCGTGTAATTGGCCCCCTTGGTTTCATTGAAATAATAACCCCAGACTCGCGGCGTAATCGTCCTGACCCCGAAGATGACGCCAAGTTTCGCCTGATGGGCAACCGGTATCGACTCCTGACGCCCTGCCCTCATCTTCTGGATAGTGATCTCGGGGGCAGAGGCAAGGCTCTCGCCGGCAACGGTGGTCAGGGCCTTGGTCGTCATCTGAAACGAGGCAAGCAGAAAAATGACGCCTGAAAAAACGACCATCACCCCCAACGATTTAAAACGCCGCCGCCAGATGGAGGAGAGTGAATAGTCGATGATGTTGAGCTGCTTATCAAATGACATTGTATGGATCACGGGGCAACTCAGTGGTTACGCTCCGCCCCAAAACTGTAAGCGGTTGCAGTGTGCCGCAGATGCGCGAAAGAGGCTTGCGAACTATAGCCAGCCTATGTGAACAGGCCGATAATACCCCGCCAGGGGGTATAAACTCCGCAGATGCGGTATACTGCAATCGCTTACGTGGCATTATTAGCGCCAAACCGATGGTGGCGCCCAGAAGGAACCGGTGGGGAAATGTTCGATTGCGCCGGGGTGATCCATGAATGGCACAACGAGATCACTGACTGCGGGATGACGGGTGTACCTGGCCTCGGTGGCCAGACTGAGATCGGAGAGCCCAAGGCCGGCGACGGTGACCCGGCGCATCCCTGCCTCCGCACTAGCCCGCGCCACTTGCGAGCGATGGTGCAGATACAGGCCGCTATCCACCATGGCCAAAAACCCAAGGAAGACAAGAAATTGCAAACAGGGTCGCATGGGCTATTTCATCCGTTGTCCAGCCCGCATGGTCTCAACCTGCTCGGGGGTAATCGCCTCGAAGGTCAGAATCTCCTTGCCCTGATGGTCCTTGCTGAATGACTCGGCGGCAGACTTGCTGGCGAAAGGGATAAACTCATGCCCCATGGGTCCGTTGATGTCGCTGCCGATCACATAGAAGGCCTTCTTGGCCTCCACCGGGGTGAGGGCGTAATAGTCGGCAACGGTTATTTCGCCGATTGTTGTCCCTGCCTTAACGCCATACTTTTGTGGGGCAAAATAGAAGACCATCATATCCTTGACCCCGTCAAAATACTTGGTTTCGCCATCGCTCAAGGTCAAGGTGACGACCCAGTTCGGGTACTTGGCCACAAACATCCCGCATACCGCGCAGCGGGTCTCTTTGTCAACCGCCTTATCGACAGCCAAGGCTTTCACCGGCAGTGCCACTAAGCCAAGGAACATCAACACGACAAGCGTACGAAGAGTGTTTTTCATGGTTCACCTCACGGTTGGTAATTTTATGCAAGTAGGTTCGACCGTTATTTGAGAAACGGCAGCAACAGCTTATCCAATTCTTCCTTGCTCACCCCGCCCAAAATGGCGCCGATAACCTTATGGGCCGGATCCAGGATGATGGTTTGCGGAACGACTTGCACCCGATATTGATCGGCGATTTTTCGATCGGGATCAAGCACCACCGGAAAGGTGATCCCCAAATCACTGACAAATTTCTGGACTTCGCCAGGTTTGGGCTCGGTGTTGACATAGATAACCGCAAGTCCCTTCTCTTTGTAAGCCCTGAAATACTCGTTAAAGACCGCCGTGTCTGCTCGGCAGAACTTACAATCGGGGAGAAAAAAACGCAGGATGACCGGCTTGCCGGCGTAACCGTCAAGGGTTACCGCCTGCCCCTGCAAATCCTTCGCCGTAAAGGGCGGGGCCTGTTCCCCCATTCGTATCGCTTTCGGTGCGTCCTCACCACAGCCAGTCATAAAACAGCAGAGACCGAGCAGCGCGAGAAGCATCCACCAAATTCTTTTTTGAATCATGCCCATAGAATCACCTTATCCCCTTTGGTGGCACCAAAGAATAACCCATCGCCTCTTCACGATGGCCAAGCCGGCAAACGAACCTGCGAGCCGCCAAGACCCGGCCGGTCAGCGGCGCTGCGGCTGCGCGAAGAAGATATCGATCAATACACCAATGGCAGATTCGCCTGTTTCCAGGCGGCAATGCCACCTTGCAGGTTATAGATCTCTTTATAGCCTTTGTGCGAAAGAATCTGCATAGCGGCGTAACTGCGACCACCGACCGCACAAATCAGCAGCAAAGGACGATCCTGGGGGATCGTGTAGTTGCCCTTCATAATATCCATAAACGGGATAAGGGTTGAGTTATCAATCTTGCCTTCCCGCAGCTCTTCGGGGGAACGCACATCAATGATAAACAGATCTTTTTTCTGCTTGATCAGCTCCATGGTCTGCGCTGGCGAATACGAGGTATAGGCCGCGGACTCTGCGGCAGCGCCCGCTTTCTGCGCCGCATCGGAGGTGGATTTAGCACCCGGCTGATCAGCATTATTGCTATTGGAACAGGCGAACAGGAACAAGGCAAAGACAACAACAAGCTTCTTTTTCATACTCATGACTCCGACTATTGATAAATTACGTCTTCCAGAAAAACTGGCGACAATGAAATCTTCCTTAAACCGTCTCCGGGTAATTGACATTGCGCCAAGCGCCGCACAACCCGGAAGGCGGTGATAGCACCCGCACCCCATCAGCCCCAATCAGGTTTGACACCCTGCGAATATCCCGCTGGGCCATGGCCTCAAGGGCTGGCCTGATCCTGAAATCATAGAGGGCCAACAGGGGCTCGTGATGCTCCCTGACCTTGGGGATCAGCGCCCTGACCCCTGGCGCCCGTTGTTCAAGGAGCCAAGAGAGGGCAGCGAGGGTCATGTCCGGCAGATCGCACGCACAGGCCAACACCGTGGCCCACGGCTGCCACCGCATGACTGCCAGAAGCCCTGCCAGCGGGCCCTGGCAGTCTGGGGCGTCAAGAATCCGCGGCAGACTGCAATCGCCCATGTCCCCTTGACCTGCCACCACGACCTGGTGGCTCACCTCGGCCAGAAGCCCTGCGGTTCGTTGCAACCACGTTTGACCGTTCTTGACCAGCAAGTGCTTGGGCTGACCCATCCGCGAACTCTTGCCGCCAATCAGGATACAGCCAAGCACGGTTGGCCGCAGCCATTGCCGGGTCAGAAAGTCGTCAAGTATTGCCGCCATGGCCCTTGGCCGATCCTGCCCCCGAGCCAAGCACGCCACCACCTGATCGTCAACGGGCGGGGTCGATTCACCTTCAGCGAGCAGCCAGACCTTGGGGCCTAGGGTGTGCCGGTACCCTTCCACCAGAACCACATCATATTGAACGGCCAAGGCCGCCAACTCAATACTATACTCAGTCCCGGCGACTGGTTGCTTTCTGACGAAAATCCCCTCCGCCCCCATCATCAGAAGATCGGCTCCGGCTGCAAAAAACCGCTCGCTGTCCTTGCCCGGGCGATCAATGGCCAACTGCTTCGGGCATTGCTTGGCCACCGCCACCTTCAGCCCTTTATCGCGCAAGTGATGGATACTGTGCTCAATAAGGGTGGTCTTGCCTGAGCCACTGGCCCCACAAACGCCTAAAATGGGAAGCTCGTGTAATGCCAATGACATAAGCGGAGGCGAACGTTCAGCAGCACCGCATCTGCGGCACTGCTGAACGTTCGCCTTTCAAAAGTTTAATCACGTTTCTTTCGTCTCTGTTAAACGATTACAAAAAATTATTGAGGCGGAACGATGTAGCCCTTCTGCATGGCGTATTTGATCAAGTCGGCCGTACTCTTGATCTCTGTCTTCTTCATGATATTGGCGCGATGATGCTCAACGGTACGGATGCTGATGGACAAAAGTCTAGCGATATCCTTACTTTTATGGCCCTCGGCGACCAGGGTCAACACCTGTTTCTCGCGGACGGTAAGCTCTTCATGGACAATCCGCATCGGCAAACTCATTAACGCCAAGTCATGCGGACTGATGCCCGCTGCCAGGGCGGGAGCGATATAGCGCTCTCCATCCATGCATTTCTGGATCGCGATCAACAGTTCAGCGTCAGAATCTTCTTTTAAGGCATAGCCATCGGCGCCAGCGCGGATAGCACTCACCAGAAAATCCTTGCTGCTGTGCATGGTGAGCACCAATATTTTCACTTGCGGACACAACTTCTTCACTTTGGGAATGGCCTCAATCCCCCTGAGTTTAGGCATCGAGATATCGAGCAAAATAATATCCGGACATTTCCCATGGAGAAAGTCAAGTAACTCCACCCCGTCCCCGACGTCGCCAATGACCTGTAGCAATGGCTGTCCATCAATGATTTTTTTTAGGCCCCGACGGATCAGGACGTGATCATCAGCTAACACAATCTGACATGGCTTCATTGTCGGCTATCTCTCTTCTCGTTTAGGTTTGATCATCAAATTTAATGCTCTCGCTACACAAAAAACGAAAAATAATTTACTTCGCATCAAGAAACAACCAGATTCTACTGTTCTTCCCGACTCCTTAGCAGAAAGCCCAACCGCCCTTGCAAACAAGCAGAAACGTCAATCACCCTCTCTCCCCCGCCGCGCCATTATTTCGGCCAGGGCTGGCGAATAGAAACAACCAATCATGCCCAGCACGGTGGCCACGGTGGTGACCCAGAACAAGGCGAGATGAAGGGTCTGGTGCTTGTAAAAAAACAGATCCAGAATAAACAGAATCAGACCAAGATGCATGGAAGAAGAACCGACTCGCAGCCAATACCCCTTCTTTTCAAAATTCAGGCGTTCATTGCCGGCGAGAGCCATCGCCAAGACGACAAATTGCAAGGCCAAGGTCAAACAGAGGGCAACCTTCAAGGCCATCACCACCCCCCAGACCCAGGTGACCACACCGATCACCGCAACCAGCGCCAAGGCAAATCGATTCAGCCAGACCGTCGGCAGCAGACGCTTGGGGACACAGACCGCCAAGATGACAATCAAGGCGATAATAAAGGGGCTCACTATCTGATTCATCCTGTCCATGTAGGCGGCCTTAACCGGGGCGGCCATCTGCTGCAACTGGGCGAATTTAAAATAAAACATCCCATAGACGCAGATCCCGGAAATGATCGACAGGACAAGGACGGTGGCCAGGATCAGATAAAAATCGTATGAAGTCTTTTTATGAATCGCCATGGATCTCAATCCCTCTTGGGATTTTGTGACAACGGGCTTACTGAAAGGTATGCTCGCCTGGAAAATAAAACGAAGAAACGAAGGTAAAGACCATGGCGACAAAACATAAGATACCGAGCCCGGAAGTAAAATACCACATCGACTTTTTATTGGCATAGAGTCTGGTATGCAGGTAGGTGCTGTAGATCGCCCACATCATGATTGACGAACAGATCTTCGGATCCCACCACCAGTTCGGCCCCCAGGCCTGCAAGGCCCACGGATAGCCGAGCAACATGCCCAGGGTCAACATAAAATAGCCAAATTTGGCGCAATCGTAGCCCAAGGTCTCGATCTCCGGATCACGCTTCACCAACATGAACACCGAGGTGATAAAGGTGATGGTGATAGCGCTGTAGGACAAAAAAAGCATGGGGGGATGCAGCCACATGTAGGGCGTATTGTAATAGAAGATCATCTTCGGGTAGATCTTCATAAACTCCCCGAATTGCTGCATCGGGCTAAAACTCCCGCTGAACCAGGGGCCTATTTCGCCAAAAAATTTGGGCAGAGGTTTCTGAAAAGGGTTGGCTGCCATGAAGAGAATTGCCGACTGGATGGCCATGAAGACAAGAAGCACCCCCTGCAAGCGATGGCGCGTGGTCCTTCGAAAGGCAAGAAAGGCCATAACCCCGTAACACATGAACCAAAAATAATACTTCTCGTTTTCGACCCACAGCGGAATGATGTAGCGGGGCGGATGACTGGGGTCAAAGAGGGGAAAGGCATACGCCGCCTTCGAGTTCATGGCGCCGATCTCCTGATTGAGCCAGGGCACCATTTGCCCTGGGAGTTCCAAGGGCAGCGTCAGATAAATCCGGATATGGAGCCAACAAATCAACCCGAATCCGACGACAAACAAGAGATTGATCGCCAAAAAAATCCAACGGGCCTGCGGGATGGCAACCGCCCTTTTGCTCACCACATTGACTAGGCCAAGACTCCCGGCCAAGGCGGACATGACGAGAATGAACGTGATAAGAGTCTGCCCGATCTGGGAAAATTGACTGGTAAGGAGAGTAAGATTCATTGAGATGCCGGAGGCGTCATTGATATTAGATTGCTCAGTCCAATCCTTGCGATCCGCTTCATCAGGATGGTTAGCACGACAATAAGGGGCCGGAAAAGAAGATGTTGTTGCGTAACGGCTCCTAATCGCTTGCGTATTGAGCTGACATGGAGCATAATCAACAGGTGACGATCAATCTGAAAAGATGGGAGGAACGTCTACCTAACAGACTCATACGGTGACAACCTAACACAAATTTCAAGCGCAATCCATACTTACAGCATATCATAATGACAGACAACGAGCGAAGACGTAGCCCCCGGGTGCCATGCCAATCTATATGGCTAACGATCAAGGTGGGAGATCAAACAGGCACAACCCTGCACCAACAACTCCCTCCCCGGCAGGTCAGGGTCGACAACATCAGTGACAGCGGTATTTGCCTGATCGCCGCCGACCCCTTTGAGCTAGGCCAGATTGTCTATTTTTCAGATCCTACGCTTCCCACGCAGGGAGAGGTCGTCTGGACCTGCAAGTCAAAGATTGAGTGTAAGGCCGGTATCCAATATAGCCCAACCCAATGAAAAAACGGCCAATCCTGGCAATTACCGCACTTCTCCTCTTCAGCCTTCTTCTTGCCTCCCTCTACTTCCTCGAACGTCGACCTCTGCAAGATCGCCTGTTAGATTATGTGGAACAAACCCTTGGTGTTAAAGCCACGGTCGGCGACATAGGCTGGCGCTGGCTCCCTGTCCCTGCTGTCACCATCGACCAGCTCAAGGCAGAAACCGAGAGCTTCACCCTTGTCGTGCCCCAAGCTCATCTCACTCTCAGCCCAAATTTTTTCATCTCCGGCAAGATGTCGTTGGCACGCGCAAAACTCATTAAGCCGGAGCTTATCATCAAGGCCGATCGGCCCGAGACGGCGTTATCTGAATCCCGGGCCACCCCTTCGCCAGAGGGGGCCAAAATGGATTTACCCTTGAAGGGAATGATCCCGGCTGACCACCTCAGCATCGTGGACGGAACCTTGAAATTGCCGGAACGAGCCCTTGGTCAGGACCTGATGACCCAGGCAGTCACCATGAGCGATATCAATGGTACTCTTTCATCCAGCGCAAACGCCATAACCTTTGATATTCGCGCTAACAGCGATTTCGGCAACTCACTCGATTTCAAAGGCAGTATCGATCTTCTGCAGGGCGCCTATCGGCTTGAGGCAAAGGGTGCAGACATTGACAGCAATCGTTTGTTCAGTTCAATCCCTGCTCGACAGGGACTCAGTTCAGATGAAATGGACTCAGTCCAGTCCCCGCCTGACGGGGGGCCAGTTCAATCCCCCCCTGAGGGGGACAAGAACCTTGTCCTTCCCAGTGTAACCAACCTCAATTTTTCGGCCCATCTCGAAGGGCAAGGGGTCAATCGTTTCCAGCTCCGGATCGGCAGCAACGACTCACCCTTGACCCTCAAATGGCAGAATCAGACCTTTCAAATCGCCAAGATCGATGGAATTTCTTTAAACCGCCACGATGATGACTTTTCCGTCGATATCAAAGAAATTGCACTTGCCGAGCCTCGACTTCGGCTGAATGGCCGTGTTGCCCGGCAGCTAAAAAGCGAAAACACCGCGTCTCTCCCCGAATGGACCATCGACCTAAGCGCCGCCGCGGTCGATCTTGCCGCCGTCCGCGCCGCAGTCCTAGCCAATTTCGGAGAAAACCCCACCGCCCAGAAGGTCTGCGCCATTGTTCGAGGGGGCAGCGCCACCACCGCCCGCTTCGCCTTTGCAGGAGGGATCGCTGATTTTCAGCACCTGCAAAACATGCAAATCTGGGCCGACACCAAAGATATCCCTATCACCTTGCCCACCATCGATCTCTCCCTCGACCAGGCAAGCGGCCCCATCGCCATCATCAAGGGCCAGCTCACCGGGAAAAATCTGACCGCCACCATCGACAAAAGTCATGGCGTCGACGGGGATCTCCTCCTTGATCTTGAGCAAGATGAACACGGTTTTCGCTTAGACATCGACCTGGACGTTGACCTCCAAAACCTGCGGGATGTCCTCGCGCGAATCATTCCCTCCCACAAATTCCAAGATGAGTTGAGCCGATTCACCAAAATCAACGGCCAAGCCCAAGGACACCTGCGGCTTGGTGACGATATCCGCCAAATCAAGACCGAAGTCGAGGCCCATAACGTCGAGGCCAGCGGCGTTTATGACCGATTGCCCTGGCCTTTCACCATCAGCGAAGGGATAGTAGAGGTCTCCCCGCAGCAGGTTGCCTGGGAGGATGTACGTGGCGCTATCGGCGCCCAAAAAATTAGCCGCTCGACAGGCTCAGTCTCTTGGCCGGACGACATTTCCGCAACCATCAATTCCCTGGACGCTGATCTTGATTTAAAGAGCCTGTTCGAGGACGGCAAGCTCCGCATCAATGGCACCACCCTCGCTCTCCGGGATTTTGCACGCGGACGGCTTGACGAACTGTCGGGACAGGCCAGACTCAGCAAAAGCGCCTTTTCCGGCCCTCTCAAGCGACCCAAGCAGTGGCAATTCCATACCGCTGTCGCGTGCCGTGACTTGAAGGTGGCCCGATCAGGGATGCCGGAGCTGTATAGCCAGAACGTCGAGGCCGAAATCAATCAACAAAACACCGACTTTGCCGGGATCTTCGCCCTGCTCGATCAAGAGCTTTTCTTGTCTGGACATTACGATCACACGTTATTCGAGCAATGGCATGGCGATCTGGAAATCAATGGCGATATCGGCAAACAACTTAGCGAGTGGACCCAAGAGAAAGCCCCCTTCCCTGCTGCCTCCTTTTTGAAGACCCCATTCAGAGTCGAAAAATTCATCGTCACCAACCAGGGGCCGGAATTCGACTCCCTCCTGGCCAACGGCACAATCATTCCCTTACCGCAAGAGAACGACATCAGGCTGCATGTCTCAACCAGCCGCCAAAACAATCAGGCTATCGACACCTTTACCTTTCAGCATGGCGACAAACAGGGGATACTGAGCCATCAAGTCTGGCCCGATCAGGAAAAACGAGATCTGCTGACCTGGCAAGGTGCGCTTGCCTCCGAAACGCTTGACGCCCTTTTCCCGCAGCACTTTCTGCAAAGCGGACAGATCCATGGCGCTTTCAGTCGCCTGACCGACTCGAACACCACGACCTACAGCGGTTCGGTCGAGGCCAACGGCCTCCGTTTCCTGCCGGAGAGTCTGACCCCGGAGCTAACGATCGACACCCTTCGCCTGCGAGGCGACAACAACACGATCACCGTGGATCAAGCCGACCTTGCCGTCTCCGGGACGCCTGCGAAAATCGCAGGCCGTGTCAAAGCGGATCAAGGTCTCCACACCCTGGATCTGCAAGTAAACGCGCCCCAGCTCTCCTGGAAATCCATTCAAAAACTCTTTGAGGTCTACAACAAAAGAAGAAAGGCGAGCGATCAAGAAAAATCTGCCCTCGACTCAACACGAGGCACGATCAAGTTTGACATTGACGCCTTCGACTATATTCATCAGACGAAGGCGCCAGTTCAATCCCCGCTGGGGTCGTCGGACGGGGCTTCAGTTCAATCCCCCCTTGAGGGGCACAAGGACTCAGTTCAGTCCCCGCCTGACGGGGACTCTGTCCAATCCCCGCTCGACGTAAAAAAGAAGACCCCAGAAGGAGAGGAAACCAGCCACACCTTTACCTCGGCTCCCTTTACGGGGCGCATGGAGTTAAACCCGACTGGAATCACGCTTCAGGTCGACAAGAGCAAGGTCTGCGGCATCAACGGCCAAGGCACTTGGCATTTTGGCAATGAGCCCGGTGACGACACGATATCCTTCTCCGGCGGCCAAAACCCGCTGTACTTTGAAGCGGCGCTACCGTGCCTGGGAATTAAACAGAGCCTTATCATCGGCCCTTTTTCCCTTGAGGGTCAGATCAGTGGCCGGCCAAAAAATTGGCGGCAAGGCTCGATCACCCTGTTGTCTTCGGAGGGCTTGATTAAACGCATGACGCTCCTGTCCATGATATTCACCGCCGTGAATTTCACCGACTATTTGACCGCCTGGCACGACCTGCCAGACATGAAAGACGAAGGTCTCTTTTATAACGAACTCAACCTCAAGGCCCATGTCGACAACAACAGCCTGATCCTCGACCGGACGGTCATCAAAGGCAAGGGCGTCAACCTAAGCGGGCGTGGCTCCATCAATTTGACAGACCTTGACTCGGACCTCACTTTTTTTATCGCCCCCTTTAAGAGCCTGGATTGGGTCGTCTCCAATCTGCCGCTGGTCGGCAAGGCCCTAGCCGGACCCAAGGAGTCTATCCTGACCTTCCCGGTGGCAGTGACCGGCAACATCAAATCGCCCGAGGTCACCGCCCTTGCCCCAACCGCCATCGGCAGCGCATTCTTGGAGCTGTTCCGGGACACAATGACCCTGCCGTTTCGCATCTTTCAACCAGAGCAGGGCAGCCCTGAGCAAAAGCCGGATCAGCCGAAACCCTAGTCAAGCTACATGACGATTTTGGAAATTGGCAGGCCGTGTCTACTCATGCATCTGTTGAACTTTAGCGCCCAACGCCCGCAATTTCCCTGCCAGATTATCGTAGCCCCGCTCCAAGTGATAGATCCTCGAAATCTCCGTGATCCCTTTGGCGGCCAGACCTGCAATCACCAGTGAGGCGCTGGCCCGCAGATCGGTGGCCATGACTTTTGCCCCGGTAAAACCGCCAGTCCCTTTAACGATGGCGCTGCGCCCATCGACCCTGATATTGGCGCCCAAGCGCAACAACTCCGCCACATGCATAAACCGGTTTTCAAAGATGGTCTCATGAATCACCGACAAACCGCCATCCGTCATCGCCATCAAGGCCATGATCTGGGCCTGCAAATCGGTGGGGAACCCCGGATAGGGCCTGGTCTGGACATCAACGCTCTTTAATGGTCCCGTTCGCGCCACCTTGATAAAATCTGTGCCTTCCTCAATAGTCATGCCGGTGCTCCGCAACTTATCAAGCAGGGATGGCAGATGGTCTGGCCGGCAATTCTTGACCGTCACCTCGCCACCGGTGGCGCCAACGGCAATCAGATAAGTCCCGGTCTCGATGCGGTCGGGGATGACGGTGTTGTCGCCAGCTTTCAGTTTCGCCACCCCGCGCACGGTCAGACGGTCGGTGTCCTTGCCTTCAATATCCGCGCCCATGGCCTGCAGCATCTCGATGAGATTGCCGACTTCCGGCTCGCGGGCGGCGTTTTTGATCACCGTGGTCCCTTTGGCCAATACCGCCGCCATCACGATGTTTTCGGTGCCGGTCACTGAAGGGATATCGAAATAAATCGGCACCCCCTGCAAGCTGTTGTCCACCACCGCATCGACATAGCCCTCCGCCAGGACCAGACGCACTCCCATCTTTTCAAGCGCTTGCAGATGAAAATCAATGGGCCTCGCCCCAATGGCGCACCCCCCGGGCAGCGAGACCCGCGCCCTGCCGAAACGGGCCAAGAGAGGCCCCAACACCAGGACAGAGGCCCGCATGGTCTTGACCAGATCATAGGAGGCCTCAAGATTGGTGATGCTATCGGCATTGACGGTCAAGACCCCGTCGTCAGCATAAGCCGTAACCGCGCCGAATGATTCCAGGAGCTTTCGAATCGTCCGCGTATCGCGCAGGTTCGGGACATTTCGCAATGTATGCTGGCCAGGGGCAAGCAGGGTGGCCGCGATTAACGGCAAGGCCGCATTTTTTGCCCCGCTGATAGAAATTTCTCCAAAAAGCGGCTGACCGCCTTCAATAACTAATTTGTCCATAGTGATTGACCATTTTTGACGAACCCGTAAAAATCCGTCGTCGTGTTAACGAGAATAATGACACTGCGCCCAGTGCGCCTTTTTTTATCCTTCTAGTACAGATTGAAAAAAACGGGAAGGGGAATTCGAGAGAGGTTCGTGTAAAACTCTTGAGGATTGCAGTGGGACGAGGGCAGGGGCGCAATGCCGTTGACTTTATTACTCCTCCAGCAGTAAAAATATGGTTCGTCATTCCGGCGAAGGCCGGAATCCAGTCTTCTTACGGTGTACTGGACCCCGGCCTTCGCCAAACAACTATTTCGGCATCTTGCTCATAATTTCGTCCCGGAGTTTGCGCATCTTCAGGGCGGTGTCCTGCAGTTGCTGAACCGTGGTCTCCGGTGTCCAGCGGGCCTCGAAATAGGCAAATGACAAATCGTGCAACTCTTTTCTTGCGGCCTTCGTCTCTTTCAGGAATGTCCTGTATTTCTCGAGTGTTGCCGCCGTCTCCTCCGAGGAGCCACCCATCATCAACGGCATCATCCCCATGCCACCCATGCCCATCGGCATCATTGAGGCCCCCATCATGGGCATATTCATCATCTTTCCGCCTGGCATGGCTCCCGGCGTGGCAGGTTCAGCCATCATCATATTGATCATATTCGGCATCATCGCCTGCCCCATCCCCATCATGCCCATGTCGTTCATGTTCGGCTTAGTGCCGGGCGCCTCAGCCTGCGGCGAGGGGGATTCGGCACTCTGCTGCTGCCCTGCGGCCATCCCCGGCTTGGCCTGGATGGAGCCACTTCCCGCCGCCACCTCGGCCCCGGCCACGCTTACACTCACCAACAGTGCCACTACAGCAATAGAAATCAATTTTTTCATTTTCTGATCCTCCTTGTCGATGTTGGTCTGAATTGCCCGTCAACGGCAAAATTGCCTGTGCTTCTTGCTGCGCTAACCGTGTCGGAATGGCCGGCTTGTTCTGCCTGCGCACTTATAGTATAGCAGAGATAGTTGCAAATAAAAAAGGGGAAATGATGGGGTATCAGACTAATTTCGACTGAAGCGGCTTGTCCAAATGGGGGCTCAGAACGGTGCCGGCAATCAACTTGACACCTATTTCTCACAGTAAACCGCGAGACAACCAGACACTGCTATTACCCCTGTCGATCATGCCTTAAGGTATTAATATTTAATTATTTTGTTTTTCACTTGCACTCTCGATAAATCATGGTAATGAAGAACGACTCGCTTTCGTCACAAAGTCATTTTCTCACTCTTAGCGGACGGCTGTTATGAAGGAAGATCCAACGCCATGACCACGCCCCACCAGTTCGATGACTTCCTGACCACGTCCTATCATGGCCAGATCTTGCACGGCCACTATTCGCAAGCCTTGAAAGATCGCGTCTTGTCCTGCCTCAGTCATTTCCACCGCCTCGATCAACTCGGCGCACCAATTATCCCTTATATATCTGCCTGGCAAGAAGGCGCCCCCGGACTCTGGCATGAATTTAGCGGACGCAGGTTGATGGAGTTGCTCCATTGCGACTCAGATGCTGTGGCTTCCTGTCTGCGCGAACGGTTGATCGTCCGTTGCGTCTACCACCCCTCTACCGCCCAAGACCGGGTAACCAAAGAGGTTCTGCCCCAGCACACCCTCCGCACCGTCAGCCAGGAACTCCGCGACCAAGTCAAACGGAGCGGCGCCATTGAGGCCATTTACCAGATCGCCCATCCCGACGGCGCTTCAATCTGGTTGAAAGATCAAGCAACAGTTGAGAGTTTCCCGGCTGATGGGATCTGCCTGTCGCTTGGCACCCTCTCTTTGGTCACCAACGAGATGCAGGCCGAGGCGGCACTGAGCCACGACCACTCGGAACTCTGCCAACACCGCGAAGAGATTGGCTTACTATTGCAAAGCAAGACCAACGAACTGCGTCTGGCCCAACTGGAGATCATCTCCCGGCTGGCCAAGGCCACCGAATTCCGCGACCATTGCACCGGCGAGCATATCACCAAGATGAGCCATTACTGCGCCACCATCGGCCAGGCCATTGGCGTCAAGCCGGAGCTCAACGAACTCCTGTTTCATGCCACCCCCATGCACGATGTCGGCAAGATCGGCATCTCGGACAGCATCCTCCTGAAACCCGGCAAGCTGACCGCAAGCGAATTCCAGACCATGAAGCGGCACACCAGCATCGGCGCGGAACTCCTGTCCGGCCACCACTCAAAGCTGCTCAAGGTTGCCAAGCATATCGCCTTGGCCCACCATGAACGATGGGACGGCACCGGCTACCCCCACGGCCTCAGCCAGAGGGAGATCTCGTTACCTGGCCGAATCACGGCGCTCTGCGATGTCTTTGACGCCCTGACTTCGCCCCGCCCCTACAAGGAGGCCTGGACCTTTGACCAGGCGGTGCACGAGATCTGGCGCGGCAAGGGCAACCATTTCGACCCCCGCCTGGTTGACGCCTTCGTGAAACACCTTCCCACCATCAAACGCATCTACCATCAAAAACACACCCCACCCCTACCTTTCGCTTCAATTACCCAATAATTACGGCCCTCGCTTGACCAAGCCCGGCCCTACGATTTTTTTTAAGATCGACCTATACTTTTTAATAATGATTCTTATCATTGAGTAAAAAAGGAGGCAGATTACAATGACTATCCAACAACCGAAAGCGGGTCGCCAGCCAGTAAACAGCATTGCTTGGGAGATCCCCCTGGACTGGGGCGCCGACTGGACGCACGACCACGACATGGTCCGCTCGGACGAAGCGGGGTCCATCTCTTTTATCCTCTACGACTGGGTGACCCCGCCCCGCGCCATCCTGCTCAAGCGCACCACCATAAAGGGAGCGGTGGAGATCACCAAAATCCCGGTGCCTAAAGAACTGTTCGCAGAGGCCTGCGATGAAGATAGCAGAAGTCCGGGCGGTACCGTCCATCGCCTGAACGCCAACGCCAAACTGATCGACTGGCTATGCGAGCAGATCGACGGCGCTTGTCTGCTGCCTGCGGTCTTTCACTAACACCCTTCCGACCCCCATTTTTCTAAGGGACCAGGGACTACCCCTCCCCCTCCTCATTGCCAACGGTCTCTGGCCCCTTAGATTTTTTTCCCCTGCCGGCGCTGGCGAAAACGGCGCCTCGGTGTCAGTCCTTCATCAGCCTCGACGCATCATCCGTCCGCCTCCTTTAACAATTATTTCACGCTTGGCAGGTCAAGGAATAATCAGTTTTCCTGTGGCGCTACCGTTTTGAGAAATTCCGCACATCGCTCTCGATTTTATTGGGATTGCAGGGAGTCTAGACCCCCTCAACCGTATAAAAAAAATCAGGCGATCATCTTAAATGATTGTTCGGGAATTGGGGGCGACTATAAACGCCTTTAGGCTGGATAAAATTCCAGGATGGACCTTCCCTGTCAAGCAGATAGCGATCATATGTCTTGAAGAGGGTGAGTGCCTCGCTGATGGAGGCCGTGGTGAAGCGAAGCCGATCCAGTTTGTCCAGAGGCATGGCTAGGGCCTTACCCAGTAGTTTCACAGTGTTGATTGAAAGTCTGACCGCCGAAGGGGATGTTTGGCAATGGCGGCAGACGATCTCCCCGTGGCTGGCCCGGAATTGAAACGGACTGCCATGGCTTTCAAGCTGATGGCATGAAGCACAGACAGAGAAGTTTGGTTGGTAGCCGAGACGGCTGTAAAATTTGACCAGAAACAGCACCATGGCTTCCTGTTGCCCTTGTCGTTGGCAGAGGCTGCCTAAAATCCAGGTCAGGCAGGAAAAAAGTTGCGGATCATGGTCGTTGGCATGTGTCCAGCTGCGAAAAAGTTCGCAGACGAGAGTGGCTGCGGTATAGGCTTGATAGTTCTGGCGTAGCGGTAAGTGGCTGTTGATCAGTTCGGCCTGATTGATGATAGGCAGATTGTATTGGTCGCTGTAGTTGATCTCCAGCAGTGAGAAGAGCTCAAGTTTGTTGACGAAACGTTTGATACTGCGTTTGGCGCCTTTAGCAATGCCAGTCCATTGGCCGAGGGTCGGGCTGTAAATGGTGATGATTTTGTCCGCCTCCCCGTAATCGGTGAGGTGGATTACCACGCCGGAGATTCGCTGTAGCGCCATGGTGATCACGGGGTAGCTTCAGAGGGTTGCCGCTCTGCCCCAAAATTGGAAGCAATGCAGTGTGTGCCGCGGATACGCGATTGATCTGGATCAGATATTCGTTGGGCAATCAAGAGGCCGGGCGGGCTATAGCCTGCCTACGAGAGCAGACCAATGATCCCTTTTGCGCGATGCGGGGGATAAACGAAAAGCGCTTGCCCTCGCCCCATTACTGATCAGGGGCGATGGATGGTAACCGTTTGTCCCGCATCTGATGTGATTGGTATGGTGGTACCGTTGACGGTGAGGTTTATCCCGGCAGTGCTGTCAACGGTCAAATCGAAGGCCTTGGCCGCCTGCCAAGCTTGGCTGCTTCCCGGACGGAGATTTTTTTCGATAACACTTTGTCCATCAAGGGTTAATTTAATTTTTGTTTTTTTCGTTGATTGCAGGCGGATCTCGTAGGGTGGGGTTTGGGTTACTTGATTTTGGCTGCTGGTGTCCGTAGGTACTGCCGCAGCTTGATTTATAGTTGGAGGGACAGACTCTTCAGTTGTTTTTGTTTCTTGGGGGGCGGCAGCGGGTGAGTTGGCGGCATCCTTATTGCCGTCAACGCCTGGGGATGATGGTGGAGAGGAGAGCTCGTTACTTCCCTTACCCAGGCTGTCCGGCATGGGGCGACTGCCGGAATCGTCAGATTGACCGGGATAATAAATTCTGCCTCCGAAGAATAGGGCGATAAGCAACAGGCTCATGATGATACCTGGCCAAGCCAGCGAAGAGGATGATTTTTGTAGGGCGATGGGATGGGAAAAGCTACCGTTTGTGCCCCATTGCTTTTCATATAAACGGAGAGCCTCCAGGATGTCGAGTTTGAGGTAGGCGGCGTAGAGTTTGACAAAACCCCGGCTGAAGACATCGGCAGGCAGGTCGGCGCGATTGTTTCCTTCAAGCGCTATCAGGCTTTTAGTATTGATCCTGGTTTCCTGGGATATAGTGGCCAGGGTCAGGCCCTGGCTCTCCCTGGCCGTCTTCAAGAAAGAACCTAATGTGCCTTCTCGCTCGGAGGCTTGGCCTTCTGTCTCTGAATGGGAGGTTGTCTTGATAAACATAGTCGTCTGAGATTACAGGTTTTGTTTGATGAACGCTTTAGCACGGAGATCGGCGATCCATTTTTTATAGAGTTGTTCGCCTTCCTCCTTGTAGAGCTTGGTCTCGATATCTTTTTTGACCTCGACCAGGGGAGGACCGCTGAGTTGATTGCCATCTTGAATGGAGATCAGTTTGAGAATCTGATAGCCATTCGGGGCCTCGATGATGCCGCTGGTTTCGCCCGGTTTCATTGCCAGGACGACATCCTTCATGTGTGGCGCCAACTCATTTTTCTGGAAGACCCCGATATCCCCGCCGTCTTCTTTTGATGGCAGATCGGAGAGTGCACCTGCCACTTCCGAAAAATTTTGTCCGGCGTCAAGTTGTTTTTTGGCGTTTTCAGCTGCCTTCCTGGCCTCTGCCGCACTCTTTTGTTTGTATTCACTTCCCCAGAGAAACCCCATCTGCAGGAGATGGTAGCCTGAGGCGCCCGGTTGAGCGACGTAGTTCTCTTTGTAGTACTGGTTGACCTTATCGTCGGTAACGACAACTTTCGAACGGATTTCACGGTTAATCAGCCGCGATTGCAGCATCTGGCTTTTGAGTTGTTTTTTATATTGTTCTTCGGACATGCCCTTGCTGGCCAGGTCTCTTTTCATATCTTCCCTGGTGGCGTGATTTTCGGCCAACATGGTGTCAATGGTCTGGGATATCTCTTCGTCGCTTATTTTAATCTCAAGTTTAGCTGCCTGTTGGTCGATCAAGCGTTGCTCGACCAGGTGGGACAGCACCTCCTGTCTGAGCTTCTGCATCTCTGCCTGCAATTGGTCGCTTGGCGCTTTTTTGATGAGCTCTTGAAAATAGGGGCCACCCTCTTCATTCAGTTCAGAGAGGGTGATGATATCGTCATTAACCACGGCGACGATCCGGTCAGCCACTTCGGCCTTGGCGGCAGGAGAGAGGGTGATGAAAAAGAAAAGTATGGAGATGGCGGATATTGTGAGTTTGCGCATGATGAGATTTGGGTAAAGGGGATTAGGGTTATGTGGATAACGATTTAGAACTTATCTATAAATAATCATGACCTTGTTCAGAACGATCATAGCAGCAGCCAGTGAATTCAGGGCTATATACGAGAGATCTGTCTTCTCGTATCGTGGGAGCA
>Ga0334722_10002124_pt1 | contig 22967 bp, 16 predicted proteins | sample C3_bottom_MG_FD_207210 | JGI IMG/M metagenome (GOLD analysis project Ga0334722, IMG submission 207210) | Sediment microbial communities from Yellowstone Lake, YNP, Wyoming, USA - C3_bottom | ecosystem: Environmental > Aquatic > Freshwater > Lake > Sediment | place: USA: Wyoming | collected... | reverse complement strand
AGGGGCCATTGCCAATGAGCTCCCGGATGGTATCGGCGCCGGGAGGACTACCCTTCTCATCACTCTCCCTGACGCGATCATAGCCATCCTTGCCGGCAAGCGCAATCGCAAGCTCACCCCAGGGGGTGTAGGCTTTGATGCCATACTCGGGGAACGCATGGCCATTGAGAGCGTCGGCATTCTCGCCCTCGAAGCCGGCGACCTTGACACTACCTTTCGGCAGTATCGCAGGATCGACAAACTCGGCGATGTTCGGGACAGTGGAGCCAGAGGATACCGCGTGAACGAGCGCGATGAGGCCATGAGTCTTACCACCGCCGAAGCTTGTATGAAGGCGGAAAATGCTGGAAACCTGCCGAGGATCGCCAGAAAGGCGGTAGCAGACCTGGGTCAGAAGGGTGCGGAGTCCCTTGGTCGGGTAGCTGAACTCAAAGAATCTCGCCGGATCGCGATACTCCAGAGAGCCTTCAGAACGCAGAACCTGGGCCAAGTCAGCTGCGAAGTCCGATTCGGATATATTGCCCGCCCGCACATCATCACGGGGGGTACACAGCTCAAAGATGCTTGGCAACGCCATCATAACCTCGCCATTGGACTATTTTGGTAAGTGTATATCGGATCGTGCACTGGCGCAAGAAGCGGGGCAGGGTTCGAGAGCCCCAAATAGGCCATGAGGCGAGCGTATGTCTTAATGAGGGATGAGCCAACTTAAGACCTTCCGAGCCTGGAGGGCCTATTAAGGACTTCCTGAGTCGGGACAGGGCTCAACAACGATGAGGCCAGTCATCACACGATCATGCGATAGAACACGTCAATCCCGAAGACGGCATAGGATAGGTCCGAACAGGGCACCACGAAGGTGAGATCGACTGAACCTAGTTGGCTTGGCAAACCGGTTCGGATCCACCGTTTCACGAGCTCAAGGTATCTGGGTTTTACGAGGGGATCGTAATGCGACTCTTCTTGCTCCTGATGACGCTCCGGAGGCCCATTTCGCTAGTCGGACGCTCAACGCTGCACCGCCCCACGTCGTGACCTTCCTTCCGGAGCTGTTGTCTGATCTTGGGGGCGCCATACTCATCCCAAAATACCTTCCTATACGCACTATAGGCCGTCCCCAACGCGTCGTCAGCCTTTGGCCGGTTCAATACCTCCGGCTTCGCGAAATGCTTCTTGCGCTCATAGTACGCCCCTGGAGCGAACCGCAGGTTGTGCGGCTAGAATCGATTCCGGCGGCAAAGCAATGGCGGTCGATAAGGTCCAAACTTCCCTCAGTGGATCGAGTTCTACATTCGTCTTATTCGGCAGCCGATTGAGCTTTCGCGCTTCATCGCTCGGGCGCCCTGCGCGCTTTCCCCATCATGCTCAGGTTGACGCGCCCATCGACGGAGCGACTCGGTATGTTCACGAGATATCGTCCCCACTCAAATGATCACATGCCATTTTTGCCCCTGGCCTTTCACCTGCGCGCGAACCGGTCGAACCGTCCTCTACTTGCCCGGAGCAAAAACTCCCTCAATTGACCATTTCCAATGCTGCCACACGATATCGGCTTCGGGAAAGCTGGGACTTCACACCTCGGTAATTGTACCTGCTCATCAGGCGCAAAATGCGTTCAATCTATAGCATATGCTTATAATTATTATAATTATATATTCGGTTTAATGCATATTGTTATATATAGACATTTCCAGATTTCGAAGTATCATTGAGGCATGCTTATTCCGATCATCTGCTTGCGAGGACATTTGATTCTCGATTCCTCAGGGAAGATGGGCGAGATCCCAGTTCTATTAACCACGGACGGAGTATTCGAACCATTGCTTGAATACTCCATTGAGAGACTTCGGGCGAAAAGCCTGTCCTGGCTGAAACAACTCACCTATGCGGTTTTGCTTCTTCTTCGCTTTAGCCAAGAGGCACCTTCCTCATACGGAAGAATCGAGCAACTAAGGCTCTTCGCGCTGAGACTCCGTTCGGGAACCTACAATCCGGAAACTGGCATAGATCCGACATATTTGTGCTGGCGCCCACGAAGTCCTAAGAGGGTTTCGCAGATCATCTCTCTCCTAGATGACTTCCTTGTTTGGCGAGCATCTACTGGAGATGGAGAAATTGAGATGGCTCATATCAGGCGAGGCGGCAAATACGAAAAGACGATAGCTAGTCTCGCGGCCGAATACAGGAGAAGCAAGGCCCTATTAGGGTACACGTGGAGTCCGATTTCGCTCTCTCCTCCTGGCTCCTTCTTTCCGTTGCCCCAAGCAGGACCCCGAATAGGCCAAGATCCTCCCGGTTTTCCGGAGAATCGACTTATGGAGTTTCTCACATTGGGATTTCGCTTGGGCAAGAGGTATGCTCTTCGAGACGTTCTTATCACTCTACTACTAAATGGTGCTGGATTCCGTGCATCGGAAGCATTCCACCTTTTCATAGACGACGTCATGCCAGATCCGAGTGACCCCTTGATGCCCATAGTGACAATTCATCACCCATCATTGGGAGCAGCTCCTCGCGATTCAACAGGGCGTCAAGCACGCTCATCCAGCGTAAGTAGAGCTGAATACCTCTCGTCTGAATACGGCCTAGTTCCAAGGAATCAGATTCTTGGATCAAAAGGAGCAGGGTGGAAGGGAGGCTTTTATGACGGACAGGCATACAAAAGGGCATATTGGTTCCCGCGCGAGCTTGGGGAATTGTTCCTCCGATGTTGGTATGTATACCTAGCGGAGATTGCACTACTTGCCAGGGCACACCCCTTCGCATTTGTGTCTTTACGCGGAAGCTCCGCAGGAGACATGTACACTCTCAAGCAGTACTCAAAGGCCCACAAGAGAGCATGTGAACGAGTGGGCTTGGTGTCATCCAAGCAACTTGGAACTACGCCGCATGGCCACCGGCACGCTTATGCGTTGAGACTTCGCCGTGCCGGCGTGGGATCGGAGCATATCAGAAGGTTCTTGCACCACGCATCAATAGAGAGTCAGGTCGTATATGTCCAACCAAGCCTATCCGAAATGATCGATGTGCTTTCAAAAGCTCAAGTGAAACTAGGTAGTCTTTCTGGCCACTCGATGGTCGGATCGAGCTCCCCATCGGCTATTATCGCCACAAATAGTGCAGCGCTTGGAGGTGAAAGCAATGCCCACGTTTGAAAAATACACCAAGCCGGTAAAGCTCCCCGACAGTGAAATGGCTCTCCGCGCGGATGCTCGAAGAACAACTCGACGGCAGCAAAATGCGAGAAAACGAGAGAAGACAGGAAACCCTGTCGGTACATCGAAAATGAACGATCTCAAATTCATGTGGGTGCTGAGAGATTATCCGGTTCTGCATGAGTGGCGAGACTATGCCGTCGCTTGGCTTGAATCACAGATTGGAGGAATCCCTGACAGGATGCGAGCCATTAAGGTGCTGTTCATCAAATATCTCGTGGCTCAGAATGTACCACTTGAGTTTGATTCTTTCTTCAGCACGAAATCTGATCTTCCCGAGTTCTTTGAAACTGTGTGCCCAGATTCCAAGGCAGGCGCGATAATCAACAATCTCGCACGAGACTTCCTTGAGTTCATCAGACTGACCCGCTTTATGACCAAGGATCAAAATGGCATTACGGCACCGATGCCTGGATATCGCAATCCAATACAGGCAGTACCTTTGAATCAGTACTGGCGACCCTACGAAAGCGTCTACTCAACTTTGCCATATGGCTATATCGAAGAGGCACGCTCAATAATCAACGCAGGTCCTCACTTCAGGGATTGGGTCTTCTGCCAGACTGCGATGGGAGCAGAGGAAGGTACTGTTGGAGGATATGGGGCAGATTGGTTCCCAGTCGATGAGGCTATGATCGACAAGGCTGATCCAGACTGCGTCTGGCGAGTCAGGAAACGTGTACACAGGCTTGGCGGACCATCACTTGAAATGTGGAGTCCGGTCCGATGGGTGGCACTCTTCGTGAAGCTTAGCCTCCCGCTGAGAACAGCCCAGGTAAGGATGCTTGACTCGGGAGAAGCTGACACTTGGCGCTATGAGAAGGGAGAGTGGGTAAGGAACAGATCCAAACTACGAGAAGGAACAGAGAAGAGACCTCTTCAGCAAGGAGTTTTCAGGAGAGTTACAAACCTCGCCGATGCGCAGAGTGCGAAGACCGTGATATATATCAATACCAACAAGACTGCTGATCTCTGGAAGAATGGACCGGAGAAAGGTTTCGTGATCCACTGGGAGAACAAAGAAGTCCTTGAGATGCTTGAGCGTTTGCGAAACTGGCAAGAGAAGTATAATCCAATTGAGAGGCGGACTTCCTGGGCTGAGCTTGATACGCGCTACAAGAAAGCAATGAGTCCTTCACAGCTCGCATCATACCCTGATGCATGCTTCCTCTTTCGATTGCCAGAGGCAAGATTTGGGAACAGGTCATTCCCCATAAACGAGACGGCGATCTCGCGGCCCTGGTTCCTGCTATTGTCCCGCTTGGAAGAGGTGATTGCGAAGCGAGGCGAAATGCATTCCAATGGGGATGCTATCCACTTGGTCTACCAGGACCAAGCGAGAAAGGGGGATTCAAGGGTATACTATCCTCTTCATAGCCTTCGCGTATCGTTGGTCGCGGCACTCGCGTACGAGGGCGAAGTTCCTTTCCCGATCCTTCAGCGAGTGGTTGGACACTCACGCTTACTTATGACAATCTACTACGCTAAGCCGCGTGAAGCTACCATTCAATCGACTATGACGGAGGCGATGCGGAAACTTGAACAACGAAAAGAGAAGAGCATCATCGACTTCCTGACCCAGAATGAACATTCCTATCTGATTGAAGAAGCGATCACGATTTCAAGGGAGAGCTTTGGCGCTGTCGTTCCTAGTGAGCTGAGGACCAGGAACCCCGCAGGCTGGATGTTGATGCATCATGGGATCTGTCTTGTCGGAGGCAACACCAGCGCCGTGGAGGGGAACGCATCACTCGGAGGTTGTCACAATGGTGGTCCCAACACCGGGACTGAACAAACCCCGATGCATGGTCCGGTTCCTGGAGGGAGTCGGAACTGCATTCGGTGTCGATGGTTTGTGACGGAAGCCCATTACCTACCATCCCTCGTCGCGCATTTTAATAATCTAGCCTACCACTTTGATGAGGCGCGTCAACACTGCATCCGATCTGAAGAGGTGTTGCAGGAGATCAAGCGTGAAAAGGCTGAAAGCGAGAGGGATCAGCGATCCTTCCTTCGACGTTCCGACCTCATTCAAACCCAGCGGATCTTTGAAACAGCGATGCAACGTTTCAGCGACCTTGTGGAAGACATGAACGCATGCAATCACCTGATTGAGCGATGTCGAGCGATGCTCAACTCGGGGAATGGGGCGGGAAATGACAAGAGTAGCCGGCAACTCTTGGCTCAGGGAGAAGCCGAAGAAATCAGGATCGCTTTCGAGCAGACCGAGTCAGAGCTGCTGCAGCTAGCTGGGATATGCGAAGACGCCGAGATCTACCCCGATCTCGAAGCGGGGAAAGCTATCTTGCGGCGAAGCCAAATCCTTGATGAGTACCTCTACGCGAGGAATGCTGAGCCTCTTTTCATGCGCCTTACCGAGGCAGAGCAGTTGCAATGCGGCAACGCCTTCATGCGTAGTTTGGCGGTGCAAATGAATCCAGATAATATTGTGCTTGGTTTGCGGCAAGCAGTTAGGGAGATCGAGACGAGGGAGAATCAAGATCTCCTGCCTACCCTTGATTTGGAGCCATTCAAGCCGGGACGATTGAAGCACCTGGTGTTGGTCCGCCCTAGAGAAGACGATGAGCAAGCCAGATGAGGTCTTGAAGGAGATCCTCAGTAGGGGAGGGCGCTCTCAGAAGCAAGGGCACCTAAGAGAGATCCACGACCTATGCCGGAAGCTGAATGCCCAAGGACATACTGATTTCTCTCTCAAGACGATAGGCGCCAATTGCGAACATGCTGGGATCTTTAAGGGGAAGATTCTATACAACAAGCCATCCGAAGACTATCGCAAACTGATACGCGCATGGGGCGAGGTCTCGGAGGCGCTTGTGGAAGTCCCTGACCCCGAACCCCCTCCCAATCAAATTGCCTGGCTTGAAAAGATACCTGATAGGGCAATCCGAGCCTTGGTGCAGAAGCTTATCTCTGATGCTCGGCGATACAAGATCGAGAACGACTTTCTCAGATCAAAGACCTCCGTCTTGATAGACAGGAGGCCCAGAGGGTCTGACCCGCGTTGGGTAGAGACACCCGTACTTGACCTTACCGATAGCGAGCAAGCTGCTATCGAGAATGTAATCTCTCCCGATTTCTTGCCTCATCTAGGTTGGGAAGAGGGTTCCCACGGTGAAATAATCGCCGAGTCCGGTAGGCTCCTCTTCGATACTGGATTCCTTTGGGCGCTACGAAAGGTCATCGACTACAGGAAGGAGTGGGCCAAGAACTTCGAAAGGCCTTCAAGCAATGCCACCTGACGGTTACCGTCAAAGAAATGCTCTTCGTTTGTGCGAGGATGCTTAATTGCATAGTTTTGCATACATGCCAATCATTACACCAGGAAGAAATAGGACTCTCCGATGCATACTATGCAGGATTTGGGGGTGATATTAGTAGACAGAATGCACATTATGCGCAGTTATCAATATGGCCTTCGGGCTTGGTACTGTCTTTCCCCGCCGCCGCCCTGGCTCAATTGCTGACAGTGATGACCATGGGCTGGGAGTCGCCTCCGCGGAGGACCGCCGGAAGGCTATAGTAGCTGCTGAAGGTGGAATAGTTGAGACCGATCGCCACAGCATAAAGGACGAGATAGGCGACGCTCGGAGCGGTGCTTGTGGCGATGGAACAATCCGGATCCGTGCTCGCCAGGTTCGATACCTGAAAGGCGCTTCTGGCGGGTTCTATGTCCAGAGCACGGCCGGCCACCGCGATGCCCTGCTGGTAATCGCTTCCAGGGCCGATCTTGTCCACGCTCCAGGTGGTGTTGGTCAGATTGAAGCTGACGGAGGCCGTCTTCTCAAGATTGCTGATGTTGAGGGTCGAGGCGTCAATGCTGCCGTAGGTGCTCAGGTAGGATGGCGTATAGGCGAACTGCATGACTCCGAAGCCCAGGCCCCCCGCGCTCGTCTTGTCCGTCATCTTCTTGAAGACGGTGGTCGGCTCGTAGGACAGGAGAGTCGAGACCTTGGCGTCCTGGGCCGCGGCCTCTTCGGCAGTGTCGAAGAGGCGGTAGAGGATCTGATAGCCGGTGAAGTCCTCCCCGAGGTTGGCGGTATTATGGCTGAGTTGGAAGGCGCCCGAGAGATCCACGAAGTTCGGGGCCTCGAGCTGGGGGATGGTCTCGAGGGCGCAGGAACCCAGGGCCGCGGCTAGGAGGACGAGGCGGAGGCCGGATCGGAGGGAGGAGGGGCGGCGCCCTCCCCTCCTCCGATCCGATCCCCGGCCGTCTTCGGCGCCCTCCCTCCTCATCGCGCCACCTTCTTGAGGGGCACGGGAGGATCGAGGCTCTCGAGGCAGTCGACGAGCTCGTACATGAGGACGGGCTTGGACTTGCCCTTCACGCGGATGTTGTCCAGTTCCCTGACGATGAACTTGTCCTTCACGAGGGAATAGGTGTTCTCGCTGATGATGATATTGGTACCGTATTCCTTGTTCGTGCCCTCGAGGCGGGCTCCCAGGTTCACGTTGTCGCCCATCAGGGTGATGTTCATGCGCAGCGGCGAGCCCATGTTACCCCAGGTCATGATGCCCGAGTTGAGGCCGATGCCGATGTTGATGCGTCGGTTCTCGGGCCAGTCCTGGTTGAGCTCCCTTAGGCGGATCATCTGCTTCAGGGCGCACTTGCAGCCGAGGATGGCGTGGTCGGCCTGGTCCAGGGGGGCGCCCCAGTAGCACATCACCTCGTCCCCGACGTATTTGTCCAGGGTGCCCTGGTACTGCATGATGATGTTGGTCATCTCGGTGAGGTAGATGTTGAGGTGATTGACGAGCTCCTGGGGGGACATGGTCTCCGACAGGGAGGTGAAGCCGCGGATGTCCGAGAACAGGACCGTGATCATCTTGTCGGTGCCGCCGAGGCTGGGCATCTCCCCGTCCACGAGGACGTCGGCGACATCGGGGCTCACGTACTTCCCGAAGGTCTCGAGGGTCCTGCGCTTGTCCCTCTCCTCGGTCATGGCCCGGTAGACGATGATGGCCACGAAGGTGAGCACCATGGCGATGGCGGCGCTCGTGAAGTTGAGCAGGACGGACTGGAAGTCGAAGATCATCGTCACCGTGAGGAACCAGGCGGCGACGAGGACCACGGTTCCGGCGAGGGCGAGGAAGAGGGACATGCCTCGCCTTGAGGTGACGAAGGAGACCAGCATCACGAGAAGGGTCAGAAGGACGATATTGAGCCAGTCCGGCGCCTCGCGGATGAAGTTGTCCATCAGGATGGTGTTGAGGGCGTTGGCGTGCACCTCGATGCCGTACATGATGCCCATCGGGGTCTGCTTGTCGTCGAGGGACATGCCCGTCGAGAAGGCCCCCACGAGGATGATCTTGTTCGCCACCGCCATGCTCGCGCGCCGCCAGGTGCTGGGATCGGGGCCGGGGGCCCGCTCGGAATAGGCGGAGTAGGAGCGCACGGGGAAGGTCTGGACTCCGTCAGAGGAGGGATTGGAAGGCGGTCCCATGTAATTGATCAGCATCATGCCGTTCGAGTCGATGGGGATGTCGAGGAAGGGCACGGGGCGGGTTTTCGCCGGCTCTGTCTGGTTGCCGTCCTTGTCGTAACGCGCGGCCTTGACGACTACTTCGTAGGGCTTCCGCTCGCCGGTTTCGGGATCCAGGCGAGTCGGAGAGGGAATGCGGATGCTCCGGCCGATCTTGACCTCGACATCATCCAGCTTCTTCCCGAAGTAGTCGAGGGCCAGGGAAAGCGTGATGGCCGGGACGAAGCTGTCCCTGAAGTGCCTCACGATGAAATAGCCCTCCTGCGAACCCGCGTCCATCTTCTTCGGGGCCGATTCCGTCATCTCGTGCCGCAGCTCGTCGAGGCCGGCTTGGTCGAGGGGGGTTTTCACGTTGTGGAAGACGCCGTCCTTGTCCTGCCAGGCGAGGCGCTCGAAATAGCCTTCGTCGACGGTGTAACCCGGCTTGAGGGAGTCGAGGGGGAGGAGTTCGATCAGCTCGGAGAGCTTTCCCACGAGGGGCTGCTTGCGCAGGACCTTGTCGCGATCGGGCAGGAAGGTGGCGTGTCCGTAGCCCTTGGCCACCTCCGCGAAGACCGGGAGGGGGGGCTCAGTGCTGAGAAAATCGATCATATCCCGCCAGGGGCCGGAGACCTTCTTGAGGGTCCCGAAGCGCCGGGCGAGGAGGCGTTCACGGTCGAACATCTCCCCGGCCGCGGCGCTGTCGTTCGCGAAACGGTCGAGCGTCGTCTCGAGATAGACGCGGCCCGAGTCGGCCATCGCCTTCCGGAGGGCCTCGTCCTCGAGGGGCTTGTCGGTTTCGCTCGAGAAGATGATGTCGAGGAGGAGGGAGCTCTCGCGCTGGGTCTGGTCCTTGATCCGGCTGAAGGCGTTGATGAGGTCGCCGTGCTTCCCCCGGGGAAAGGGCCAGAGACCGAGCTGGGAGAGGGTTTCGGGATCGACGCCCACGATCTGGATGTCCTCCGAGATCCTGGGGTTGGCCTCCTTGAGCACCGTGCCTTCCTGCACTGTCGTGCCCCTGCTCGAGGCCTTGAGGCCGAAATGCGTGTCGAGGGCCTTGAGCTCGAGGGTGTCGAGGAAGCCCGTGCCGTAGGCCAGCCCTATCATGATGAGCACGACGACCGCGCCGATCACGAAGGCGAAGTACCTGGTCTCGAGGAATTTGGGGCGCTTCTTGCCCATGCGGGCCTCCTCATCGATGGACTGGAGAAAAGCGAAGGACGGAGAGAAGGGGGGAGCTGAAAAAGCGGCCCCCGAGGGGCCGCTTTCGAATCGCACAGTCGCGGGCCGGAGGCCCGGGCTACTTCACCAAGCCCCGTGACTTCATGGAGATTATACGGTCCTTCGCGAGCTTTGTCCAATCGCTCGAAGGCCAGTTTGCGGCGATCTTGTCGTAGGCCGCGAGGGCGGAAGGCCAGTCCTTGGTCCCTTCGGCGATGCGGCCGAGGGCGAACCAGGCATGGGCGATGCCGGAGGAGTCGCCGGAATACTTGTCGACGAAGGTCATGTAGTGGACCTTGGCCCTGTCGTCGGCTCCCTGCTCCTCGGCGGCCCGGGCGGCGTTCTGGAGGGCGACCGGGGCGATGAAGCTGCCCGGCAGGCGGGTGGCGGCGTCCAGCCAGATCTTCTCGACCTCGGCCCAGTCCTTCTTCGATTCGGCTATCTCGGCCTTGATGGCGAGGGCCTGCTGGGCCTGCACGCTCTTCGGCCACTTGGCAGCGAGGGCGTCGAGGGCGGGCACGAGGGCCTTTTCGAGGTCGGCCTTCTTGATGGTGTCGGTCTCCTTGCTCCAGGCCTGGGCGTCGTTGGTGAGACCGCTCATGCCGAGGGCCGCGGCCTGCTTCGTCGAATCGCCGACGGCCGTGACCACGGCGATGGCCGCCACCGCGGCGAAGGTGATGCCGGCGAGGACGAGGAGGGGTACCCTGCCCTTCCGGAGCAGGGCGCTGATCTTGTGCGAGAGGCTCTTCGGCTCCTCGTGCTTGGCGGTATCCATGTGAGTCACTCCTTGGAATTGACGATCGAAAGTTCCTTGATGAGGCGGGAGAGATAGGTCCTCTGGATGTCGAGGACGCGGGCCGCCTCGGTCTGGTTCCAGCGGGAATCCTCGAGGGCCTTGCGGATGAAGTGCCGCTTGAAGATGACCAGGCCTTCCTTGAGGCTCTTGCCGGCGATGGCCTCAGACTGGCCGGGACCGTTGCCCAGGAGAAGATCCTCGGAGCCGATGCGCTGGTCCTTGGTGATGACCACGGCCCGCTCGATGGCGTTCTCGAGCTCCCTGATGTTCCCCGGCCAGGAATAGGAGAGCATGATGCCCATGGCCGCGTCGGTGAATCCGACGATCTTCTTGTTGGTCTCCCTCGTGAAGCGCTTCAGGAAGAATTCGGCCAGGCCGACGATGTCCTCCTTGCGCTGGCGGAGGGGAGGAACGTAGATGGGGAGGACGTTGAGGCGGTAGTAGAGGTCCGAACGGAACTCGCCCTTTTCGACGAGGGCCTCGATGTCCTTGTTGGTGGCCGCCACGATGCGCACGTCCACGGAGACCGTGTCGCTCGAGCCGACCCTCTCGAAGGTCCTCTGCTGGAGGACCCGGAGGAGCTTGGCCTGGAGCTTGAGCGAGAGGTCGCCGATCTCGTCGAGGAAGATCGTGCCCTTGTCGGCGAGCTCGAAACGGCCCCGGCGGTTCTGGACGGCGTCGGTGAAGGCGCCCTTCACGTGGCCGAAGAGCTCGCTCTCGAGGAGGCCTTCGGGGAGGGCGGCGCAATTGACCCGGACGAAGGCCGCGTCCTTGCGCTCCGAGCGGAGATGCACCCGCTCGGCGAAGAGCTCCTTGCCCACCCCGCTCTCGCCCAGAATGAGGACCGAGGAGTCCGTCTTCGCGATGCGATCGATGAGGTCGAGCTTCTCGAGGATGAGGGGACTCATCGCGATGAGGGTATGCCAGCCCCGGCCGGCCTCGACCTCGGCGCGGAGGTAGTGGATCTCGTCGTGGGCCTTCTCGAGGTAGCGGGCGTTCTGGATGGCCAGGGCCGCCTGGACCGCGAAGACCTCCAACCACTCGAGGTCGTCCTGGGTGAAGTACTTCTTGCCCTTCTTGTTGATGATCTCGATGACCCCGATGGTCTCGTCCCGGAGGCGCATGGGCACGGCGAGGATCGAGTAGGTCGGGAAGCCGATGCTTTTGGCGATCTCGGGGTAGAAGCGGGAGTCGGTCTCCACGTCGTTGACGATGAGGGACTGGGCGTGCTGGGCCACCCAGCCGGCGATGCCCTCGCCGGGCTCCAGCACGAAACCCTTCACCTCCGAGCCCTTGGGCCCGAGGGCTATCTCGAAGCGGAGGCGGGCGGTCGAGGGATCGGCGAGCACGAGGGAGGAGGCCTCGCCCTCCACGAGGCGGGTGGCCGACTCGAGGATGCGGGTGAGAAGGGTCTTGGCCTCGCCGTAGTTGGAATTGATGAGGGCGCTTATCTCGACGAGGGTGCCGAATTTCGCTGGATCGATGTACTCGAGCTTCATCGGGTCACGAATCCTCGGGGCCTTTGGGCCGGAGACTGCGCAGCCGCCCCGGGTTTCTCCCCGGGGCGGCTGCGGCGCCTAGTCAGTCTTCTTGGAATTGATGAGATCGCCGAGGGTGTAGCCGTCGGAGCCGTCATCCTGCTGCATGAAGCGGGACATCTCCTCGCGCTGCTGCCTCCGGGCGAGGTCCCGGATGGAAAGGCCGAGCTTCTGCCGGTCGGTGGAAAGCTCGACGACGAGGGCCTTGACCTGCATGCCCGCCGAGAAACGCTTGAGCGCGTCGTCGTAGGGCTCGTCCTTGTCCTCGGAGAGGTCTTGCTTCTTGATGAGCCCCTCGATGTCGCCCTGGACCTTGACGAAGACGCCGAAGTCCGCGACCGAGGCGACGACACCGTCCACGACGGAGCCGACCCTGAAGGCCTTGGAGAAGCTCTTCCAGGGATCCTCGGAGAGCTGCTTGATGCCGACGCGGATGTTCCGGTCCTCGGGATCGCTCTCGATCACCATGACCTCGAGCTCCTGTCCGACCTCGAGCTCCGCGGCGGGGTTCTTGATGTGCTTGGTCCAGGAGATGTCGTCGACATGGAGGAAGCCGTCGATCCCCTCTTCGAGCTCCACGAAGGCGCCCGCTGCGGTGAGCTTCACGACCTTGCGGGTGAGGCGCATGCCGGTGGGATACTTCTCGGACACCTGGTCCCAGGGATTCTCCTGGACCTGCTTGAGGCCGAGGGAAACCTTTCCCGCCTGGAGGTCGTAGTTGAGGACCATGCAGTCGACGGCATCGCCGATCTGGATCATCTCCTCGGGCTTCCGGATCTTGCGGACCCAGGAGAACTCGGAGATGTGGGCGAGGCCCTCGATGCCTTCCTCGAGCTCGATGAAGGCGCCGTAGTCGGCGAGCTTGGTGACAGTCCCGTGGACGACGTCGCCGATATGGTAGCGGTCCTCGAAGGTGGACCAGGGATCGGCCTGGAAGTGCTTGAGGGAGAGGTTGATCCTCTTCTCCTCCGGCTCCATGCGGATGACCTTGAGCTCGATCTCCTGGCCCTTCTTGACGAAGTCCTTGGGCCGGGTCACGTGACCCCAGCTCATGTCGTTGATGTGGAGAAGGCCGTCGAAGCCGCCGAGGTCGATGAAGGCGCCGAAGCTCGTGAAGCTCTTCACCACCCCGAAGACCGTGTCGCCGATCTGGGTGCTCTGGAAGAAGGCCTCACGGCGAGCCTCGATGTCCTCTTCCATCCACTTCCGGCGGTTGAGGACGATGTTGACCTTGCGGTCGGAATAGAGGCGCTCGAGGTAGAAGTATGTCTTGAGACCGATGAGCTTCTCGGCCTTCTCGATACGCTGGGTATCCGCCTTGGAGGCGGGGAGGAAGCCGTGGAGCTGGTGACCGAGGTTGACGTCGAAGCCGCCCTTGATCTCCTTCTCGATGGTTCCCTCGAGGGGGAGGTGGTCCTTGAAGGCGTTGGAAACCGCCCTCCAGTAGACCTTTTCGTCGGCTTTTTTCTTGGAGACGACGATCTCGCCCGAACGGGATTCCTTCTTGACGAGGATCACGCTGACGACGTCGCCGAGGACGGGAATCTGCTCTCCGAACTCGATGATCGGGATCTTCCCCTCGGACTTGTAGCCGACATCCACAAAAATGAAATCCCGCGTGACCTGGATCACATGTCCCTCGACCAGGTCACCTTCCTCGAGACCCTGGAGGCTCTTGAGGTACTGCTCCTGCAATTGTGTCTGGAAGTCATCCTTGGAGGGACTGGTAACTTCCTTCGCCACTTCCTTCACGCCCATTGTGCACCCTTTACGGAGAATTTGTCCGTATACTTTGTCATAAACTTGGGCTAAGGTCAAGCCCGAGCTGTCGAGGTAGAAGGCGTCGGGAGCCACGCGGAGGGCTCCCACGGACTTGTTCCGGTCGATTTCGTCCCTCATGGCGATGTTCTTCCGGATGGCCTCGAGGGAATCCCCGCTGGTGCCCTGGGAGAGTCTCCGCGCGGCCCTGGCCTCGGGGCTGGCGTCCAGGTAGAACTTGGCATCGGCCCCGGGGAAGACCACCGTCGTCATGTCCCGGCCCTCCACCACGGAGTCTCCCCGGCCCGCGATCTCCCTGACGAGGGTGTTCACGATGTCGCGCAGCTCGGGTATGGCCGAGACCTGGGCCACGGCCGCGTCGACTTCGGCGGAATGGAGGAGATCCTCCACATCCTCGCCGTCGAGATAGTGCCGGCCGCTCTTGAACTCCACCCTGACGGCGGAGGCGCAGCCCAGGACCTCGTCGCAGGCATCGATCGGGAGCCCGGCCCTCAGGGTGGCCAGGGTCAGGGCCCGGTACAGGTTGCCCGAATTCACATAGACGAAGCCCAGTCCCTGGGCGAGGAGCCGGGCGATGGTGCTTTTGCCCGAACCGGCGGGGCCGTCGATGGCGATGATCATTTTCTTCCACCCCTCGGCGAAGCCCGGCCGGCCTTGGCCAGGGCGGTGAGCGCATCCCGCTCGGCCTCGCTCAGCTCCCTGAAGGCGCCGGAAGCGAGATCGCCGACCAGGACGGGCCCGATCCTGACCCGCTTGAGGGAGAGGACATGGAGGCCATGGCCGGCGAAGACCCGCCTGATCTCCCGGTTCTTGCCCTCGACGAGGATGATGCGCCCGCGCCGGGCTTCGATCTTCCTCGCCTTGAGGGCCTGATACAGGATCCCCTCCACCTCGACGCCCCGCATGAAGGAGCCGAGGAGCTCCTCGGGGATCTCCTCCTCGGTCTCGATCTCGTATTCCTTCTCGAGGCCGCTCGAGGGATGGCCGACGAGGGCCGCGAAGTCCCCGTCGTTCGTGAAAAAGAGGAGGCCCTCGGACCATTGGTCGAGGCGGCCCACGTTGTAGACGCGCTCGGGCACCTGGGGCCGGATGAGGGAGACGGCCAGGGGCCTTCCCTCGGGATCGTCCATGGTGGAGACATAGCCCCTGGGCTTGTTGAGCACGAGATGGCGCAGGGTTTTCTCGAGGGCCAGCTCCTTCCCGTCGAGGCTCACCCGGTCTCCCGGGCCCACCTTGGTGCCCATCTGCGTCACCTTCTCGCCGTTGACGCGGACTCGGCCGGCCACGATCAGGGCCTCGGCGCCCCGCCGGGAGGCGGCGCCCGCCCGGGCGATGAAGGACTGGAGGCGGAGAACGCCCTCCCCCGCCCCTTCCTCAGTCTCCTTGTCCGGCATCCTGCTTCTCCTCGAGGGGGGTCCCGGAGGTCTCCGGGCTCTCCCCGACCTCCTCGAAACGATCGCGCTCGAGGTCGTCGAGGCGGGGCAGGTCGGCGATGCTGCCGAGCCTGAAGTATTTCAGGAATTCCTTGGTGGTGCCGTACTGAAGAGGCTTGCCGGGGGCATCCTTCTTCCCGACTTCCTTGATGAATTCTTTTTCGAGGAGGAAGCGCATCATCCCGTCGGCTGAGACGCCGCGGATGGCCTCGATCTCGGCCCTCGTCACAGGCTGCGAGTAGGCGATGATACTGAGGGTCTCGAGGGCCGCCCGGGAGAGGCGGGATTCCGCCTTGCGGCCGTAGCGCTCCTTGAGGTAGGTCCAGAGCTCGGCCTTGGGGGCGAGGATCCAGCCCCCGCCCGAGCGCACGGGCTCGAGGCCCTGGGACGGCGAGGACATCTCGTCCCTGAGGACGATGAGGGCCTCGTCGACGACCTCCCTGCCGAGGCCCGTCGCCTTCGAGATAGCCGCCTCGTCCATGGGCTCCGATTCCAGGAAGAGGACCGTCTGGACCAGGGCCGCTTCCTTCTCAAGCCTGACTTCCATCATACCCCTCCGCCCCGTCGTCGGCGCTCTCCGTGACCGGCTCCGGCGGCCTTCTCCGGATCCTTATGTCGCCGAACAGCCGGTGCTGCTCGATGAGTATCAACCTGAACTTGACCGCCTCGAGCATGGCCAGGAAGGCGCAGGCCACGTCCATGGTCGAGCGCGGCCTCGTGATGAGCTCGGTGAAGACAAAGGACTGCTGACGATCGAGGAGCTCGTCGATGAGGGTGAGCTTCTCGTTGATCGAGACCTCCTCGTAGAGGTCGATGATGCGCTCCGAGCTCAGGTTCGTGACGAGGGAGGAGAAGGTCTTGAGGAGGTCCCAGACGTCGATCTCCTCCCAGAGGGATTCCTCCTCGGCGAAGGGCAGGGGGCGCTGCATCTTGCGGCGCTCGATCGACCATTCGACCTCCATCTCCTTCTGCTCCATGAGACCCGAGAGTTTCTTGTATTTCTGGTACTCGATGAGTTTGTCGATCAGCTCCTGGCGCGGGTCGTCGAACTCGTCCCCGAGGTCGGGCTCCACGGGCAGGAGCATGCGGGACTTGATGTAGAGGAGGCTGGCGGCCATCGAGTAGAACTCGGTGAGGTCCTCGAGGTCCATGGCGGCGTCGTTCTGGAGAAAACCGAGGAACTGCTCGGTGATCGAGGCTATCGGGATGTCGTAGATGGAAACCTCGTTCTGCTTGATGAGGAAGAGGAGAAGATCGAGGGGGCCGTCGAAATCCTTGATGTGGAAGCTGCGGCCCTCGGCGGCCTTGCCGGGATCCCGGCCCTCGGCCTCGAAGGCAGTGGCCGGCTCGCCTTCCTTGGCCCTCTGTTCAGCGTTGCTCATGGTCCTCGCCGGTCCCTTCCAGCCTGCCCGGCCCGGGAGGGGGTCTGCTCGGACCCCTCCCCCGCTGAGGCTTAGCGGTCAGTAAATGTAAGGGAGATCATAACTTCTGGGCTTGAGAAGGTAAATACCCTGGGGAGGGAGGGCGGCGAGACTGGCGAGGAAGCCGAGGCCGGTCAGGGGATGCCCGAGACTCCCGTCGAGCTCGAGGAGGGGTAGGAGAACGAAGCGCCTCTCCTCGATGCCGGGATGGGGGAGGACAAGTCCTGGAAGCTCGATCCGCTGCTCTCCATAAAGAAGGATGTCGATGTCCAGGCTCCGCGGCCCCTTGGGAATTTCCCTGCTGCGGTCGCGGCCGAAACCGGCCTCGACAACCTGCGTGAAGGCGAGAAGCTCCAGGGGAGGGAGGTCGGTGCGGGCCTCGACGACGAGGTTGAGGAAGGGGGGCTGGTCGAGGAGATAGCGGGCCTCCGAGCGCCAGATCGAGGAGGCGCGGAGTCCCTCGAGGCCGCGCCCGAGCTCTTCGAGCGCGCCTTCGAGGATGGCGAGGGAGTCGCCCCGGTTCGAGCCGAGGCCGAGGAAGATTCTTTCCACGGGCCTCAGAAGAGTCCGTCGTCGGCCGGGTCGGCGGCGGGTTTGGCCGCCGCGGCGACCTTGGCGCCCGGCTTGGTCTCGACGGGCGCCGCCTTGGCCGCCGCGGGCGCTGCCTTGGCACCGGGTGTCGCGGCGGCCGCCGCGGGAGCGGTTCCCTTGGCCGGGGCGGGCGCTGCCTTGGGCAGCTCGGGGGCGGGATCGAACATCAGGTGGCGGACCTTCTTCTCGATCTCGACGGCGATCTCGGTGTTCTGCTCGATGAAGGCCTTGGCGTTCTCGCGGCCCTGACCGATCTTTTCCTCGCCGAAGGCGTACCAGGCGCCCTTCTTGTCGATGATGTCGTATTTCACGGCCGCGTCGATGAGGGAACCGGAGGCCGAGATGCCCTTGCCGAACATGATCTCGAGCTCGACCTTGCGGAAGGGCGGGGCGACCTTGTTCTTCACGACCTTGACCCGGACGCGGTTGCCGATGGCCTCTTCCTCGCCCTTCTCGATGGTCTCGATCTTGCGCACCTCGAGGCGGACGGAGGCGTAGAACTTGAGGGCGTTGCCGCCCGTGGTCGTCTCGGGATTGCCGAACATCACGCCGATCTTCATGCGGATCTGGTTGATGAAGACGAGGATGGTCCTCGATTTCGAGAGGGTGCCGGTGAGCTTGCGGAGGGCCTGGCTCATGAGGCGAGCCTGGAGGCCCACGTGGGCGTCGCCCATGTCGCCCTCGATCTCGGCCTGGGGGGTCAGGGCCGCGACCGAGTCGATGACGATGATGTCGACCGCGCCGGAGCGCACGAGGGACTCGGTGATCTCGAGGGCCTGCTCCCCGTTGTCGGGCTGGGAGACCCAGAGGTCGTCGATGTTGACCCCGAGGTTCTTGGCGTAGACCGGGTCGAGGGCGTGCTCCGCGTCGATGAAGGCGGCGATGCCGCCCTTCTTCTGGGCCTCGGCGATGGCGTGGAGGGCCAGGGTCGTCTTGCCCGAGGACTCGGGACCGTAGATCTCGATGACGCGGCCACGGGGATAGCCCCCGACGCCGAGGGCCTCGTCGAGGAGGATGGAACCCGAGGGCACGGAGTCGATGCCCGGGGCGTTGCCGTGGGAACCGAGCTTCATGAGGGAGCCCAGGCCGAACTGCTTCTCTATCTGGAGGCGGGCCGCCTCGAGGGCCTTGTTCTTCTCGTCGAGGTCGACGGGCCTATCGGCTCCGGTTTCTTTTTTCACGATGGCTCCCCCTTTCTGGGTCTAAACGTCACTCGGTCAGCGCCACGCTTCACGGAGGCCGCATCATAGCCCGAAGCGGCCCCGGAAGTCAGGTCTTTCTGAAGATCTCCAGAGGCGGCAGGCGGGCCGCTCTGAGGGCAGGGAGAATCGAGGAGAGGAGGCAGAGGCCGAGGGTGAGACCGGCGACGAGGGCCAGCTCCCCCGTGTCGATCCGCACGGGGATGCGCTCGAGATAGTAGGCGGGGTCGAGGAGGCGGAGGGGCGAGGGGGAGCCCCCGCCTGTGAGGAAGGCGTAGGTCGAGGCGAGGGCCGATGCCAGCCCCTCGATCAGGGCGATCAGTTCGTTGACCCTGAGGGCCAGGAGGGTACCCAGGCCCAGCCCGATGAGGGTGCCGGCCAGGCCCGTCCCTCCGCCGGCGATGATGAAGACGAGGGCGACGAAGCCCTTGGAGGCTCCGGCGCTCTTCAGGATGGCGATGTCCCTCGACCTTTCGATCACGAGCATTATCAGGGCCGAACTCACATTGACTGCGGCCACGGCGATCGACAGGGCCATGATGACGAGGAGGAGGAAGCGGGTGGTTGTGAAGGAAGCGAAGAGGCTGCGTTCGAGCTCCTTCCAGGACCGGGCGGTCCAGGTCATCTCGCCCCCTCCCTCCGTCTTGTCGAGCTCGGCGGCGATGGTCGAGGCCAGGCCGGCCAGCTCCCCGTAGGGATTCTCGACCTTGATGCCGACCAGGGCCTGTCTCGAGGCCGGGGCGATGAGGCGCTCGACATTGCTCCGGCCCATGAAGATCCAGAGCTCGTCGAGGTCGCGGTAGCCGGCGGAGACGATGCCCGAGATCCTGAAGAAGGAGGCCCGGGGCCGGAGCTCCCCCTCTCGTCTCTCGGCGGTGAGGAGGCTGAGGCTGTCTCCCGGGGCCACGCCGAGGGTGTCGGCCAGTTCCTTCCCGATGAGGACCTGGCGCTCACCCAGCTCGAGGCTCCCTGCCTCCAGGCTGAGATAGCGCCTGACGCCCTCCTCCGCGAGGAAGCCGGGATCCACGCCGCGGAGAAGGGCCGGCGCCGAACTTCCCTCCTTGAAGGCCACGGCCGCTCCCCTGAGTTCCGGCCAGGCTCCCTTCACCCCGGGCAGCTCCCTCAAGCGGGCGGCAGCCTTCTCGAGCACGGCGCCTTTGGGCGCCGCGAAGGGCAGGGAGGCCTGGAGGTGGTAGGACCAGGTTTCGAGGTACCGGGAGGTGATCCCCTCGATCATGCCGTCGGCCACCACGAGGACGACCACGAAGGGCACGAGGCTGAGGGCGATGCCGAGGACGGCGCCGCGGAGATAGCGCGCTCCCCGCTTCTGCCTGCCGCCCTCCCCCTCCCGCTCGGGGCCGAAGGGCAGGGCGGCGGCCGATCCGACCATCCGCGAGGCGACGAGAAAGGCGGCCGAGAGCCTCAAGGCGTCCGGAGCCTTCCCTCTTCGAGGACGAGGCAGGCCCCGGCGGCCGAGGCGAAGACGGGATCATGGGTGACGACGAGGAGGGTCGTGCCGTAGCGGGCGGGAAGGGAGAGGAGGAGCTCCCTCACCGCTTGCGCGTTGGCCGCGTCCAGATTGCCCGTGGGCTCATCGGCGAGGAGGAGGGGGGGACTATTGACAAGGGCCCGTGCGATGGCCGCCCTCTGGCGTTCGCCTCCCGAGAGCTTCGAGGGAAGGTGGTCCAGGCGGGAGCCGAGGCCGAGCTCGACGAGGAGCTCCCTCGCCCGGGCGAAGGCCGTCCCCCTCCCCTCCCCCCTCATCATGGCCGGAAGTGCCACGTTCTCGAGGGCGGAGAGGTCCTTGATCAGGAAATGGAACTGGAAGACAAAGCCGACAAAACCGCCCCGGTACTCGGCCAGGCCGCCCTCGTCGAGCTCGTGGAGGAGACGGTCCCCAGCCCGGAGGTAGCCTCCGTCGGGGCGGTCGAGGCCGCCGACGAGGGAAAGGAGGGTGCTCTTGCCGCTGCCGCTGGCACCCATGATGGCGAGAGAGCCTCCCCTCTCGAGGCGGAGGTCGAGGTCCGAAAGAATGACGAGATCCTCGGCCTCGGTGCGGAAGTGGCGACAGAGCCCCCTGATTTCGACGAGGGCCTCCTGCGTGGTCTCATTCATGGCGGAGGATCTCCGAGGGGTTTCCGCCCGCGATGCCCCGCGAGGCGGACAGGGCGGCCAGGAGGGCCGAGAGGGCCGCGACGAGGGCGATGCCGAGGACCTCGGCGGGGTAGAGCTTGATGGGGATCTCGTTCAGATAGAAGATCGTGTCGAGGGGGGGAAGGGAGGCCAGGGAGGGGTGGACGCGCCTGCCGAGCTCGAGAATGACCTCACCGAGGGCGCTGAAGGCCGAAAGAATGGCATTCAGGTTGAGGCCGACGAGGAGACCGCCGGCCACCCCGAAGCCCGCACCCTTGAGGCCGGTGCTGAGACCGTTCCTCGCGAAGATCTCTCCGATCTCCCTCTTCCCCGCCCCGAGGGCCCTGAGGGTCGCAATATCCTCGTTCCTCATCGCCACCATCCTTCTCATCGCATGATGGATGTTGACCCCGACGACCAGGAAGATCAGGCCGACGAGGAGGAACATCATGGTCTTCTCGGTCCTGAGGGCGCCGAAGAAGGCGCGATTGTACTCGCGCCAGGACTGGAGCCTGGCCCCCGGGGGCAGGCCCAGGGCCCCGGCCCTCGCGAGGAAGGCGGAATCGGCGAAGGGGTCGTCAAGTTTGATGCCGAACACTCGCTCCGACCCCGCCAGGTCCAGGGCCGCCTTCGAGGTCCCCAGGGCGCCCTCGGGCAGGAGGGCCAGGGCCGAATCGAACTGGTAGTAGCCCGAGGTGAAGGTGGAGGAAAGGAGGATGGGGAGCTCGCTCACGCCGAGCCCCTCCGCCGGATCGGAAACCGGCAGGAAGAGGGACAGGCGCTCGCCCTCCATGAGGCCGAGCTGGCGCTGGGCCTCCGAGCCGAGGCAGAGTCCCCTTCCTCCCTCGAAGATGCTGCCGTCCACCCCGAGTTCGGCGGCGAAACCGGGATCCCTTCGGGCGAAGTCCGGGGGGAGGATGAGGACCTTGAGGGGGAGGAGCCTTCCGCCCTCGGCAGCGGCGAGAACCCGCGCCTCGCGGAAGGCGAGGACGCTGCGCACCCCGGGGAGGGCGAGGAGGGCCGTGCCGGGATCGTAGCCCCTCTCAGTGCCGGAGCCCAGGCCGAGACGCGCATGGAAGCTGGACACCTCGAGGAGGGCCTGCATGTAGCCGGATTGGAAGCCGTTCATCACACCCACGACGACGATGAGGGCCATCACGCCCATCGCTATCCCCGCCGAGGCCAGGCTCGAGGAGGCGCTGCCGGCGAGTCTCGACCTCCGGTCGAACCAGCGCCGCGAGAGGAAGGAGACCCAGGCCCGGTCCTTCATCGGTAGCGGCGCTCCCTTTGAACCTGACCGTCCTTGTAGAACTCCTCCTTCACCTTGAAGCCGCCTTCGAAGTAGGCCTTGACGACCAGGGCTCCCGCGGCCCAGGTCTCTTCGATCAGCCTGTTGGAGTCCGAATGGACGAGGACACGGTAGAGGAGGCCTCCCGAGCTGAATTCCTCCCGCAGGAGGGAGCCGTCCTCGGAGTAGGCCCAGAGGTGCAGAAGGCTGGGGGCGGGGAGGAGGCGCCGCTCGGATAGCGGATTGCCCTTTTCGTCCCAGGTGAATTCCCGCCGCTCGAGGGGGACCTTCCCCTTGAATTTCTCCTCGAGGAGGGGGCGACCGCCCGCATCGAGGGAGAAGAGGGTCCGGGTCCCTGCCTCGAGGTCATCTTCGACCCGCTTGAGGAGGAGACCGGAGGGGTCGTACTCGAAGCGCGTGAGGGCGACCACCCTGTCCTTGCCGAGGATCCGGATGGAGACCACCCTCCCCTCCTCGTCGAAGCTTTCGAGGCGGGAGAGCCCCCCTCCGGCGGCAGCCATCCAGGAAAGGCGGGGCAGGGTCTGACCGGGAACCGAACCCTGCCGCCCCTCCCCGAACACTCCTTCCACTCCCAGTTCGATCAGCCTGCCCCGCGGATCGTAGCGGAATTTCAGGGTGCCGATACTCGCGCCCGCGGCGTCGAAGCGCTCCACGAGGGAGAGATGGTCGCCGGCGTAGGTATAGACAGTTCGCCAGAGGAGGGGGGGCTCCGCTCCGACCGCGATCGGCGGACCGCCGTAGCTCCTCTCCTCGCGGGTTTCCTTCCTCGCCCCGTAGAAGGTCTTCTCGGTCAGGATGCCGCCCTTGTAGAGCTCCTCGACTGTGCCCCCCGTGTTCCCATCGGGCCGGATG
>Ga0334722_10002123_pt1 | contig 22981 bp, 24 predicted proteins | sample C3_bottom_MG_FD_207210 | JGI IMG/M metagenome (GOLD analysis project Ga0334722, IMG submission 207210) | Sediment microbial communities from Yellowstone Lake, YNP, Wyoming, USA - C3_bottom | ecosystem: Environmental > Aquatic > Freshwater > Lake > Sediment | place: USA: Wyoming | collected... | reverse complement strand
TCAAAGCTGTTCGCGTTATTGTGTCGCTTCGCTCCACCACTTCGTTGTTCAAAACTGTTCGCGTTGTTGTGTCGCTTCGCTCCACCCCTTCGTTGTTCAAAACGGTTCGCGTTATTGTGTCGCTTCGCTCCACCCCTAATCCACTACGAATATCAGTTTGGCTTCGGCGGCGGCTTCGTCCCCGACAAAGGCGCGCCCGTTGACCATGCAGATCTTGCCGCGGATCTTGGCTATCTCGATATGCAGTTTGAGCACGTCGCCGGGGACCACCTGCCTGCGGAACCTGGCCTCGTCTATGCCGGCAAAATAGGCCAGGCGCCCTTTGAGCTCGGGCTTGGACATCAGCATGGCGGCCGCGGTCTGCGCCATTGATTCCAGTATCAGGACGCCGGGCATGACGGGTTTTGACGGAAAATGGCCCGGGAAATAGGGTTCGCCGGCGGTCACGCATTTCGTGCCGACCCCGAGCCTGTTCTCCTCCACTATCTCCACCTTGTCTATCAGCAGGAAAGGCTGGCGATGAGGGATGATCTTGATGATCTCTTCGCAGGAAATAACCTTGACGGGGGTATAGGCGGGGGGCTTTGTGTCGGTCATGAAATAAGCTCCTGAGAACCGGGTTCAGGCCTTTTTTACCGATTCCGCTAATAGTTTAGCAAAATTCACGTTGGTCTTGTGAGAGGTGTAGGAGGCTTCGACGCTCACTTTTCCCAGCGCCAGGCCGGTAAGCGCCAGGTCGCCGAGCAGGTCCAGGAGCTTGTGGCGCGCGAACTCGTCCGGGAAACGCAGGGCTCCTTCGGCGCTTAAGAACGCGTTATCGTCCACGATCACCGCGTTCTCGAGCGAACCGCCCAGGGCCAGGCCGGCGGCTTTAAGCTGGGCTATTTCGCTTTTAAAACCGAAAGTCCTGGCCGGGGCCACTTCCCGCAGATAGTTCTCGGGGGTCAGGTCTATTTTGAAGGTCTGTCTGCCGATGAGGGGGTGCGGATGCTCGAAAGTCATGCTGAAGCGGGGAAAGGGGGAAGCTTCCGCCCGGTATGAGATCTTCCCGGAAAAATACTCGACCCTTTTCTCAAGGATCAGCTGGCGTCTTTCCTGCCCGGGTTTCCGCCTGAGGCCGGCGCCGGTCAGGGCTTTGGCGAAAGGCAGGGCGGAGCCGTCGGCGGCCGGAGGTTCCTCGCCCTCCAGGGCTATGTCCAGATCGTCTATGCCGAGGCCGGTACAGGCCGAGAGGATATGCTCAACGGTGTAGATGACCCTGGCGCCGTCCGAAAGATTGGTGCCGCGGACCGTTGTGGCGATACTTTCAAGGGAGGCTTTGATCGGAGCCGTAAGGTCCGGAAGAAAAAAGCGGATGCCGGTCGGCCCGTCGGCGGGCAGGAACGTTACGACGGCCGGTTTGCCCTTGTGGAGCCCGATGCCGGCCATGACCGCTTTATCATTTAATGTTCTTCTCGTCATCGGGGAGGAACTTTTTTTTAAGCTTGCGCACGGTGGCGTATAGCTCCGGCAGTTTTGAAAGTATGACCTCTATCTTCATGGCCTGGATATGCGGCCGGCCGGTGTGGCCGAACACGACCTTGCCGGCGCCGAGGTCCGTCATGATCCCGGTCTTGGCCATGACTATGGCGTTGTCGCCGATCGTGATATGGTCGGAGATGCCGGCCTGGCCGCCTATGATAACGTTGTTCCCGACGGCCGTAGAGCCGGCGATGGCCGCTCCCGCCATTATCAGGCAGTTCCTGCCCGTGCGCACATTGTGCGCTATGTGCACGAGATTGTCTATCTTGGTGCCGGCGCCGATAAGGGTGACGTCCAGCGCCGCGCGGTCTATGGCGGAATTGGCGCCTATCTCCACGTCGTCCTCTATTACGACGCGGCCGACCTGGGGGATCTTGGTGTGTTTGCCCGCGACGTTGATGTAGCCGTAGCCGTCGCAGCCCACTACTACGCCCGGGTGCAGGATCGCGTTCCTGCCGATCACGCAGCGCTCGCGCACCGTGACATTGGGGTAGAGCCGGGAACCGGCGCCGATAACGGTCTCCGCTCCGACATAGCAGCCGGCGGAAATAACGACGTTGTCGCCGATCTCCGCCATGGCTTCCACTACGGCGTGCGGACCGATGTGTACGCCGGCGCCCAGTTTCGCGCTCTTATCCACGACCGCCGAAAGGTGGATGCCGGGCAACGGCCGCGGGTTCAGTTCCGTCTCGAATTTTGCAAGGACCCTGGCGAAAGCCTGTTTCGGGTCTTTTACGTAGATGACGGCCGCGGCGCGGCCGGAGAGGGCGGCTTTCGCGTCCGGCGGGGCGATAATGCAGCCGGCCGGCCGGTTGACCGTCCAGGGAGCGTTCGCGGCTTTCTCCAGGAAGGCCAGTTCGTTCTCGCCGGCGACGGGAAGGGGCCTGGCGCCGGTTATAGGGGAGCCGGCCGGACCCTGCAGTTCTCCGCCGATGAGGGCGGCTATTTCAGCGGGTGTGGTCTTCATTGTTCCGATTCCAGTTTTTCAAGCAGTTTGCCGGTCAGGTCCACGGCCGAATGGCCGAAAAGGATGTTGCGCTTGTCGATTATGACGCTGACTTCCTGTTTGACCGCCAGTTCTTTGAGCGCGATATAGATGCGGCCGAGCAGCATCTCGCTTCGGTGGCTTTCATATTCCAGCAGTTCCTTCTCCACCTGGCGCTGGTAGACCTTGAGGGCCTCTTCTTTCTGCCGGAGTTCGTTCTCCTTGACAACGATGGCCGCGTCTATTTCCGGTATGGCGGTGGAGACCGAGAACTTGAAGTAGTTTACCGGGACCTTCGCCACGCCGGGCATATCTATGCCCGCGCCGGGCAAATTGGCGGGCAGCGGGACCGCCGCCGGAACGGCCGGCTCGGCGGCCGGGGCCAAGGTCGGGCCGGGAACCGGGGCCAAGGTCGGAGTCGAGGTCAAGACCGGAACGGTCGCAAGGCCGGGGGTCAAGGCTGTCGTCGCGGTGGAGGTGGAGCCGGACTTTTCCTCCGGAAGCGGTGTTCCCGGCGCGGGCGCCATGCCCGGGAGCAAAGCGGCGGACGTCGTGGAAATTGAAACAGCCGCGCCGCCTTCGGGTTTTGATCCGGTAGGCGTGGTGTCCGCGGCGGCGGGCGGGACAGAAGTTGAAACCGCCGCGGCCCGGAGACTTTCCTGGGTCAGCTGCTGCTGGGTGGCTAGGATAGAGGGTAAAGTGAGAGCGAACTCGCGCTCCTGTTTGAGTTTCCCGATATCGGCTTTGAGCGTGTAGATCTCCCTTCTGCGCTGGTTCACCGATTCTTCTTTCTTCTTTATCTCCGCCAGGAATTCCTCGCGGGCGTTAAGGGTGCCGGAATATTCCTTGAAGACCCGGTCTATGTCGACATAACCGACGGTGCCGGACTCGCCTTTATTCTCCTCAAGCGACAGTTCCAGCGCCATCAGGGGCGCCGCGGCCGTCAGAAGGAGCAGAAAAAAAAGTTTTTTCATACCGCCACCTCTAGAATAGATTGCCGAGCGTAAAATAGATATCGGAAAGCTGTTCGCCGGGCTTGTGGTTGAAGCCGTAGCCCCAGTCCAGCCGGATCGGGAAGGCCGGGGTGGTGAACCGGATCCCGAAACCCGCGCCCGCTTTCAGTTCGTTCACGCCTGTGCCGGAATGCAGGCTTACGTCGTCGAAATGTTTCCAGGAATTGCCGATATCGAAGAAGAAAGCCCATTGCACGATGGTGCGCTTCTTCTCCCTGGCCAGCGGGAAGTGGAATTCCAGGTTCAGGATGTCGTAGACGTTGCCGCCGGACAGCGGGCCGATCTGGCCGTTGTTGTTGTAGCCGCGGATGGTGTCGGCGCCGCCGAGGAAGAACCTCTCGTAGACGGGGAGCTTGGGCGTTCTGCCGAAGCCCGCGCCCCAGCCGAACTTATTGGAGAACGCCAGCACGAACGGGTAGTCGTCTATGGAGAAAAGCCTCAGATTGTAGCTGTGGGAGATGGTGGGCTTATAATAGTTTACGTCGCCCAGAAGGGGGCCGCCGGTCAGGTCCACGCCCAGGGAGGACTTGGAGCCCCTGACGGGGTCCCAGACATTGTCGCGGGTGTCGCGCGCTATCTCGGAGTAGAGCGAGGAGGTGACGCTGGTGCCGGGGGACAATTCGCCCAGGTAGACCGGGTCGACGCCGGAGATCCTGACCTGCTCGCGGGTATACGAAAAAGTGAGATGGTATTTGTCGTCCTCGAAACGCGGACCGACGGTCACCTTGCCGCCGGTGCGCTGCTCGGTGTAGGCGGAGATGGAATCGCGGTACGGCTTGAAGCGGCGGGTGTTGAAAACGTCAAGCCCCAGTGTAGTGGGATGGCCCCAGATCCACGGCGTGGACCAGCTCACGTAGTAATCCTGCACCCTTTTACCGAAATTCCAGGACAGAGAGGTCCTGTAAGCCCGGCCGAAAAGGTTCAGGTGCTGCAGCGAGAGGGTCCCGACCAGGCCGTCCCGCGAGGAAATGCCGGCGCCCGCGGTCAGCATGCCGGGCTTGCCTTCCGCCACGTCGAAAACCAGGTCCACCTTGTCCGGGTCCTGGGTCGGGTTGATGGCTATGCCCACGTCGTCCAGGAAGCCGAGGTTGAAAAGTTTCTCCTGGCTGCGCCGGATCTTTCCGGAACTGAAAACTTCCCCTTCTTTCTGCACGATCTCCCGGCGGAGCACGTAGGTCTTGGTGGCCTTGTTCCCCGCGACGTCTATGTTGCCGACGTAAATGGGGTTGTTCTCGGTGACGTTGAAGTTTATATCCAGCTGGCCGGTGGCCGCGTTCGGCACCTTGTCGGGCTTGAGCAGGGCTTTAAGGTAGCCTTTGTCCGCGTACTTGTCCTGCAGGGCCTTTATGGTGTCGTCGAACTTCTCCTGGTTGAAGAGCTTGCCCTGCCGGTACTCCACCAGCGCCAGCAGATCTTTGGAGGTGTAGACGGTGTTGCCGGCGAACGCGGTGGCGCCGAAGCGCCGCTGCGGGCCTTCGGTGATGACCGCCTTTATGAAGACCTTGCTCTTGTCCTCGTTGAAGGTGACCGAGGAGCTCTCAAGCTTGTAGTCGCTGTAACCGTTGTTCTTGTAGAAAGTCTCCAGTTCCTTGAGGTCGTTATCCAGCTCGTTCGGCAGATAGATCTTCTTGGGCCGGTTCTTCATCTGTTTGACCAGTTTTTTGATCTTGAAGCCGGTTACGCCTTCCAGGTTCACTTCGGCGATCTTGGCTTTCTTGCCTTCGACCACGCTGACCGTCAGGGCGGCCGTGTGCGTGGCGGTATCGTAGGTCACCGCGTAATCGTCTTTGGCCTCGATATAACCCTTTTCATGGTATTTGTCCACTATCTTGATGAGGTCTTCGCGTATCTTAAGTTCGTCGAAAAAGTCCTTTTCCTTGAGCGTCATCTCGTCCTTGATCGTGCCCTTGGAAAGCTCCTTGTAGCCCGTGATCGTCAGTTTTTTGATCATGAATTTTTCGGTGACGATATAGGTGATGGTCGCGGCGTTGGAGGAACTGGCAATGTCGCGGAACTTCGCCGCCACGGGTCTGTCTTTGATCTCTTCCACGTCGATGGAGACCTTCTCTATGCTGCCGAGGCCAAGGACGCCCTCGATATCGGAATTTACGAAGTCCTGGTAATAAAGCTTGCCTGTCTTGGCGTGCCCCGTCTTTGTTATGACCTTGGCTTTTACGTTGATGTTGCCTTTGACCGTGACCGCGCCGACTTCCCACGGGCCTTTGCCGGCGTCGGGGGAAACGCTTTCCACCAGGCCCGGCAGCGTCGGGATCTCGGTCGAAACGGGTACGGCCGGCGCGGCGTTGGCCGTACCGGTAGACGAAGGCGCGGCCGCGTCGATCTTGAAAGTCTCGGTGGAAACATCCGGCTTCGGCAGGTCCGCCGGTACGGGGACGCCATTCAGAGGCCCCGGGGTTTCCGGGGGAACACCGGAAGAGGGCTGGGTCATGGCCGGGAGGGCGAGGCCGCAAAGGAACAGCAAGGTCAGTAATGATGTCTTTTTCATGTAATTATAAGGCTATATTACTATTTTTAGACGTGAATTTGTAAATTTCTTGGTTTCCGCGGATTTATGCTAGAATAAACGCGGCGTCCGGAAAAGACGCGATCCGGGGGACAGGGGTGGACTTTGCGGCAGTCTTGCGTGCACCCATGGACACAATAACGCGAACAGCGTTGAACATTGAAGGGGTGGACTTTGCGGCAGTCTTGCGTACACCCATGGACACAATAACGCGAACAGCGTTGAACATTGAAGGAGATTCTCTTAATGAAAAAGTTCTACATCCTTGACACCAACGTTCTTATCCACGATCCGATGTCCTTCACAAAATTCGAGGACAACACCGTAGTGATCCCCATCTCGGTCATAGAAGAACTGGACACCTTTAAATCGGTGGCCGACGAGCGCGGTAAAGCGGCCAGGATAGTTTCAAGGAAGCTGGACGAATACCGCAAGTTGGGCAAGCTCAATGCCGGCGTGAAAATGGAGAACGGCGGCATACTTATCGTCGACCTTGACCACGAGCAGGTCCTGCCGAAGGAATTCCTGCTGGACAAGATGGACAACCGTATCCTGAACAACGCGCTCTGGTACAAAAAAAAGAAGAACACCGCCGTTCTCGTTACCAAGGACATCAATCTCCGCCTTAAGGCCGAAGCCGTCGGGACCAGCGCCGAAGACTATGAAGCCGGCAAGGTCAAAGTGGACGAGATCTACCCCGGTCTGGTCACCATCGAGAAGAGCGCCGAATTCGTGGATAAGTTTTACAAGGACAAGTCCGCCAAGAACACCGACTCCGAACTCGTGCCCAACGAATTCGTTATCTTCAAAGCCAAGGAAGACCCGAAGAAGAGCGCCATGGGCCGCGTGTCGCCGGCCGATCCTTCCGTCATTAAAATGCTGGCTCCCGAAAGTTCTCCCTGGGGTATCCGGTCCCTGAACAAGGAGCAGCGCTGCGCCATGGACCTCCTGCTCGACGAGAACGTCAAGCTCGTCACCATGATCGGCTCGGCCGGCACCGGTAAGACGCTGATGTCGCTGGCCTGCGGCCTGCAGAAAGCGGTGGAGGAGAACATCTACCGCCGCCTCATCATCTGCCGCCCCATAGTTCCCGTCGGCAAGGATATCGGTTTCATCCCCGGCACCAAGGAAGAGAAGCTTTCCACCTGGATGGGCGCCATCTACGATAACCTGGAATTCATCATGGACAAGCGCCACCAGGACGACGCCATGCAGAAGTTCGAGTATCTGCTGCAGAACGGCAAGATAGAGATCGCCTCCGTCACCCACATCCGCGGCCGCTCGCTGCCGAAGCAGTATATGATAGTCGACGACGCTCAGAACCTGACCCCGCACGAGATAAAGACTATCCTGTCCCGCGCCGGCGAGGGGACCAAGGTCGTGGTCACGGGCGACCCTTACCAGATAGACAACCCCTACCTGGATATCGCTTCCAACGGCCTCATGTATATCGTGGACCGGTTCAAGGGCCAGAAGCTCTACGGGCACCTGACCTTCACAAAGACCGAGCGCAGCGAACTGGCCGGCCTGGTGGCCGAGCTGATGTAGGATAGGCCGTCTGTTGAGCATAGCTCTTGATACGGCACAGGCGTAGCCTAGAAGGTTTCAATTAAAAGATCCCGGTCCCTTACGGCCGGGATCTTTTTTTATTGGAAGGGGCAGTAGACCAGGCGGTCTACCCTGAGCGCGGCCAGCGCCTCTTCCGAGCGGTAGAACTTTCCGGGAAAATGCAGAAAGACCGTGTTGCCGCGGACGACCAGTTTTTCTTTTATCGAGGGGTGGGTGACCGCGAAGGAGCAGATGCGGCATTCCCGGGCGCAGGTCACGCCTTTGGCCGAGTCTTCCGGCTCCACGTCCCGCATCCCCACGAGACAGGTACGCGCGCTGGTCAGGTTCAGGTAGGGATAAAAAAGCGTAAGGCTGAATTTGCGCGAGCCGGGCCCCGGCGCGCCGGCGTTCGTGAAATTGCTCCGGCGGCGCAACCCGGTCGTGGAGATCTCGTGCCTGGTTATGCCGAGCTCTTTGAAGAATTCGAAGCCCAGCGCGCTGTGGGCTTTCAGCATCCGTCTGGTCCCGTCGAAAATATTGTCGTAAAGCAGGCGGCCGGAGTTCAGCTTGAACGGGAGCCGGTTCTGCCGGGCCAGTTCTACGGCTCCGAAATCGTTAACCGTTATCTCCAGCCCCGACGCTTTTATGCTGCCGAGGCGGACGAGCTTCAGCAGTTTTTTGAAGACGGCGTCCAGGCGGACGATGCCCTTTTCGCTCAGCATGGGGGTAAGCAGGCAGACTTTTTTGCCGAGGCCCTGCAGGCGGACGGCCTCGCCGCAAACGGCCTCGTCTATCAGGTTCTCGCAGAATTCCGCGCCAAGGTAGAACCATTTGTAGTCCCGGACGGCCGCGTCGAAGCCGCCGGCCCTGTCAAGGCCGTCCAGCGTCATCGTTCCGAGTTTTATGCCTTTTTCGGTCATAAATTAAAACCCGCCGCCGTCCCACCTGGTCAGTTCCTTTATAAAAGCGCGTCTGGCTTCGGTCTTCGGCAGGGAGGAAGAGAGTTTCTCCGCCAGGTCCAGCATGGCCCTGAGCGCCTTCACCTTTCCGACCTTGAACTTCAAGGAGTCGTGGCGCGTGCCGTACTTTAAATATTGCACTCCGGAACTGAAGAAATCAAAAAAAGACGCGGCGTTGGAGAGGCGGGGGGCGCCGCCGCCGGCCAGCCTGGTCTCCAGACGCCTGACCACGGCCGGGAGCTCCTTCGCGCGGGCCGGCGCCTCCAGGGTCCTTATCCCGACGAGCCCGCGCGGGTCCGCGTTTATGCGGCACATCGAGCCGTCGCTCATGTCCGCCGTCAGACGGTAATATACCGGCTTATGCAGGTGGCAGCGCCCGTTCACATAGGCGCAGCCGAAGAACCGGTAGTCGAAGATCTCGGTTTCAATGGAGCGCTTCCGGCAAAACGAGACTATTTTGCGCGCCTCCGGCTCGGTCAGCTGGTTCGGCAGGATGATGCGTGAAATGCCGAACCGGGCGAAGAAAGCGGCGCACATGGAATTGAAAACGGGCTGGACGGAGCTCAGCTGGAGCCGGGCCCGCAGGCGCGGTCCGCCGGAGGACAGGCTTTCCAGCAGATGGGGGCTTGAGACGATAAAAGCGTCTATCCCCATAGCGTCTATCATTCGCACTTTTTCCGGGACCGCGGCCGGGTTCTTGAAGGACGGGGAGCGTATAGCGTTCACGGCCAGCGCGACCGGCTTGCCGAGGGCGTGCGCTTTCTCTATGGCGGGGCGCAGCCGGTTGAACGGCAGAAAGCCGAAGCTGAAAGCGGGGAGCTCGCCGATAGCGGTGTAGAACTCGTCCGCGCCGGCTTCGGCCAGCGGCTCCAGTTCCTCCAGGCGTGTGAAACAGGAAACTATTTTCATTTCAGAACGTCTCCGGCCGGATGGTCCCCGGTTCTTTTGCCGAAGTTTTCAGCTCTTTGTTCCCATGGATCTTCAGGTAGTCGGCCCTCGCGCCGCAGCAGGCGGGTTCAAGCGCGCAGCGCGCGCAGGCCTTGTTCTTCGCTTTTTTCTTTATGCCGGCCTCGAGTATCCGGTCGCCCCGGAGCCAGCGCTGGAATTCGAAAGAAAAACCTTCAAAATTCGCGAGCCTGCACAGCGGTACGTTCTGGACTACGGCCTTGACGCCCTTAAGCTTGAGCTTGGCGAGCGCCAGCTTCAGAAAAGGCTCGGCGTCGGTGTAGCGCGGAACTATTTTCCGGCTGTTCTTCACGCGGCCGGCGTTGCGCACGAAAGTGAAATTGACGAAGGCCAGACCCGGCAGGTTCTTTATCACCCAGTCGGCGAAGCGCGGCAGGAGGCGGTAGTTGTCCTCGAAAATTATGTGGAAGAGCCGGATCTTTTTTTCCGCTCCCAGGGCTTTCAGGTTCTCAAGGCCCTTTGCCGCCAGCGCGAACTTGACGCTGCGGGTGGCCTTTCCGTAGGTCTCCGGGTCCGCGGCCGGGAAATTGACGGTGAAATAATCCACCGCTTTTTCCGCCCTGCGGCAGAATTCCGGATCGGCGAGCGCGACGGCGTTGGTGGACAGCATGAAATTCTTCACCCCGGCGCTTTTGAGCGCCTTTATCCAGTCGAAAAAATCCCCGCCGGCGGTCGGCTCGCCGCCGCCTTCCAGGCTTACCGCCGTAACGCCTTTTTTCTTTATCTCTGCGGCGGTTTTGCCGATGGAGGGCCGGTCGCCCGTCGGAGGGTTCTGGCAGTAGACGCAGTAAAGGTTGCAGGTGCGCGCGGCCTGCACGCAGAGCTGTTCGCTGATGAAATTGTTCTTCTTTTTTGCGGCTTTCGGCGTCATTTACCCTTCTCCGCCGTGAAGTTAAGCGTGAAAGCTTTTGGTTCCCCGAGCGCGGAGATCAGCGCGGGGATGTCGATCCTGGAGACCCCTTCCCGGGTGTGCGGTTTTGAGAGGCGGGCTATGATGGCGTTCACCCCGTCCCCGATAAGCGTCCTCGGTTCCGCGGTGCCGGCGTGGTAGAGGGTGCGGCCGTCGATAAAACCGTTAAAGGCGACAAAATGATACTTGTCCAGCATTACCACGGGTTTTGAAAGGCGTTTTTTCAGGAGCGCGGCGTGCTCGGGGACGTAATGCAGCATGAAATCGTAGATCTTGTCCGCGGCCGCCAGGCTTTTCCGGCAATCGTAGGAGCAGGGATGCCAACTTATCACCTGGACGAACTGGAGCCCCGACGGGTTGAGCGAATCCATCTTCCGGAAGTCGCTCGTTTCTTTCAGGCTGTTCCTCGACTGGGAATATAAATTCCACGTATTATTCAGCTTGAAGCTCAGCTCGTCCTTGCGCCGCGTATTCATGTAGATGTGGCGCATGATATCGGGGTCGGTGGTGTCTTTCTTCCAGCCGGTGTAATGTTTTACGCAGCATTCGGGGTAGCCCAGGGCTATTCCCCAGGGGACGCTCCCCAGCCGGGTCCAGTATCGCGCCGCCTTCTCCACTTTGCCGGCCTCCTTGCCGATTATGATGTGTTTCTTGCCGGGCCGGAGATGGAAAAGGTTGTGCGGATTCGTAACTTCAGGGTGGAGGCCCTCGGGAAAAACATACTTAAGCCGCAATTTTTCGCAAAGATCGGACAGGTAAGGCCAATGGCTATCCTCGATGTCTATGTAGATCACCGGTTTTACGTCAGTGAGAAGGGCCGCCAGGTCGGAGATGAACGGGTCGTGGTTCAGCAGGCGCTTTATCCCGGCCAGGGGCCTGGCGAGCTTCAGCACTTCCCTGCCGCGCGGTACCGCTGCGTCTTTTTTACCCATAAATTTCGCGCCTTTCCGGGCGGCTTTGCCGCGGAAAAACCAGAATTCTATTGTACTAAAAAATGCGCGCGCGGAATGGGCATTAGGGCCTAGTTCCGTCTGGGTCCAAAGACCCTGTCAATTAAAACTTATTGAATTTAAACTATCATTGCTTAATAAGACGCGGTAAAAGGATTGAACTAATGTCCAAGATAAAGACGGTATTGCTTAACACACTGCTGTTGCTCTCTTTCGCGAACTTCTCGAATGCCGCTCCCCAGAACGATATCAAGACGGGCGGCTCCGCTGTACAGCTGCTTGCGTCCGTCGCGCCCTCCCTGGACCTCCTGGATATCATCGCCGCGCAGAAAGTTGAGGCCGTTCCGCTCGTTCTTAAAGACGAGAAGGCCATCGCGCCCGGCAAAGATCTCACGCCGAAAGTCGAAGATCCCATCCGCGTAAAAGCCATACTCAAACTTGTCAGCGACGTGTATAACAACGTGCACCTGCCCTACTCCCAGGACGGCGCCACCTTCACCAATAAAGAGGGCAGACTGCCCAAACAGCCTCTCGGCTTTTATAAAGAGTACACGCTTTTGACGGGCAGCGCGCCCCATACCGTGGTCGTCGGCGGTCAGACCTACCAGGTCGCCCCGGACCTGAGCGCCCGCGGTTCCGAGCGCTGCATCATAGGCGGCGGGGCCAGGCTGTATTACACCCCCGACCATTACGCGCATTTTATCGAATTGACCGTGGTGAATTAATGAGCCTGCCGCCCGGATTTCTCGACGGTGAAGAAGTCTTCCTGGAACCCGGCGGGAAAGAGCTGAAAGCGGAGGAAATAGAAAAACTGTTTCCTCCGCTTGGTTTTTTTTGGGTCCGACTGGACGGCGCCGCGGTCGGGAATAAAGCCGGCCTGTTATCCGCCCTCGCCAAAGGTTTTAAATTCCCGGCCTATTTCGGCTACAATTGGGACGCGTTGCTGGACTGTCTGCGTTCCCTGCCCGATTCTGTCCCTGCCCGCGGCTACGCGCTGATAATAGAGCGGTCCGGCCTCTTTCTGCGGGATTCGCCGGCGGACCTGGAGGATTTCAGGGATATCGCGGAGACCGCCGCCGCTTTCCTCGCCGAAAAATATAAACTGAAGTTCAGGGTGATAATGCTATGAAAACGGCGGCCGTCCTGCTGTTCCTGGTCTGCGCGCCGGCCGCCGCCGGGCCGGTGCGGTTTAATACGCCGGACGGCTGCGCTCTGGAAGCCGAGTACCAGCCCGCTCCTTCGCGTTCCTACGTGTTCATAAATATACACGGCCTGGGCTCGAGCAGGGGCGAGTGGCGCGTCCTGGAGGCCAGGCTTAAGAAAAGGGGTTACGGGTACCTTTCTCTGGACCTTCGCGGGCACGGCCGCAGCCTCGATTGTGCGGGCAAGCCGGTCGGTTATAAAACCTTTTCCGCCGGCGACTGGGCCGGGCTGTCGGGGAATATAAAGGCCGCGGCGGATTTCCTGAAAGGCAAAAAAGTCCCGCAAAGCCGGCTGGTCCTGTGCGGCGCCAGTATCGGGGCCAATCTCTCTCTTAAGGCCGCGGCGGAGGGGCTGCGTCCCGCCGGTATAGTTCTGTTGTCCCCCGGCATGTCGTACGCCGGGATAGAGGCTGCGGCTTTTCTGGATCAATTGAACGGTATCCCCGTGCTGGCGGCCGCGTCCGAGGACGATCCTTACGCCTGGACCAGCGCCGGCGAGCTTACCGCGAGGGCGAAGCTCCGCAATGCCCCGGCGGTTTTCAGGTCGGGGCCCGGCGGCCACGGCGCCAACATGCTTTCCGACGCCCGGCCCGAACTTCTGAACTATATCCTCGATTGGGCCGATAAACTCCGCGCAAAATAAAGACCCCGCCGGCGGCGGGGTCTTTTCAGACGGTTCCTCCGGGTCTATTTCCCGGTGCCGGCTTTATGTTTAGGCAGGAGGAGCTTCAGTTCCCCGTTCCCGTAGTTTATCTTCGTCTTTTTTGCGTCCACGCCGTCCGGCAGCGCCACGCTTCTGGTGAAGCTGCTTTCCGAGCGGGTTTCGCTCCAGCCTCCGGCCGATCGGGACCTGCGTTCCTCCTTCCGGTGTCCCGCTACCGTCAACACCCCGTCCTTAACGCCGACCTTGAGGTTTTTTTTCTCAAAGCCGGGGGTCTTAACGACGATCTCAAAGGCCGAGCCTTTGTCCGCCGTCGTGATCCCGGCCGTCTTCAGGCTTCTTTCAATGGACGGGAAGACGGTGAAAAAATCATCATCATCCGCCATCATAAGGCTGTTTGCCGGGTCCATGATCATTACTTCCTTGCGGTTCATAACCCCTCCTTTTGCAGCGGTAGAATTCAGGAATAGCCGACCATCCTGTCCCTATATTGTACATAATTGGCAATTGAAAGTCAAGACTGCCAGTTATAAAGCCGCGGTCTCACCGGGGAGCTGTCCCTCTGACATTGAAAAACGCGCTTTTATGTATTAGACTATTGTATAGGATACCGGGATACTTCTAGTATGCCCGAAGATTTTGATTTACCTTAGGCCCTGATCCGGCGGTTGAGGCCGGTTGAGCGAATGACTTTCGGTCCGGCTTGTCCGGCCGGGGCTGTGTCCGCGGAACACCATTAGGGGGTTTTATGGATAACGAAAAGATCATCACCCTGCAGCTGCAGTTGACCAGGAGAAAAGCGCTCCTTCTTTTGACCGCGTTTTTCCTCTGCTGGCGGCCCGGCTTCCTCGGGTCGGAGAGCCTTACCCTTACCACTTATTATCCCGCGCCATACGGCGGCTACGCCAGCCTTCTTACCACAGGCCAGACCATTCTGGCCCGGGACGGCGGCAGTGTCGGCATCGGGATAGCCGCCCCGGTGCAGAAACTGCATGTGAACGGGAATATTCAGGCGGACCGCATAAAATTCCCGGGGGTCGGCGGCAACTCCGGCATCTCCGGCGATTACTACTCCATCTACCAGGAAGCCGGCGGCTGGTCCTGGCCGTATCCCGACCTGGTGGTCCAGTATCACACCGGCATCAAGTATGACGCGCACCAGTCTTACGGGGGGCACCGCTTCTATACGGGTTATGACGGCACCGGGAACCCCGCCGGGCTCCAGATGCAGATAAGCGACCAGGTCTATGTTATGGGGAATCTTAATGTCGCCGGCGCGATCACCGGCGTATGCCGGACGGTGCAATACGGCGTCAACTGGGGAGCCGGCTGCTCCGGGACCGAGCGGGTATTCGGCGCGTATGGCGACAACGGCGCTACGGTCAACGGCATGATGTTCTATGGCGGCGCCCTTAACAACCCTGGCGCGTGGACCCCCTATGTGAGCGTAGGCGCCGACAAGAGCGGCTGGCTGCTGTGCTGCAGGATACAGTAAGTCCGCGCCGGTCGTAAGGAGAGAACTTGAAAAAACAGGCAAACAAAACTATTTCCATCAGGGTAAGTCTTAAGGACCGGAACCTTGACGCTGTCCGCTATGCCGCGTACGCAGTAAGCGACGCGGCGTACGTTTTTGTAAGGTCCGCCGGCAAAGGCGCGGTGACCGTCGAGTTCACCCCGAAGAACGGATCCCCGGCGAAGGACCTCTCCCGGCGCTTCCAGGAGGAGCTCGCAGACGAAAAGATCCGCGCGGCCATTTTTGATTCCAACCGCGACCTCAGGGAGTTCATGATCCTGAAGGCGCTCGCGTACGAAGAAACGCCGGCAGCCGCCAAATCGGACGATTCAGGCCTGACGCCCGAACAGGAGAGCGAGCTGGACGCTTTGATAGCGCAGGTGGAAAGCGAGATAAAGAAAGAATCGACCGGCGGCAAGACCAAGGATCCCCTCGGCATAACCAGGACATGGGAAGAAAAATATGGCGCAAAAACAAGCCGCAAAAAAAACTGACAAATCCATGGCCTTGCCGTCTAAAAGGTCTCCGGCCGGTAAAACGGCAAAGTCCCGGTCCGTCCTGCCCCAGGCGCTGTGGAGAAAAATAGGGGCCAATTACCTGCTCACGAACGATTCCGGCCACTATGCCTGGCTGAAGGAAAAAGATTTTGCGCTCGTGACGGCCGGCAAAATGACGGAGAGGGACCCGCTTTTCGGGGAGCTGGCCGCCAAAGGCTTTGTAAGGAACCGCCTGGACTTTAACGACCTGGCCTCCAAGTGGAAAAAAAAGAACTCCTATCTGTATTACGGCCCGAGCCTGCATATCCTGGTACTGACCCTGAGGTGCAACCATAAATGTCTTTACTGCCAGTCGGCGGCCGGCGGAGCCGGGGCAAAACACACGGATATGACCGCGGAGATCGCCCGCAAGAGCGTGGACCTCGCTTTTAATTCGCCCAATCCCGCCATCACCATAGAGTTCCAGGGCGGGGAGCCGCTGCTCAATTGGGAAGTCCTCAAGAGCGCCGCGGCCTACGCGCGCAAAAAAGCGAAGATCACCGGAAAGGAGCTCCAGCTTGCGCTGGTCTCCAACTTCAGCCTTATGAACGCGGAAAAGGCGGAGTTCCTCCTCAGGCACGAGGTTTCCATCTGCACCTCGCTCGACGGCCCCAGGGCCCTGCACGACAAGAACAGGGTCTGCGCCTCGGGCAGTTCCTACGCCGACACGGTAAAATGGATAAAATATTTCCAGGCCCGCCACGAGAAGCAGGTCCCCGAATACAGGGTCTTCAAGCCCAGCGCCCTGCTGACGGTCTCCCGCTATTCCCTGCGGAGCCATAAAGAGATAGTGGACGAATATGTCAGGCTCGGGCTTGAGGATATCTTCATCAGGCCGCTCGCCCCCATAGGCTATGCCAAGCGGCTGTGGGATACGATCGGCTATGACGCCAAGGATTTCGCCGCGTTCTACTTTAAGAGCCTGGACTATATCCTGAAACTTAACAAACGCGGCGTCGTCATAAAAGAAAAAATGGCGGCCATGATGCTCGATAAGATAGTCAATTTCCGGGACCCCGGCTACCTTGACGCGCGCTGTCCCTGCGGCGCGGCCATAGGCCAGCTGGCTTACAATTATAACGGCGACATCTATACCTGCGACGAGGGGCGGATGGTGGGCTGGGAGGGGGACGACCTCTTCCGCATCGGCAACGTTTTCAAGGACGGCTACAAAAAGCTGATGACCTGCCCGACCACCAAGGTCTGCGTGGTCTCTTCCAACCTCGAGGCCCAGCCGGCCTGCGCCCGCTGCGCGTATAAGCCCTACTGCGGCGTGTGCCCGGTCTATAATTACGAGACCCAGGGGTCCTTGTGGGGCAATATGCCCGCCAACGACCGCTGCGGACTTTTCAAGGGGATATTCGACGCGCTGTTCACGCTTCTGAGAGATCCGGGGAAAGCCGCGATACTTAAAAAATGGGTGGCAAAATAATGAAGACCAATGAAGGCTCGAAGAAACTGGTTCTGGACGCCGGGATCTATTCCGGCGAAGCGGTAAAACTGGCGGCTTTCGTGTTTTCCGACAAAGCGGACATCCGTATCGTTCCGCGCGGGAAAGTTCTGGAAGTGTCGATAAGCGCGGAGGACGCCGGACGGGCGTCTGGCGGGTCCGAAGGACAAAATAGTTCTTCCATAATGCCGTTATTGGGAGCCGAGTTCATGAACGAGGTGCTGAACCAGCAGTGCCGCATAGACCTCGCGAAGAAGAATTCCAAAATAGCCGGCATTATCGTCACCAAGGCGCTTCTGTCGGCCGCCGGTGAAAAATAAGCCCTTAAGCTTTTCCGAAACAGCCGCGTTCCACCGTCACGCGGGTCCGGTCTTGTTTTATTTCTGATCTATGCCCGATATCGCGTTCTGGAATAAATGCAATAACCTGTGCGTCATGTGCACCAACGCGCCCGAGTTCGCCGCCCAGCCTTCCTCGCGGTACGGCCTGAAATGCCAGATAGAGAAGCTGGAGCGCTACCTGAAAGGGTTCGGGCCGGTCTACCTTAAGAACGCGGACAAGGCCGGGTTCGTAAGCCTGACCGGCGGCGAACCGACATTACATCCGGACTTTTTCCGGCTGCTGGCCTATTTCCGGAAAAGGCTGCCCGGGATAGGCATCACCCTGCTTTCCAACGGCCGCAGATTCGCCGACAAGGGCTTCGCGGACCGGTTCCTGAAAATAGCCGGACCGCCGTTCACCGTGGCCGTGGCCGTTCACGGCGCTTCGGCTCCGGGCCATGACAAAGTGGCCGGCGTGAAGGGGGCTTTTAAGGAGACCGTCGCCGGCCTGGACAACCTGTACGCCGGGCTTAAAGGGCGGACCGGCGGACTGGAAATAAGGATAATCCTGCACCGGCTGAACGTCGGGGAGCTCAAAAAAACACTGGCGTTCCTGCTGAAACGTTTCCCGGACACCGGCCGCTACAGGGTGGTGGTGATCCACTACGAGATAGAGGGGATGTCCTTGGCGAACCACGCGCTCCTCTCGCTGAAACTTTCCGTTTCGGCCAAAGCGGTGAACGCCGCCGGTCCCGTCATAAAACGCTTCCGCGAGCTCAGGCTTTACCATTTTCCGCTTTGTGTCGTCGGCGCCGGACTGCGGAGCCGCTGCTGGATCACCCTGCCCGCGGAAGACAGGGTCTACCCGGCGAAATGCGCGGGATGCGGCGCCAGGAGCGGGTGCCTGGGCCTCATGCTGGAGTATTACGGGAAATTCGGGGACGGGGAAATAAAACCGTTATGAAATTTTTCGGGCTGGCGTATCTGGCCGTCTTCTCGATCTGGGCGGTGAACGTCGTGAACATCGACATGGCCGTGAAGAGGATCCCGAACGCCAGGGTCCTGCTGGGCGCCAAACTCCTCCTGCTGGCTTTGACGCTGCTGCTGGTGAATTCCTGGATGGGGGCCCGCGGCGGGGTGTCGAGCTACCTTAACTGGAATTTCTACCTGCTGTGGTGCGCGCATCTGTTCTGGGCGGCGCTGGCCGGAGTGATACTCTGGTACTCGGAGATCTGGCCCGCCGGCGACGCCAAATTCTTCATCCTGTCCGCCGCCTGGCTGCCGCTCATCAACCCGTACCTGAACAATTTCCCAAATTATCTCTTCTTAAGCCTCCTCGTCAATATCTTCGTGGCGGCCGGGCTCGCCGCCGTCGGCGGTTTTATCGCCTCCGGATTCTACAAGGTCAGCCCCGCCGATTTTTTCAAGGAGGTTTTCGTCGACGTTAAAAAACATTTCACGGACATGGCCGGCGGGAGCGGGAATAAATGGGCGCTCGCGGCCTACGCGGCCAATATGACCTTCCTCTTCCTCCTGCAGCAGATCCTGAACTCCGAAAGCAGGCATTTTGTGGGCCGTTTCCTGGCCAGGCCGGATATCCTCTATTTTTTCCTTTTCTTCCTGTGGGACAAGATCGGGAGCGTGTTTACGGGTAAAAAATGGATGCTGGCGACCACGCTTTGCTATGTCGTCTATTTTTTCGCCGGATATTTTTATTTCTACGACCGCCTTGCGGCGCTGGTGCTGTATTCCCTGATAAACGTTTTCAAGTTCAGTCTGATCCTGTTCTTCGGCAGGTTCATGCTGGAATTCCTGATGGAGAAAAAAGACACGGCCTATCTCGGCCCCGCCGAGCTCCAGCCCGGCATGATCCTGTCCTCCAAGGCGGCCGCGACGCTGAAGGCCAACACGGCTTTTGAAGGGGCTTTTGACGACTGTTTCAAGGACGGGCTGGACCCGGAGCAGATCGGGCTGCTGAAGGAGTGGATGGGCAAACTGGCCGTGCCCGATCCGAAGATCGAGATCGTCAACGGGCGCCCGTTCGCCGTCTGGATATTCGCCGGGGCCGTTTTTACGCTGCTGCTCGATAAAAATATCGTGAAATTTCTCAGATGAAAGACAGACCGAAAAAACACAAGATAGTCCTGTTCACGGGTTACGCGTGCAGCAACCGCTGCCTGTTCTGCGTGGACGCGGACAAGCGCCGCCTGCCCGAAAGGACCACCCCGGAACTGCTGTCTTTGATCTACGCCGCCAAAAAAAAAGGCGCGGACGTGCTGGAAATAATAGGCGGCGAATCCACCATCAGGCCCGATTTCACGGCCCTGGTGCGGGCCGCCAAGGAGATCGGCATAGCGGAAGTGGTCTGTGCGACCAACGGCAGGGTGTTCGCCGATATGGCCATGGCCAAAGCGATAGTGGGCGCCGGGATAGACGCGCTTATTTTTTCCATCCACGGGCCTACGGCCCGGATACACGACGCGCTGACGGCCAGCCCCGGCAGTTTTTCGGAACTGATGAAAGGCCTGGACAACCTTAAAAAACTGCGCTTCAGGCGCGTGGGCGGGAATACCACGGTGGTCAAGGGCAACATGCGCGCGCTTCCCGCCCTGGCCGAACTGTACGTGAAGCTCGGGACGCGGAACGTGGAATATATATTCGTGGACCCGAATTACGGCGGGGCCAGGAACGATTTCGCCGCCCTGGTGCCGAAGATCTCCGCGGCCGCGCCGTTCATGAAGAAAGCGCTCAATACCGGCCTGGCCGCGGGGTTCGACCAGTGGAAAGTGCGCTACGTTCCGATCTGCCATTTCCTGGGTTATGAGGCGCAGATAAGCGAGATGAACGAGCGGGTGCTTTTCAGTACCGAACACTGGGCTCCAGATTTCAAGAATACCGACGCCATAGGTTCGCGCAGCGTGGTGGGGCGGCGGCGCACGGCGGCCTGTAAGGGCTGCGCGCGGCTCAATGTCTGCGAGGGTCTGTGGGTGGAATACCTGAAGCGTTACGGCGACAGGGAACTGAAGGCGATACGGGACGGCAGGTAGCGGGCGGCAGGCGGGGCTTAGCTATGGCGGAAAAGAAAAATTTAAAGTGCTACGAGCTGATACTCAACTACAACTGCAACGCTAAATGCGTTTTTTGTTCGCAGGGGTCGTTCGATAAGTCGCTCAACGCCGATTTTGACGCCATAGCCAGGAATATTTATTCGGCCTACCGGTCGGGCTACCGCCGGCTCGGATTTACCGGCGGGGAACCGCTTATAAGGCCGGACATCCTTAAGATCATTTCTTTAGGCCGCTCGGTGGGCTTCAAATTCATCCGTGTGCAGACCAACGGTATAAAGCTGGCCGATCCTGCCTTCTGCGCGGCCCTGGTCAAGGCGGGGCTCACGTTCTGCAAGTTCTCCTTCACCACGGATTCGGTGGCCGTGCATGACAGGCTGGTGGGCGTGCCCGGCGCCTGGGACAAGGCTATGAAAGGGATCGCCAACCTGCGCGCGCTGAAGATCAGGCTCGGGACCAATATCCTGGTCAACAAGCTTAACTACCGCCGTCTGCCGGAAATAATAAAAAATCTGCTGGAAAAGGGAATAACCAATTTCGTGATCATCTACCCCGTCTATATAGGCAGTATGGCCGAGAACGCGGAAAAGATCGGCGTGAGCCTGCCTGCCGCCGAGAAATATTTCGCGGCGGCCGCGGAGGTGATGGAAAAAGCCGGCTTGCCCGGCGAGATACTTTTTCTGAATACGCCGCCGTGTTTTCTGAAGGGCCGCGAGGACCTGGCGATAGGCCTGGACCTGTTCAATACGGTGGTGACCGACCCCGGCGGGAAAAAGACGGACCTGGACGCCAACGCGAACGCGGCCAAGGTCTACGCCGCCGCCTGCGGGGAGTGCACGCTCAAGGGGCGCTGCAGGGGCGTGGACGAGAACTACGCGCGTATCATGGGCCTGAAGGGCTTCAGGCCCGTTAAGTCCCGGACCAGAACGCTTAAAGACACGCCCGCCGGGGAAAGGGTTTTTTTCTCGGATAATGAGCGCTGCCTGGTCGAGATCCTGAAGATAAAGAAAGAAGCTTCCACGGCCGAGGTCCTGAAGCTGTCTAAAAAAATAGTCCTTTGCCGGGATTGTTCGGACGGGAACGCGGTGATGAATTCGGCCCAGAAACTCATCGAAAAGGGCTACGTGGCCAGCCGCTTTTCAAAAGGCAGATACTACTGGAGACTTAAAAAATCCCTGCCGGAGGGAAATTAATGTCCCTCATCCACCTTTTCAGGCGCTGCAACCAGAAATGCGTTTTTTGTTCCTATCCGGCCGACGCCGCGCGGGATGAAGGGAACCTGAGATCGTGGCTTAAAGAGATAGCGGGGATGAAGCCGGGTCTGGTGCAGATATCCGGCGGCGAGCCTCTGCTCGCGGATCTCCCGGACCTTATCAAAGTCATAGCTTTTTGCGCCAAACTGGGGCGGCCCGTGGAGTTCCAGACCAACGGCGTACTGCTTGCCGGGCTTGGGCCGGCCGGGCTGGCCGTTCTGGCGCGGGCGGTCGGCGGCGCCAAGGGCTATTTTAATATTAATTTTCCCGCGCCGGACTCCGCCGGGGATATGAAGATCACCCGGACCCGCGGGGCTTTCAGGGCGCGGACCAAAGCCGTGAAGGACCTGCTGGCTCTGGGGGCGAAGGTAAGACTGACCTTCGTTATCTGCTCGCTCAATTACAGGCAGGCCGCGAAGTTCGCCGCGTTCGCGGCCGGTAATTTTCCCGGTCTGGCCTGGCTGCAGTTCAGCTTCATCAAAGGCATCGGCCGGGCCGAAGGCTCCGCGTTCATACCTAAGTATTCTTCCGCCGTTCCGTACCTCATGAAAGCTCTTGACCTGTGCGGCCGGAAAGGGCTTAAATGCGATGTAGACCATATCCCGCCCTGCTTCCTCGGCCGTCATCACGCCAGGAACGTGGACATAAATAAGATGCGCTCCGGGATCCCCGGGCCGCACCTGGCGGAGAAGGAAAAAGTGCCGGAATGTAAGGGCTGCGGTTTTTCCAGGCTCTGCCCCGGTCCCAGGAAAGATTATATAGCGGTACATGGACATTTAAAGTGAAAAAGACGATACTGCCCCTGATAAAAGAATTTCCCGCGCTCGGCCGCAAGGTCGGCGGCCGCAGGATGATATACCTGGACAGCGCCTGCACCGCGCTGAAAATGAAGTCCGCCGCCGAAGCCCAGAAGGACTTCCTGCTCGAACTCGGTGGCTGCGGGGGCCGGCGCTCTTCCCACGCGCTCTCCGCCGCGGTAGAGGAAAAATATTCCGAGGCGCGCGCCGAAGCAGCCCGGTTCACGGGCGCGGACCATCCCGGCGAGATAATATTCACCGGCGGCGCCACCGACTCCGTCAATATTTTCGCCGGCGCTTTTCCCTTTACCCCTAAAAAGAACGAGGTCATACTTTCTCCTTTGGAACATAACAGCGTCTTCCTTCCTTTTTATAATCTGGCCAAAGCCGGTAAAATAAAATTACGGGTCATGCCGCTTAAGGGTTATAAGCCGGATACGGCGGAACTGGAGCGCATGCTCGGCCCCAGGACCGCTCTGGTCTGCGCCACAAGGGCCTCCAATTTCTTCGGCGGCGTGACGGATTTTAAACGTATAGCGTTCCTTGCGCATTGGGCCGGCGCGGCCGTGTTCGCGGACGACGCCCAGTACGCGGCCACGCACCCGCTGGAAGCTTCGTCTTCGGGCGCGGACGCCCTGGCTTTCTCCGGGCATAAACTGGGCGCGCCGTTCGGTACCGGCATCCTGTGGGTCAAGAAGAACCTGCTGTCGCGGCTCGAGCCGAGCAAGGTCGGCGGGGGCGTGGTAAAGAGCGTGACGGCCGCCGGTCCGGACCTTAAAGTGGAATATCTCAGGGACCATCAGGGTTT
>Ga0334722_10002122_pt1 | contig 23010 bp, 24 predicted proteins | sample C3_bottom_MG_FD_207210 | JGI IMG/M metagenome (GOLD analysis project Ga0334722, IMG submission 207210) | Sediment microbial communities from Yellowstone Lake, YNP, Wyoming, USA - C3_bottom | ecosystem: Environmental > Aquatic > Freshwater > Lake > Sediment | place: USA: Wyoming | collected... | reverse complement strand
CTTTGTGTCATCATTATTTCACCTCGTTGGTGATACTGGTTTTGTGTCTCGATAACCTTAACCTATCACATTAACGAGGTTTTTTATTGCTTTGCTTTTTTGCATCGCGGTTTTTGGGGGTGGAGTCGAACACCGGGGTTGCGCGATGGTGCGGATGTCGGGATCGGGTTACAGGATCGGATGATGGGCCGGATAAGGTTTAGATATGCCTAAAATGCAAGTTATGATTTAAATGTAGTATTGAAACTTCAGGTTGACGCCGTTGCTCAGGCATGTTATAAAAATTAACATATTAATCGGTGAATATATTCATGCTTTTGATCAGGAAAGGGAGGGGTGTATTATGGCAAAAGTCAATTGTTGGGATTTCAAAGGATGCGGCAGGCAGCAGGGAGGCGAGCATACCCGTGATCTCGGGATATGTCCCGCGTCCACTGAAACAAAACTCAATGGGGTGCATGGCGGCAGGAATTCAGGCCGCGCCTGCTGGATAGTTTCCGGCACCTATTGCGACGGCAATGTCCAGGGGACATTCGCGCAAAAGGAAGAAAATTGCGTGAGATGCGGCTTTTACAAGCAGGTCAGGTCGGAAGAAGGGGAAGGATTTCTGCTGGCCGGATCGCTGAAAAAGATCATGCACACGTAAGCGGCCGGGATTTTGTGAGGGCTCAGATAAAGCAGGCGGCACGGCAATAAGGGATTGAAAGCCTGCCGCCGATTTACCGTTCTATTCTACGATTCAATGCCGTACTCCTTTATCTTGGTCAACAGTGTCTTATAGCTGACGCTTAGCAATTCCGCAGCCCTGCTTTTGTTGCCCCTGGTTTCGGCAAGGGCAAGCGCTATCCTGCTTTTTTCGACAATGGCGGTCGCCTCTTTTACAGCCTTCTCCAACGGACCGTCCACAGGGAGATTCCGGATTGAATATTCTACGGCCGCATCCCGGTTTAATATCAAATGCTCCGGCATAATGCTGTCCCCGTCGCACAGGATCAGGGCCCTTTCGATGCAGTTTTCCAGTTCTCTTACATTGCCCTTCCAGGGGTATTGCATCAGAAGGTCCAGAGCTTCCCCTGATATGGCCTTTACGGATGTCTTAAGTTCACGTCTGTACTTGTCCACAAAATATTCGGCAAGCAGGGGGATGTCGTCCTTTCTCTCGCGCAGAGGAGGGATTTTTACCGGGAAAACGTTTATCCTGTAAAACAGGTCTTCCCTGAAACGCCCCTCGGCTACGGCCCGTTCAATGTCCTTATTGGAAGCCGCTATGATCCTCACATCAATCCTGATTGACCCCAGGCCGCCGACCCGCTCAATCTCGCCTTCCTGTATGGCCCTGAGAAGTTTTGCCTGCAGGGATAGGTCCATATCAGCTATCTCGTCGAGGAATATTGTGCCTTTGTCCGCCAACTCGAACTTCCCGATCTTTTTGGCGTCTGCGCCTGTGAAAGAACCTTTTTCATGACCGAATAATTCGCTCTCAAGGAGTTCTCTTGGTATTGCGGCGCAGTTGATCGGCACAAAGGGATAAGTTTTCCTCGGACTTAAGTTATGGATCGCCCTTGCAAAAAGCTCCTTGCCTGTGCCGCTTTCACCAAGGAGAAGGACGGTTGTTTTGCCCTGCGAAACCTTCCTGACTTTTTGGGCGACTTCGACTATGCAGCCGCTTTTCCCGATTATCTGATGGGTGCCTATCCTGGAGGCAACCTCATCTCTGAGAAGTATATTCTCTGTGCGCAGCCTCTGTGTTTCAAGCGCCCTGCTGATCAAAAGCAGGAGATGGTCGGTGTCAAACGGCTTGGAGATAAAATCAGCGGCGCCTTCTTTCATTGCTGTGACCGCGATTTCTACAGTCCCGAAAGCGGTCATCATTATAACAGGGGTCAGAGGATGCCCGGTCTTGACTGCGCGGAGTACTTCTATACCGTCTTTTTTAGGCAGCTTGAGGTCTGATAAAACAAGGTCGTAATGGCTTTCCCTGATCATCCTTATGCCCTCCTGCCCGTCATGCGCTATGGCGGTCCCGTATCCTGCGGATTCGAGCGTCTCCTTCAGCATGCGGGCAAGAGAATCTTTGTCTTCGACTATCAGGACGGTCGGCATTGTCTCTATTCTAACTTAAGGATTTACATTTTCGCTTCCTGAAGCGCATTGCGGCAGGAACATTCAGGAGAAGAAAACCGGAGCGCGAAAAAAGCGGCCAGCAGCAGTTTGAGCCTTGAGGACGAGGCCTGCATGGTTTCTACTACTTCCGACGAGGTCAGTTTGTTATTGGTAATACCCGCGGCATAATTGGTAACAACCGATATCCCGGCAAGGCATATCCCGAGTTCCCTTGCCAGGACCGCCTCCGGCATGGCGGTCATCCCCACAATGTCGGCTCCCAAAAGGCCGAAGGCCTTTATCTCTGCCGCGGTCTCCAGCCTGGGACCGTTTGTGCAAATATAGTTCCCATGTCCAAGATATTCGACCCCGGAATCTTCGGCAGCGCGCATCAGATAACTTCTTAAGTCGCGGCAGAACGGTTCAGTGAAATCTATATGCACGACTTCGTCCCTGTCGTAGAATGTGGAGTCCCTGCCTCCTGTGTGGTCTAGCAGCTGGTCCGGCAGGGCGATTGTCCCGGGCTTCATATCAGAGCTGATGCCGCCGACCGCCCCGATCGAAATTATCCTGTCAACTCCTAATTCCCTGAACCCCCACAAATTTGCCCTGTAGTTGATCCTGTGCGGCTGGAGGGAATGCCGCGCCCCGTGTCGCGGAAGAAATGCGATCTCCTTTCCGGACAGTCTGCCGAGCCGGTAAGCGTCCGAAGGCGCGCCGTAAGGCGTTGTTATTTCGGTTGTGTCTGATATTTCGAGACCGGGGATGTCGTATAATCCACTGCCGCTTATTACTCCGAAAACCGGCATGAAAACCTCCTTTGTTTCTGTTGCTGATATAATAGTCTACATTATAGTTAGAGACGACATATTTGTTAAGAAAAATTGACGGGTTGCCGGCAGAGGAGTACGCATGCTTGATAAAGAATTGCAAATGGAGATTATTAAAAAAACGCTGTCGAACGGCGGCGAATATGCAGACATATTTATTGAACGCCGGCGGCATGCGGCGCTGGTGCTGGATGACGGAAAACTGGAAAAGGTGATGACCGGCGACGAGGCGGGCGCGGGGATACGTCTCATATACAGGGGCAAAACGGCCTATGCCTACAGCAATGACCTGAGCGCCGGGGCGTTGATCGGGGCCGCGCATGATGTAAGCCGGGCCGCCCGAAGCGCGCCTGCCGATGTGACTACTGCAGGTATGACTTTGGATCTCAGGAGGAGAAGCAGCCGCTTTACCGCGGGCATTAAAGTTCCGCCGGGCGATGTCCCTTTTGAAAAGAAGATAGCGGTTGTACGGCATGCCGACTCTGTTGCCAGGGGTTTTGACGACTGTATTAAACAGGCAACCGCAATCTACAGGGACTCAGTGCAAAATGTGCAGATTGCGACATCTGAAGGTCATATGACCGAAGAAGAAAGGGTGTATACCGCAGCGATTATACAGGTAGTGGCCGTACGTGACGGCGTGATCCAGACAGGCTACGAGGCGGCAGGGGGGCTTCTGGGCTTCGAGCTGTTCGATGAAAATGATCTTGACGCCTTGTGCATAAGGGCGGCTGAACGGGCAGTCAGAATGCTTACAGCGCGAAAGGCCCCCGGGGGCAGGATGCCGGTCGTAATATCTTCTCATGCCGGAGGGACAATGATACACGAGGCCATAGGGCACGGACTGGAGGCGGATCTCGCCCGTCAGGGGCTCTCGGTTTTTTCCGGGAAAATAGGGAAAAGGGTTGCCTCTGATCTTATAACCGTTGTAGATGATTCGACGATTCACGGCAAGAGGGGATCTTTTATGTTCGATGACGAAGGCACTCCGTCGCAGAGGACCGTCCTTGTAGAAAACGGGATTTTGAAAAGCTATATGTACGATCGGTTGTCGTCACTAAAAGACGGCGCAGTTTTGACAGGGAACGGCAGACGTGAATCATACAGGCATCGTCCCATACCACGAATGACGAACACCTTTATAATTGAAGGGAATTCTTCTCCCGCAGGAATAACAGGTTCTGTTGAGCGAGGACTTTTTGTTGTAAAGATGGGAGGCGGCCAGGTTAATACTGTTACCGGAGATTTTGTGTTCGATGTGCAGGAGGGATACCTGATCGAGGCCGGCGAAATAGGGGAGCTCGTGAGGGGCGCTACTTTGACCGGCAACGGTCCGAGGGTGCTTGAATCGATAGATATGGTGGGGACTGATATAGGGTTTTCGATCGGTACCTGTGGAAAGGACGCACAGGGGGTCCCTGTTACCGACGGCATGCCCACAGTCAGGATACCGGAGATCGTAGTCGGCGGGGCCTGCAACTGATTTTGTTTCCTTAAAACAGGCCTTAAAACCGGAAACTCTTTAACCTTTGAAATAACTGACTAGCGCCATGCCTGCCGACAGGCCGGCTTAAGTTATAATGAAATATAGGGGCGTTAAAGCCTTATACACTGTGACGAAAAGTATACATATGAGGATATTTATCAACACTTCTCTTGAGTTTTGCCCTTGATATATAAGAAAAGACGTGCCGGCACCAAAGTTGCTAATTATAAATTGATATGCGTTCACAAAGGACAATAAAGAGAGAAACAGGTTTTGAAGGCATAGGCCTTCATACGGGTAAACATGCTGTTGTTACCCTAAAGCCCGCAGGACGCGACACAGGTATAACCTTTGTCAGGACCGATAAAAATACGGTAATCAAGGCGCACGTCGGCTCCGTCATCGATACTGCCTTCGCAACAACGATCGGCAATAACGGCGTAAAGATCAGGACTGTGGAGCACATAATGGCTGCGCTGGCGGGGCTGGGAATCGATAATGTATATGTCGAGGTTAACGGCCCTGAAATTCCTATTCTGGACGGAAGTTCAACGGAACTGATAAGCATTATCCTGAATGCCGGGATAGCGAAGCAGGGGAAGAAAAGACCGTATCTGAGGATAAAGAAACCGTTTCTTTTCACCGACGGTCATTCCGAGGTCGCTGCTCTACCTTATAACGGCAGAAGGATTACCTACAGCATATATTTCAACCACTATGGCTTCGGCGAACAGAGGATGAGCCTGGACATTAACGAAGAGTCTTTTGTCCGGGAAATCGCTCCCGCAAGGACCTTCGGGTTTTTGAAGGACATTGAATATCTCCGTATGAACGGCCTGGCCCAGGGCGGCTCGCTTGACAATGCGATTATCCTCGGTGAAAACGGCGTTCTGAACTCATCCGGCCTTCGGTATAAAGATGAATTTGTGCGGCATAAGGTGCTTGACGCCATCGGCGACCTGTCTTTGGTGGGATTCCCTATTTATGGGCACGTATTGGCCAACAAGTCCGGACATTCGGCGAATATCAAATTTTTAAAGAAGCTGCTCTCAATGCCCGACGTCTGGGATATTATAGTGGATGAACAGATGCCGATAAGCCCCGTATTGCAGATAAATACTTAAAAAAACGGTAGTTACAAGACGCTTCAATTTTTTTCCAAATTTTGACGCCGTGTGCTATTATAACTGAGAAAAAAGAAGGCTGGAGAATGTCGGTTCTCCAGCCTAAGTCTGAAATTTTTTCAACTATTTCTTTTTCTTCGGAGCTGCTTTCTTCGGAGCTGCCTTCTTTGCTGCTGCTGCCGGCTTCTTAGCTGCTGCTGCTTTCTTAACTGCCATCTTCTTCACCACCTTTCCATCCCCCATACTTCAACGGGGAAGATTGAGATTATAGCTTTCCCATCAGCAGAATCTTGTTGCCTGACAGGAGCTTTTCCAAATCCGGATCTCCGTTTTCCTTCCTGTTCCTGAACTCACTTTCTTCAACAAAGGTCATATTGATCTTCTTGCTGAACCTGTCCTCTATATCTTTCAGCGCTTCTGTCGGAAGAGACGCAGAACCGGCTATAAACAGATCAACTGTATCAGCCTCTTCATTTTCAGTGAAGGGTCCGTAGATAAAGGCGATCTTTGCGCTGGAAGACTTCAGAAGAGTCTTGATTGCGCCTGGGATGCCCAGTGATTTTGCGATAAGACTCTTCAGCTCCGAAAATAAAGGAGATTTTTTTTCGGCCTGGAAGTATTTCAGGTTTGCGACCTTTTTGCTGGTGACAATGCCCATTTTTTCAAGATTGTCGAGTTCTCTCTTGACACCGGAAGGATTTTTTCTTAGAAGCGTGGCGATTTCCCTCATGTAGAATCTTTCTTCGGGATTGTTGAGAAGAAGAGCAAGCAGGTCTGCTCTTATTGATGAGGAAAATAGACTTTTTAGTGTGTCTCGTCCCTGTTTGATCACCATATGTTTAATGTTATACAACAACATAATGGGCTTTGTCAACAAAAAAATCATTCTGTGTAACAATACTTATCATTAAGCGAACAGAGGATGGTGTCTGGTAGAACAGTCCCGTGCCGGTTTGATACAACTGAGCTTTGCTTTGATACAGAGAAGCTGAAGTTTGTAACGGATAGATTACTAATTGACACGATAAGATTAAGGTTAGATACAGATGAATAAGAATGTAAAAGGGTCGGGTCATAGTATGATACGGTTGTATCAGTTAAGAAAAGGATTGTTCACTAAAGGCACCATATTAGAGAAATAGTTCGGCCGCCAATGCAAAACGGCCTGTAACTCATTGATATAACGGGATGTTTAATGTGGCGGCTGCGAAAACGTCTGTAAGCCTGAAATCCGATCAGTTGTTGAGGGATCAGCTATTTGACAAGTTCCCTTACGATCTTCAGATTTCGCGGGTCGTCCTCGTCAGTTTTTTTGGGTGTTTCAAGTATGAGCGGTATCTCCTTAAACACGGACAGGCTCAACAGGGTCCTGAAGCCCTCTAGCCCTATCTTGCCGATTCCAATATGTTCGTGACGGTCCACTCCAGACCCAAGTTCGCCTTTGGAATCATTCAGATGAATTAACCTCAGACGTCCGGCGCCGATGTATCCGGTAATGTCGTTTGCCAGACTTTCTGCTCCAGCGTGATTGCGGATGTCGTATCCGGCGGCAAACGCATGGCAGGTGTCCAGGCATATCCCTGATATGAGATCATCAGAAACCCGGTCCGCTATTTCCGACAGGTCTTCCATCCTCGACGTGATGTCGCCTCTTTCACCTGCGGTATTTTCGAGCAGAATACCCGCGTCCCATTTCCCCATGGAAGCAATTTCATTCAGGCAGGATATCGCCTTTCCCCTTGCGGCCTTCGGGTCCTCACCGGAGGCGCTCCCCGTATGGATGACAACGTAATCGGCCTTCAGCGCGTCGGCCCTATTCATATCCCGAATGAGCATAGCGATAGACTTGCTGCGAAGCTCCGGTTTTGATGTGGCAAGGTTTATAAGATAGGAACAATGAATAAACACCGGAGATATGCCGTATTCCAGACGGGATTTCCTGAAGGCGGTTATATCGTCGTCGGCCGGTTCTCTCGATGCCCAGACACGCGGGCTGCCGGAAAAGATCTGCATGGTATTGCACCCGAGCTTATGAGCCCGCGCAAGACTGTTCTCAAGCCCCCCGGCTATTGATGTATGGACGCCTATACGCATGATATGTCTTTAATTATAAATTAAAAGGCCCTCCTGGAGAGGGCCTTCTTTTCTTGACTCAATTCAGCCTGATTCAGTTTGTTTCAGTTTTGACCTTAGTGTCCTCCGTGTATCAGAACCGGCAGGCACCTTACGCAAACATATTTTTCAACACCCTCTGAAACGCATTTGAGGCAAACTCTTTCCTTGTCGGTAGCCCCGCATACAAAGCATTCAGCAGACATTTTGTCCCTCCATCTCGTTCATTTCCTTTACTATTTTGTCGGGGTCAAGGTTATGCATCATGGAACCGAAGGATATTGATTCCATATTGATCCCGGGACAGGTAAAGCATCCGCCTCCGAAATATTTCTGGATGACCTCTTTTGCGCCGGGATGCTCCCTGATTACGTCGCCTATTATAGAATCTTTTGTGATCGGTTTTCTTTCCATTGTCTTCTTTCCTCCTTGTTGAAAGTTGAAATTGATTCTTATGATTCAAGTATAGGACGGATTCAAAAAGCAGTGTATGACATAGGTCATAAATCAAAAAAATAGCGGAAACAACGGTTATGACCTCTGTCATAGAATCCCTGCAGGCGGCGCGATATACTGAAGACACGATATAAATAAAATTGCAGGAGGAAAAAATGGACAGATTTGTGAGGAACTTCATTATTGTAAGCATCGTGTATCTCGGCATATCATCGGTGCTGGGGGTTTGCATGCTCGGCAACCCGTCGCTCATGTCCCTTAAATTCGTACATTCACATCTTAATATGCTGGGTTGGGTGTCTATGATGATATACGGAGTCGGCTATCATGTGCTGCCGCGCTTTGCAGGCAGGCCGTTAAAGTACCCTAAGGTGGGCGAATTCCAGTTCTGGGCCGCAAACGTCGGTCTAATAGGGATGCTTTTGTTTTATGCCCTGGATGTATATAGCCCTTCACAGCTGAACCATGGGGCAGCCGCGGCATTCGGGGGGATAGAGGTAATATCGATCGGACTGTTTATTTACAATATGCTGGCCACGCTTATGCCCAAGGCGGCCCACTGAGATAGGGCGATTTGCGAATCGCCCCTGCTTATTTTCAGGGTTTAAGTCAGGGACCTCAATTTATCGAGGTCTCTGATCAGTATCTTTCCGCCCTTTGAAGCCACAAGACCGGCCTTAGTCAGTTTGCTGATCGTCCTTATGGAGGTTTCAACAGTAGTGCCCACCATCTCGGCGATGTCCTGTTTCGTGAGCTTCATCGTGATCATTACGCCTTCGGCGGTTTTTTCTCCGGCTTTATCGGACAGTTTCAGCAGCAATGAAGCGATCCTTGCCTCAACCTTTTCCAGTGCTATGTTTTTCAGGGTCTCGTGAGAACCTTTTATCCGGTCGCCTATATTGGCGGCCATGCAATACATAAGTCCGGGGAATCTGTCCATCAGGCTCATGAGATTCTTTCTCGAAATCTTCAGGACCTCAGTATTCTCCATGGCTACCGCGTTGGCGGGATATGGGAAGCCGCGCACCACTGCGATGCCGCCGAAAAACTCCATGGGACTAATGAGTTCCAGAATAATCTCTTTGCCTTCCTGGGATATCTTGGTTATTTTGACCTTGCCGGCTGTTACGATATAAAGCCACTCGGAAGGATCGCCCTCATCGAAGATACTTTCTTTCTTTTTGAATTTACCGGTGTGAAGATACGGAGCCATTTCCTTTGCATCCTGGGGAGTTAAGCTGTTGAATATTGAAACCTGCCGGATATCGAACATAGGACTAGGATAATCCAAATCAGGGGAAAATACAATTTATGGATGCAGAGCCGGACGCATCGGCCGGGGCCGGTCCCTGTGCCGATCAGGAATAAGCGCGGTTATGAGATTGGCTAAATTTAAAATTAACACTATGCCTGATTTTTTGCTTGACAAACAGCTTGATATCTGGTTTGATATAGTTATTAAGCGCCTCGTTACCTCCCCTAAGCTGCTGCCCACATTCCACGGGCAGCAGTATTTTTTTGCCTTTTTCCCCTAAACCGGGCAAATCAAATCTCAATTATTTCGTATTTTGCCGAGCCTGCCCCCAGTCTTTCAGCCTCCAGAATCTGAAGTAAATACGGTTTATCGTGTAATTTCAATAAGATATCTTCGCCGGACTTTATCCCCTTGTCCTGTGCAAGGGAGGACGGCAGCGGAACCGCGGCAGAGAGCATGTCAATACTCGCCTGCTCCACGGATACGATGTCGTCTGAAACCAGCATGCCTATGTCCTGCATGACCGGGACGTCTGCTGCCGGCATGCAGTCGCATTCAGGCTGGATCTCGGTCAGGAAGTTGATGTACAGAATCTTCTGCGGTTCGAATGTCTTTATTACCGTGTTCGCCGCCTCGGCGAGTGAGCGCATGAACCTTTCATTGTCTTCCGGCAGGGCGAGCGACTCGGACTGACATGTCCTCTCGCAGCGTCCGCATCTCCAGCAGATGTCGCCGTCCCATACCAGTTCGTCATCCCTGAACGTTATAGCGTCAAGCGGGCAGATATCCCTGCACTGATAACAAAGTTCGCACTTTTCGCTGTCCCATACAAGCTCACCTTCACCAATGGTGTGCATGGACCCCCGCCCGCATTTCCATCCGCAGGTGCGATGCTGGGAGCTGACGCCGCCCATGGCGAGGTTCTTGATCGCGCCCGCATAACCCGCGTTGATATGCCCCTTGACGTGAGAACACACGACCATGCCGGGCACATCATGTATCAGCGATGCGATAGCTATTTGGCCCAGTATGTCGCCGGCTTTAACCAGTATATTGTCGTTGCCGTACAGACCGTCGGCGATCACAACGGGAGCCCCCACTGACAGCTCGTTGATCCCGTTGGAATTGGCGACTTCAAGATAATCGAGACCTTTAATCCTGACTGTGTCGGTGACAAAAGGTTTTGCGCCTATACGTTTAAGCGCATCCGTTACCTTTCTCAAAAATATGGGTCTGACGATCCGGTGCGCGCCCTGAGAACCGAAATGTGTTTTTACCGCAACCCACTCGTCCGGGCTGAAATAATTCATTATACCGATTTCCTGCAGCAGCCTTTCAAGCTTGCCCGGCATGCTGTCTTCGTATTTCCATTTCTTTGCCCTTGCGGACGCAAAATACACTTTTGCCATATACGGCTCCTTAATATTATTTGCTCTCAGGCTGCACAATAACTACGGAAACAATCCTGGTTTGAGCTGCTTAAAGTTTATCCTGTTTTTGTTCGCCTGTCAGGCTGAGGTCGTAAAGCTCTTTTTTGCTGATGCCGTATTCGCCTGCGACCCGCTTCACAGCGTCTTTTCTTCCGAGTCCCTTTTTCATTAACGCCCGCACTTCGTTAAGGGCGTCTTCGGTTGTATAGGTCTTTTCTTCGCCGCGGCCGGACACAACAATTACGTATTCTCCCGCTATCTTTGAGTCTTCCAGGCTGTTCAGTATTTCAGAAAGATTTCCTCTATAGGCGGTCTCGAAGAGCTTTGTTATCTCTTTTACGACAACCGCTTGTCTGTCGCCGAATATTTCGGCCATGTCGCCTAGGGTTTCGAGGATGCGGTGCGGCGCCTCATAAAAAACGAGTGTCCTCAGTTCAACGCAGAGTTCCTGCAATACCTTCTTTCTCTGGGACTGTTTTGGGGGAAGGAAGCCTGCATATACAAATTGTTCGGTCGGCAGTCCTGAGAGCGAAAGGGCCGCAATGACTGCGGACGGTCCGGGCACAATGACAACGCCTATACCTTCGTCAATCGCCCTCCTGATCAATACGCCGCCGGGATCCGAGATGCCGGGCGTTCCCGCATCCGAAACCAGGGCGACATTTTGCCCTGAGGCAAGCCTCTCGATCGTTTCTTCGGCCTTGACCTTCTCCTTTTCTCCCCAATAACTTATCATCGGCTTGGAAATCCCGTAGTGGTTCAGCAGTTTGGCCGTATGCCGCGTGTCTTCGGCAGCTATCAGGTCCGCTTCCTTAAGCGTCCGTATCGCCCGAAAGGTTATATCTTCCAGATTGCCGATAGGAGTTGCGACTATGTATAGAGTTCCCTTGGACATCTATTCCCCTCCGGAAATCATAACTCCCACTTTACCCCATCTTATCTTAAGAGGAGGAGAGGCGGAGCCTGGGTGCGTTATTCCAATGGTAAGTATGTCTCTCATTTCTGACCCAGCAGATGCCTTAATTTTTTGTCGGTCCTGATGATCTCGTCCGCGTCGTCGCCCGTAAGTTCCCATGTGTAGTCTTCCTTTGCCGTCCTTCTCAGTTTTATCTTTACCGGTTTCTTTGGCTTTATCTGCTGCAGTTCAGGCTGCTTTTTGAACTGGAAGCCTTTACTGTCCGTTGTCTGGGCGTCAGCCGGAGCAGATAACAAAGCAAACATAAGCAGCAATACAATGGAAAAGGCGCGTGCATTTTTCATCAGTAGCTCCTGTACCTGTTTGTTATGGGGAAACGCCTGTCCCTGCCGAAGGCGCGGGCCGTGATCTTTACCCCGGGCGGGGACTGCCTGCGTTTATACTCGCTCCTGTCGACCATGGTTATCACCTTTTTTATTACATCTTCGGTGCAGCCTATTTCGTGTCCCAGTTTCAGAATCTCCCCGAAAGAAAGTTCATCTTCGACATATGCCCTCAGAATAGGGTCCAGGACAGGGTACGGAGGAAGCGTGTCGCTGTCTTTCTGGTTGTACTTCAATTCAGCGGTAGGCTCTTTCCATAACACCCGGTCCGGTATCACGGCGGATGCCTTCGCGGAATTTCTCCACTTGCATATGTCATAGACCAGGGTCTTCGGCACATCCTTTATCACCGCAAACCCTCCTGCCATGTCCCCGTATAATGTCGCGTAACCGACGCTCATCTCGGACTTGTTGCCTGTGGTCAGCACGAGCCAACCGAATTTGTTGGAGAAGGCCATCAAAAGATTGCCCCTTATGCGGGCCTGCAGATTTTCCTCTGTCGTGTCCTTTTCCCTTCCTCTGAAATTATTCTCAAGGGATTTCAGATATCCGGCAAGTATCGGTTTTATAGACATCTCCAAAATCCTGATGCCGAGGTTTGAGGCGAGTTGAAAGGCGTCCTCCCTGCTTTCGTCCGATGTAAATCCTGAAGGCATAAAAAGACCGGTCACATTTTCGCTGCCGATTGCGTCCGCCGCTATGGCTGCGACGAGCGAAGAATCAATGCCGCCGCTCAATCCTATGACAACTCCGTTGAACCCGTTTTTCCGGACGTAATCCGATGTGCCAAATACAAGCGCATTGTATATCTCCCCGGCAGGGTCCTGCCTGCGACTGATCTTCATTGTTTTTGGTGCGGGAGCTGAGGCCCCGGCAGCAGCCCGGCTATCGACCGGTATCCTTATTATGCCTTCTCTTTTATCCGACGGCATCCCCATATTCAGCGCAGGGCTTGCTTTCCTGCACTTTCCTGTTTCCGTCAGATCTATGTCGACCACCATGAGCTCTTCTTTAAACTGTTTTCCCCTTGCAACGAGATTGCCGCAATGATCAAATACCATGCTCAGGCCGTCGAACACCAGTTCGTCCTGGCCTCCTACCGTATTGAGATAGGCTATCATAACGCTGTTCTCGGATGACCTGTCCCTGAGCACGCCTTCACGCGTTTCAGGCTTCCCTTTTTCATAAGGCGATGCATTGATGTTTATGATCAGCTCTGCGCCTGCCAGAGATTGCATCCGGGCCGGGCCGGTGCTGTGCCATACGTCTTCGCAGATATTTATCCCGAACCTGATATTACCCAGACTATACACCGGATACCTCGCCCCAGGGGTGAAGTACCTTACTTCATCGAAAACACCGTAGTTGGGCAGCAGGATTTTGTGGTAGACATCGATCAGCCGCTTCCCGGCGATTACGGCAGCTGCGTTGTATATTTCCCCTTTTTCGCCCCTGTCGAGGAAGCCGATAATGGCAGCTATTCCGGAAATCCGGCCGGCCAGTTCACTGACCGCGGCCATATTGTCGGATATAAACTGAGGCTTATGGACAAGGTCCTCAGGGGGATATCCGGTGACAGCGAGTTCGGGGAATACAATGAGGTCGGCCTTTTGTTTTTTGGCCCTCCCGACATATTGATATATCTTCCGGATATTACCGTTGAGGTCGCCGACCGTAGGGTTTATCTGTGCCATTGCGATCCGCAATTTCTTCATGGGTTAAGTTCTCCTTGGGTACGTACTAATGATAAGAAAAAGCACCGCCTTTGTAAAGGAAAAGTGGTGAAAACAAAATGTCTGTTTGAGGCAGCCGGCATGACGGACTGAGCGGTTCATAAATGCAACGCAGCGACAGGATACAAGGCGCAGGCGGCTCCGGAATCCGTGAAGAATATTCCCCTTTTTGGTTAAACTAGCGCATGGGAAACTGGAAGGATAATGTATGCTTTGTGCTTGTTGAGCCGAAGGAGTCCGGCAATATAGGGTCCACCGCACGCGCCATAAAGAACATGGGCTTCAGAAACCTTTCCCTCGTGAGTCCGCCGGCCGTGATAGGCGAGGAGGCGCGCTGGCTTGCCTGCAATGCGCTTGACGTGCTGGAATCCGCCGAACGTTTCAATGCTGTTGCCGACGCTGTGCAGGATAAAACACTGGTGGTGGGAACGAGCCGAAGGGTGGGCAAACGTCGCGGTATGATCGTGTCTGTGGAAGAAGGCGCTGAAAGGGTTCTCGATGTGGCGCGTGATAACAAGGTGGCTGTGCTTTTCGGCAGGGAGGCGAAGGGGCTCTTAAACGAAGAGGTTGAGGAATGCGGGCTTCTTATCACGATCCCCAGCAGCAAGATACAGCCGTCGCTTAACCTTGCCCAGGCTGTGTTGATAACCGCGTATGAACTGTCAAAGGCTGAATTCAAAGGCATAGTGAGAAAGCCTTACAGGCGGCAGGAGGAGAAACTGCTGATAGACCACAAGACCCTTACGGCGCTATATGAAAGGATGTCCGAGGTCCTGAGTCTGTTGGAGTATATCCCGAGGGGCGACAGGGACCTCGCAAAAAAGATCATGAGCAACCTGAAGCATTTTATCGGCAGGGCGGGGATTACGGAATGGGAGCTGAACATGCTCCACGGCATATGCACCCAGATAGAGAAGAAGATTCCAAAATAGAAAAGCCCACATTCAAGGTCGAAGTGCAACAAAAGCAGAAGCGACCTCAAGCGGTGTTTTGTAGCCCAGGCCGACTTCGGCAAGGATCTTTTTTTCTTCGGCAACCGCCCCCATGGCCTCAAGCTGTATCCCGCCGCTTCGGATAAAGTAGAATTTGTCCGGGATCTGTCCGGGCGTCAGAACAGTAGTGCCGGCCGAAAAAGAGCCTTCGGAAAACCTTGCGGCCAGCCACCTCAGATGCTCGGGCTCAACCCTGTCGAAAGGTATCCTGCCTCTGAGTTCATTCATTATTTTATCGAGATCCTGCATTTCGGAATTTTCCTGAACGTTCATAAATCACCCTCGGCAAATATATTGATTTCAGACAAGGGATTGATTATGCGTTATTTGCGGGTCCACGTCAATATCTTATTGCCGGGTTCCGGTATTTAGGCGCTATCAGGAAGAAGGCGAAAACTTATCAGGCGGTTCTACGCAATGTACAGCCGGACTAATGCAGCAGGTGCAGGCCCACGCCAATTGCGCTTACAGCAAGCAGAGAAAGTCCGGAGATAAAAATAACCTCCGCTATTTTTTCATAATTGACGCTTTTTTTGACGGAACCGCCGCCCGACCTTATTGACGAGAAGGAAAAAACAGCAGACATCAGGAAAAGCACGATTGCGACCACGAGGATTTCATCTATGAAGGTATCACCGGCAACATGCGTAACCTTGATAAAACTCAGGATCGTAAAACAAAGACCGAGAAGATTTCCGGAGGTAGGAAGAATATGCCTGGCTATGCCGGGCCTGTCGTTTTGTTCTGAAGACATATGTTACCTCCGCTTGAATATTGTTTGCTTACAGATGGATAAGCGTAGTTTACCGTTCCGTCCCGGCGCTGCGAAGCAACTCCTCCGCCTTGTTCAGGCCTTCTGCGGCCCTTGCGTTCGACGCCTTTACAGACAGCGCCTTTTCAAACATATGCTTCGCCCGCGCGTTGAAGCCAAGGTGCAGATATATATACCCAAGTTCGGTCAGATAGTGAGAATTGCCAGGGGAAAGAACGGCCGCAGCCCTGACCGCTTCCTCAGCGAGCTTGACCTTGCCGTTTTTTAGCAGCGCAATGCCGTAATGAAACTGGTAGGTCGCAACCGATTTATCCAGATATGCCGCCTGGCCAAGGAGTGTCAAGGCCTCCTCAGACCGGCCCCGCTCAAAGAGCTCTTTTCCCTCTTCAAATCTCATCTTCGCCAGTGCCTTGTTGTCTTCCACGGATGCGGGCCCCGTTTGCGGTGCAGCCTGCCGGGAATGCCTCCCCGTTTCCCTGCTCACCGCCCTGTATGCCTCGTTGATGTAAATAAAGATATCATTCAGCTTGGCCTTAAGGGAATCGGAGCTGAAATGCAGATAACTGTCAGGATGATATTCTTTGGCAACCTTATGGTATGCGTGTCTGATCTCGTCCGGTGACGACTCGGGGCCGATGCCGAGTATACCGTAATATCCCAGCTCCCTGTAATTATGATAAAGCCGCTCTATTTTTTCTACTGTTTCATCATCAGGCTTTGCAACCGTCGCATCTTCAGGGACTGCGCCTGCCTTTGCTGAGGCGCCTTGGGGACCAGTGCCGGCGACCTTTTCTCCTCCGGCCTTCTTTTGTCTAACCATACCGACAAGGTCGGGGATATTCAGCCTGGATGCAACAATGCCTTTCATTGGAAAAGGAGCTTCAATAAAACTAAACCTCCCCTTGTCCAAAGCGCACAAACCCACGATCATTTCCGAGGCGGTATGCCGGACCGCTTCCAGCAAATCTTCTGCAATAATAAACCCCTGTTCAACGAGTATTGCGCCCAGCGGCCTGCCTGAGTTTTTCATCATTTCCACGGAGGCCGCGCTTATTTCCGCATTTATCTTCCCCTTTTCAAGCAGATAATTACAGACACCGTTGTACCCGGCAGCGGACAGATTCAGTACGATCTCTCCCTTGAGAAAATATATGTTTACGACGGATGTGACGCCGGCCTTTGTCTCACCCTCATCTGCAGTGATTTCCAGAATGCCGGTCCGCCCCGACCTGTTGATCCCCGAGATGAGGTCTGAAAATCCGGAATAGTTGGGCATGCCGCGCTCTTAGTCGGGAGCGCCTTCCTTTTTTGAAGACTGGGCCGCTGGATTAAGTTTTTCCCACCTGTACCAGAAAGTCTTGTAACTCATGCCCAGGAGTTTGGCGGCCTTGGCAACCACCCCGTTTGCCTTGAGCATGGCCTTTCTCAGCAGTTTTTCTTCGAGTTCATCAAAGTTTATGCCTTCCTCGGGCAGCTCGAAGTCAAGGACCTCCCCTGACTGGGCGGACCTGAGCTCACCCTTGATGTCCTTGATCTTGATTGAATTGTGGTCGCTCATCAGTACGGCCCTTTCGATGACCGATTCCAGCTGCCGGATATTGCCCGGCCAGCCGTACTCAATGAGTTCCTTCATGGCCGTGGGTTCGATGTTCCTGAGCCGCCTGCCAAATTCCACGTTATATTTTTTCATGAAAAAATCGGCGAGTTCCTGGATGTCGCCCTTTCTCTCCCTGAGCGGCGGAAGTTCTATGGTCACGACCTTGAGCCTGTAATAAAGGTCCTCCCTGAAATTCCCCTTTGTCATCTCTTTCTCAAGGTCTTTGTTGGTTGCTGTAATAATCCTGACGTCTATTTTTATGGGGTCTTTTCCCCCGAGTCTCCTGACCTCCCTGTCCTGGAGAACACGCAACAGTTTTGACTGCATCATCTGGGGCATGTCGCCGATCTCGTCGAGGAAGATCGTGCCTCCGTTGCTGGCCTCAAACAGCCCCGCCCTTCTGGACAGCGCGCCTGTAAACGCGCCGGGTTCATATCCGAACAGCTCGCTTTCAAAAAGGTTTTCGGGGATGGCGGCGCAATTCAGCGCGGTGAAAGATTTCGTGCGCCTCGGACTGTTGTAATGTATGGCCCTGGCAATCAGTTCCTTGCCTGTGCCGCTTTCGCCCCTTATGAGAACTGTTGCCGTGCTTGTCGAGACTTTTTTCAATATCTCCACGGCCTCGCGCATTTTTTCGGATTTTCCGACTATCCCCTCTATTTTGAACCTGTCGTATAGTTCCTTATGCAGCTGCAGATTTTCCTTGAGCAGGTCCGCGCGCTCAACCGCCCTTTGTACGGTCAGGAGCATCGAATCCTTGTTGAGCGGCTTGGTGATGTAATCAAAGGCGCCCTTTCTCATGGCTTCGACAGCGGACGATATTGTGCCGTGCGCGGTCATGATTATCATGGACGGTTCAAAAGGCTCCCGCGGCACGGACGCTATCAGCTCTATGCCGGACATGCCGTCCATCTTGAGGTCCGTGAGAATGACCTCAGGCTGATATTTACCGATCACCTTAAGCGCCTCTTCCCCGGAAGATGCGGTATAGGTCTCGTATCCTTCATCGTCCAGGATCGTCTTCAGTATGTCCCTCTGAAGCGGTTCGTCGTCTACAACAAGAACAACCGGCATATTCATTTCTCCTTCTGCAGCGGCAGCACTATGGTTACTGTGCTACCGACTCCTTCAACGCTTTTAAAATCAACCTTGCCCTTATGCTCCTCGATGACGCGCTTTGTCAGGGCGAGACCGAGCCCGACTCCCTTGCTCTTGGTAGTAAAAAAAGGATCGAAGACCCTTGCGGCCTTCGCCTCTTCCAGGCCTGCTCCGGTATCCTCCGTAATTATGAAGAAGCGGTCGTCCTCAGACTTTGTGCTGATTGTAAGCCTGCCTCCGTCCGGCATTGCCTGAAAGGCGTTAAGCACGACATTGTAAATGCAGGTTTTGATGAACTCGGGATCGATATAAAGCTCCGGCAGGGCGCGGTAATCGGTGATGATCTCTATGTTGTCCTTGTGCGCCTTGGCCATGATCAGGCTCAGGACGTCCTCAAGCAGCTTCCCGATATCGGTCTTCTGAAAGGTGAGCTCCAACGGCCTGGCGTATTCCAGGAAACTCTCCGCAAAGCGGCTGACCCTGCGGATCTCCTGTTTAATATTGCCGATCAATACGCCGAACTCTTTTTCGTCCTCCTCGCGCGGCCTGTATTTCTCTCTTATATGGTCTATGGAAAGGCTTATGAAATTCAGCGGGTTCTTTATTTCATGCGCTATGCTGCCGGAAAACTGTCCTATCCCCGCCAGGTGTTCGGCCTTTCTCAGCCGCTCTTCAAGCTCCCTTTCCTCCCTGAGTTTTCTTACCATGTAATTGAAACTGTTCGTGAGCTCCCCGATTTCGTCTTTCCTGTCGGTCTTGAGTTCCTGGTTGAGATCTCCTCCCGCTACCATTCGGGCAGCCTCAACGACCTCCTCTATGGGTTTGGTATATTTGCTGGCAAGAAAAATTATAAAGAGAATGCCGACGGCAAAGACCAGAAGAGCCGCCAATATCCTCTGCATCAGCCTCTTGCGCATGAAGGTCGAGAAATCCTCCGTGTTTATCGTCAGGTGTATATAGCCGTAATGTTTCTCGCCCGCAATAACCGGGATGATCACGTTGTAGGCGTGGCCTTCGCCGGTCACCGGCTCTCCCAGCTCAGCCTTGAAGATAAGCTCCTTTTTCTTCGTAGAGATCCACTTTCCTATATTCTTGGGGTTCGAGCTGGATATTATCTTGTCGGTATTGCTGATGAGGGAGAGTTCCTTGACCCCCTTTGTGTTCAGCTTCTTAAGATACGTCTGAAGCCTTGTTTCATCCGTCGCCCCGCTGCTGGTGACCTCTTCAACGCCAACCTGTATGGCCTTTGACAGTTCGGACGTCTGTCTTTCGAACTCATCATACATGGCCTGCTCGGTCTGGGCATACAGCATAATGTAAACAAACGTAAGACTCAGACTCAGCATCAGCATCATAAGCGTGAGCTTCTTGTTAAGCGACAGCCTCTGGAAATGGTCCCTGACGATATTTTTATCAATCCGCATACGTTATATTTTATATTAACCGGATAGGATCAGGGAAAGGAATTGTTTTGGAGGTGAATATTTACAGCACTGTCCGAACTTCTCTGCTGCGACCCTACAGTTCTCCTCGACCTATAAGCTCAATCATTCTTCCGATTTATCAGATTCACAATAACCTTTATGATGATTTCTTTTTCAACGGGTCTGCTCTCGGCAATCAGCAATGTAAGGGCTACCAGGGCGTTGTCGGCAAGACGCTTGCTGCCGTCAGGGCGGTAGAGGATGCCGTTCTTACCGAGAAAATATATAAACAGGGCGGCGGCTATCCGTTTGTTGCCGTCGGCGAAAGCATGGTTTTTGACGACGAAATATAGAAGATTTGCTGCCTTTTCCTCAACACTCGGATAAAGCTCTTCACCGCCGAAGGTCTGATATATAGTCCCTAATGCGCTCTTAAACCCCTGGTCCTTTTCCATACCAAAGAGACCGTTGAACTCTCCTTTCATGGCATTGATGATGCCCATCGCCTCAGCATAGGAAATAACATATAAAGCCTTCCGGGTGATGTCATCGATAGTGAGGGTCCCGTGGTCATAGCGGTCAAGCAGGGTCAGGGCATAGGCATAGTCGTTGATAACCCGCAGAACATCCTTGCCGGGTTCGGTGATCAGTTCCTGAGCGCTAAGAGTTCGGGCCAGAAGTTCCACAGCCTGTCGCATATCGTTCAGTTTTTCGGCCTGCTCCCGGAAGCGCTGCTCGTTTATCGTGTAGCCTTTTATGATGTGATCATGCAGGACCCGCGTAGCCCACTGGCGGAACTGGGTGCCCTGTTTTGATTTTACACGGTAGCCGACGGATATGATGACGTCAAGACTGTAAAGCGCAACAGGTCTATCTGATTTAGCAATGTGCATATTTTGCACATTGCTTTTATGGTCGAGTTCTCCCTCCTTAAAGACATTGCCTATGTGTTTAGTTATTACTGATCTTTCACGGTTGAAAAGCATAGACATCTGGTCTTGCGTCAGCCAGACTGTATCCGTCTGAAGATGGACTTCCAGCTTCGCTCCCTCGGGGCTTTGATAAATAATAATCTCCTCAGACTTCGGACTTTCTGGAAGATTCGTCATTACCAGCGCACCTGTGCCTGCGTCCAGCTTTTGCCGATTTCGACCATTTCTGCGATATCAACGAAATGGTCGTCTATTCGTTGGCCGCTGTTAACGCAGACAGTGCGTACCCTATTGATAACCAGTTTAAAGTTACGGTAATCGCTGTATCTAGGAACTTGGGCAAACTCCCTGCTGATCAAGTATTCATTGCCTGCGTCGTTTGTGCGCCGGATGCGCTCAAAGGGGGAGATATGTCTTTTTGAGACGGAGGTGTCGATCATATCTTCAGCTCCCGCTCTAAGCACGACAAAAGCTCCAAGCAAGTCATGATAGCTGCTACAGCAACTCCGACATGCATATCCTGTCCATCGGAGTGTTGATTTCGGTTGCGAAAACTGTGCAAAGCATTGATCAGGACGTAAGTATCCTTAGTCACATGTTTTGCACGACTTTCGATACCCTGTTTGCTACCAGTCAAGAGCTGTAAGATTCCGCACTGAACCCATCGATCTGCGGGGACAGATGTAATAGCCTTTTCTTTTAAGCGTTGCGCAGTTTTATCTCCAGGAGCAGCTCCGGCCCAATAATCAATAAGCTCTTGAGGAATAACTTTTTTTGAACCTAATTCTCGTTTCCATATAAGGTCCAACGCACGATCTTCAATATCCGACAGATTGTTAAGCGCGATTTTAGGGCGGTCAGGTAGATGAGGCAGAGAAAGTTCGACATATTGATAGATTTCATCAAATCGCGAGATTTGAGAAAGCCTACGTTCCAGAAATCCGCGAACGTTGGTTTTATAGTTCTCCCAGTCTCCGAATAGACGGGACATGCTTCCAAAATCCTTGAATGCACCATAAATATGCTCCTTTAGCATTCCGCATGAGGCAGTCAGTTTATTTCCAGCCTGACGAGCAAAACTCTTTTCAAGCAGACAGTTTCGCTCATCTTTCCCTATATTAGCAAATAACTCCTCCCCCCGATCAACAAGGTGAGCATAAAGATCCTTCGCGCCGGCTGGGCAGTCCTGCCACAACTCTGCGATATAGATAGAAAGATGCTCAAGAGCCTTCTTTGCCGCTCGATTAACCGCCTCGTTGTCAACCCGGCCACTAGAAGTTTCAACAGTAATTTGATTCAGAATCTCCAGGAAAAGGATCGGTACTCCTGCAGACCAGTTGGTCAGTTCAGTTTTCGCCCCAGATTCGAAATTATGCGAAGAAAGCTCAACGATAATCGAATCTCTGTCCTGTTCATCGAAAGCTTCGACCCGGACGGGACTCATGTCGAAAATATTCCAAAACGGGCTTGTTATGGCATCTTCTCTTCGAATAAGTTCGCTCAAAGGTTTACGTGTCGCTGTAACAATCTTGTGTTTTTTTCCATAAAAGATTGATCTCATCTGATCCCAAAGATGACCTGTTAGGTTGCCCTGTCCTAGTGGCTTATCGAACCCGTCCCAAATCATCAGGATAGCATTGCGATCTTCATTCAATAAATCAGTAATTTCCTTAAGATGGCTAAATGAGTGTTTACTAAGATACTCGCAATGTTCAGAATATAAGTTACCAGCAGACGCCAGTTTTCCACGAAGCAGCTCACAAAGGTCAGAAATAAATTCGCTATCTGAGGCTGGTGCGATATGGCCAAGATGCCAGTAGAGTACAAAGGTATAAGGGGATCCCTGCAGGTCAGCTTTTTGCGCCAGAGCTTTCATTATAACTGTCTTACCAATAAATCTCGGACCAATCAGCGATAGATTACTTGGCGTAAGTTTGGTCAGATCCATCCAAAGGCGATTCATAATTTTAGCTCGGGCAAGCATTGGTGGAATGTCTGGTCCCAGAATAGGAAATCTTCTCAAATCAGGCATGTAGATCCTCCGTTTCAGATCGTGCCTTGCTCATTAGTTCTGCGAACGGTTCTCTCATATCAATCCACATTCCCATTAGAGGAATTGAGAGAGAATAAGTCTCACCAGTAAGATCGATTAACTCTAACTCGCGCAGAAAATCAAGGTCAGCCATAATATTGTCTGCATTTATATCAATTCCATACTCGCCAAGTTTTTCTTGTATAACTGATAACTGAAACGGATCAGGTCCTTCTGTCTCTCGATGGCAAAGCGCGAGGATGAATCGTCGGAAATCAGTCTTTGCATAGCCCCATAGAGCAGCAAAGTGCTCATTATCTGGCACCAACTCTTCA
>Ga0334722_10002121_pt1 | contig 23013 bp, 25 predicted proteins | sample C3_bottom_MG_FD_207210 | JGI IMG/M metagenome (GOLD analysis project Ga0334722, IMG submission 207210) | Sediment microbial communities from Yellowstone Lake, YNP, Wyoming, USA - C3_bottom | ecosystem: Environmental > Aquatic > Freshwater > Lake > Sediment | place: USA: Wyoming | collected... | reverse complement strand
CTCGAAGCGATCATCGGTGCGGATGAGATCGGTCGGCTTGATGCCGAGGCAAAGACCTTTTTCCTGACCGCCGGATGGGTGAACAACTGGGAGAATATGTTTGCGATGGGAAGGGCGGATTTTGATTTCGACTTCAAATCGATGTTCCTGCCTTATAAAAGGATCATTGTCTTTGACACCGGGGTGATTCCGCTGGACGACGACAAGATCAGGAGCTTCAGCGAATATACCGGCCTTCCTGTCGAGCGCAGGATGATCGGACTGGACCACCTGCTTGGTCTTATCAATTCCCGCGACTGAACGCCGCGGGAATTGATAAGGGTTTCCAGGGTAATAAAGAAGTCCTGAGGGTAGAGTAACCCCCTGTTAAGCTTTGAACCGGGCGGCAATAAACTCGTCCATCCTTGCCATGGCCCCCTTTCTAACTGACTTCCCGATTTCGATTGCCATAATAATATCGTGTTCATCCGCGCCATTCTCGCGAGCCCTGCCCGCGTGATTTTCCATTCAATGCTGACAGTTCGAAGTCACAGCCGCTCCGATTGCGATTAACGCCTTGATCCGCTCATCCAGACTCATAATGTAGTCCTCCCGATTTCTTCATGAATAACCTTGTTGTGTAATCTTTGCCGATACCTACCGGCACTCACAGCGTTCACGATCCACCATGTCCAATAGTAACCTTGTCACCCTGCACGATGACCGGAACACGGGCCACGCCTTTTGTATACGCAAGCATTTCTTTTAATGTTGCCCTGTTAGTCAGGACATTGATATATACGGCTGAATCGCCATACGCCGACCTGGCGCTTTCACTGAAGGGTCACCCCTGTTTTACGTAGATTATAATTTTATCATCCACGTTACCACCCCCTTTTTTTGGTCATCAAGTCTCATACTATGGATCTCCTTTTAAGGTACCTGGCAAAAATACCAGGCTGTTTGTGCCTATAAAAAACTATACTTCTCACTTAGCTTTCGAAACCCGACTACCGCCACCGGTTGAAATAAAAATGCAAGTGAAACCATAAATACGGCTTGACTCCCAAACAATGCTGATGCAAGCCCTATTGAAATTGCCAGATTTCTCAAGACCGTACTGTAGACAAGGGTATAGGCATCCTCCGCGCAAAGCCTCATAATTTTGCAGCCAGCTAAGGCAAGGGCGTAGTTTATTGAATAAAAAACTGCCAGAACAAAAAGTGCTGCAGCGAGAATATCAGGATTGCCTAAGATGGCCTTCGATTTTGTGCTTATGCCTATAAATATGATGACAATGGCGCCCCATGCGCATATTCCCGGCAGCAGCGGTTTAATGTTCTCATTGAAGCCAGTTTCAGTATATCTTGTGATCAGATATCTGAAGGTGAGCAATCCCATTATCAAGGGCAGAAACACCGTAAGCCCTATGACCTTAAACATCTGGACTCTGTCAACCGGCACATATTTTCCGATCAGGGAATAGAGGTACCATGGGGCAAGGAGTGAGCCGAGGATAAGACTTAACACGGTGACTTTTATGGATGCTCTAACATTTCCTTTTGAAAGCATTGTGAACGCGACCGTCATGTTGGACGTGGGCAGGAGCGAAATAATTGCCAGTCCTGCAAAGAGATCAGGAGAATTAAATAAAAAAGAGAGGCCGAGCAAATATGCAACAACCGGCACCAATATGAAGTTGATGATAAGTGACAGGATAAATAGTTTCTTCTCCTGTAAATGCGCCAGTTCACTCAGATTAAAACCTATCATGGAAGGGTAGACCATGAGTACCACGGTGGGAAGAATGAGAGTTTCCAATGACGAAGTATCGACAAAATACCCCGCAACCAATCCAAAAAGAACGGCTGACGGGATAACTGATATAAGATTACTTGATGGGAACAGGAGTATGTTCTTGAATAACTCTCTCTTCGCCATAAGGTCATTCTCTTCAATAGCAGTCATTTCATTCTATAAGTAAAAGCGCAAAGTAATTCCAACGACCATAGGTTTCCTGCTTTGTATCGATCTCAAAGCCGTTCACCCGTGCCGTCTTGAACACATCAATGCCGCAGGCCTCCATGAGAGGTCTCATCCTCATCTTTTTCTGTCCCCCTGCTTGAGACTCATCCTGAGTCTCCGGCTCTCCCGATGGTCAGGTGGCGCCTTCGGGCCCGGAGGAAAGTGCGGTCATGGCAAAGGCCTTGTAATAGCCCATATGGTATGCCTCGCCTTCGAGTCTTACTGCTGTTTCACTAAGTGCCTTGCCCCGGGGGCCGGTCAGGAGGATTGCTTTGCTGTATTCTTTCATGACCTTCCGGGTGCTTTCAGCATCCGGTGCGCCGGGTGGATGACAGGCGTCCTTGCCGAGAAGGGCGCAGCCGTAAAGGCACTTCCACCTTACCCATTCCTCCACAACAACGGAGCCGGTACCGATGACCTTTGCCTGCTCTGCGCCAAGCTCAAGGGACCGCTTTACCAAAGATTCCATGGCATCCTTCATGGTCTTTTCTCCTTTCAATATTGTATGTTGTCCTGCCCCCGCAGCGCCAGGGCTGTGTGCGGTAACAGAGACCCTGCTCTGTATATCTGCCTGAAAGTATGGACACCGCGTTTCCCGGCAGCCGTGAGGATGTTTAGCGCTGAAATCGCACGTTATTGACTGGCCGGAAGGCAATGTAATACCCAGGCTTTCTTTCAGATAATCGACCGCCGCGGCAAGGGAGGTCCAGACATATGCCTTGCAACAACTGGGACCGGTCAGGTCTGTAATAGCCCTTGTAATACGGGTCACTGCCTCCATGGTAATCCGCTGCGCCTGATCAGTGCCGCACTTCGAGCCTGTAAGCACCGCGAAACATGATCCTATCGCCGGCGCGATCCCGCAGACACCACTGAGCCCGCAGTAGCCGCCGTGTGCCTGTTTCTGCGTGCGGGCAAAGACCTCTTTGATGTCTTCACTGCCGATGGCACGTGTTCCCTCATTCCTGATTGCGGCCATGAATGCCCCGCCTGCTATGTAGGCATGCTGACAGCCGAGCATCGGAAGCCCCGGATAGCTCATCATCGAGTCAGCAATCTCAAAGGGGTTTTTGGATGTGGTTGTTGTGGCTATATCCTCGATGATCTGCATTGCATCGCGATTATGACAGGCGTCGCAGGCATAATGTTCGTTTGGACATTTGATATGTGCGTGTTCTACTTTTCCGCAATACGTGCATGTTACACCTTGGGCCTGGTCAAGATATTCCAATGCAGAGCCGCAGACCATGCAATGCACATTGCAGGGCTCATTATCGTGCTCTGGGCCATGCCCGGTGCTATCCCGGCCTTTTTCAACGGACGCCTCAATGCTCACGCTCTGATGCCCGCCGGCATCTTTATCCGACGGTCAACAATCGGCGGTATTTTTTTTTGCTATTTCATCGCTCATAATATGCCTCCCTATCACTTTCTCTGAGATGCCTGCATCGCGATCTTTCCCTCCCGTGCCATTTTGCCGAGGACGAATATGGCACTTTCCAGGGTCAGTTTGAAATGCTCTGCTACTTCGGCGGGATCAACATTCTCGCGATCTTTGAGAAAGTCGATTATCTCGCCTTCTATGGCCTGCACCCAATCACTGAACAACCCTCGCAATTCCGGAGTCGAATATGTGGCCAACTCATAAGAATGGCTTACAGCCGATAACACCTCTTTGCTCATCTCTGTCGGATTCACACCTGAATCCGTGCACTCCTTGATTCAGTGCTCGACCATGGAAGTAAGCCGCCCGCTTTCCTTCTGTCCGGTAACGACAGTGCGGAGCAGGTCTTTCTTGCCCTCCTCGTTCATCTCGCTCAGGAGATGCACCACAAGTCCTTCAAGGAGTTCTTTTTTTGACGCAGCACTCATGCCTGAGAACAAATGCTTTATGTCCTTTTCGCCCATAAACAAATTACCTCCTTCAATATGGGTCTGAAGCGCCTTATAAAAGCCGCGCTCTGCAACGCCCCTTCCCTGCTCATTTATTTTTCAGTTCCCTGATCTCTTCTCTCAGGGCCTTTATTTCTTTCCGGAGCTCTTCAATGCTGCTGTCGCGGTCCGCAGGCGGTCTGCCGCAAAAACCGCCACCACTGAAGAACCGACTGACTATCAAGAGCAGCAACACGAGAAATATAATCCCGAATAACGGCATTATCCACCAGCCATACATTGGCCCCCAGCCTCCAGGAGTATTCCACCACATGGCTCTCATTTCCCCCTTTCTTTTAGTTTTACGATATTCTTCGGCACAGATTCAGAAGTTTTTTCTATCGGTAACTTTTTGCCATTTACCATTCTGGAAAGTTCAGAAAGAATTTCCAAAATAGAAGGATCGGAAAGCCTGTAATGGATAAAAGGCCCGTTTCTGTCTGTCCTCACAATATCCGCCTCGCGCATAATCCTCAGATGAAAGGAAATAAGGGTTTGAGACAGGCCGGAGGCATTCACGATCTCCGTGACAGAGAGGGATTCTCGCCCTATGGATAAGGCAATGCCAAGACGGGTGGTATCCCCGAGTACTTTCAGCAGACGGGCGAGGCCGTCTTTGGTATCTTCATTTAAGATGGGCATATCAAATGTGGCTCATATGAGTACATACTCACATGATACCGGGGAGAGGATACTCTGTCAAGCAAAAAAAATAATCTGAATTTGTTTGACTTTCGGTTCAGGGTTGGCTATAACTGGAATTAATAGACTTATTAAATTCAAGGAAAGGAGGAAGTAAAATGGTCAGGTTAAATGGTGAACAAGTCGTATTAAACGGAGCATACCAGGGTTGGACCCTCGACGAAGACTTTGCTGCAGCGCAGGACAGATCTTCTGAGGGTGACAGCCGCGCCATGTTTAGAATGTTCCGTAAGATCCTGCCGGCCGGTATCTTTCTGCTGGGACCAGTCTCAGCACTGCTCTTTGTCTGTCTGCTGCCGCTGATCTCCCTGCTGATGGTCCTGACGCTCCTGACGAAGGTCGCCCTGGCTTCAGAATCCACGGAGTCTGAAGAGGCAGTGATCTGCATGGGTTGTCATTCGGGCCAGGATGCCGTCAAGACGTTCGGGAACAAGGAAACAGTCTCCCTGAAGATCGACAAAAGTCACTTCAAAGGCAGTGTCCATAGTTTCCTGTCGTGCACCGGCTGCCACAGCAGCGTTTCCCTGGACAAACACCCCTCAGCGCAGTACACCAGCAGAAGAGACCTCGCTGCCCGGATCTCGCTTTCCTGCAAAGGCTGCCACAGCGATGAACAGCTTATGGCAAAACCGCTCCACCGTCAGGCCATAACCCGGTCAAATGCGCCGCCGTGCTCAGACTGCCACGGCTCCCACGCGATCAGAAAGGCCTCAGGATGGAAAGAAGCATCAAACACCTCTCAGTACTGTCTCACCTGCCACAAGAAAGATCTCAGCACCTCGGTAAACGGAGAAACCCTCTCACTTACGATTGATGAAGCAGCACTGAGGCATTCGGTTCACGGGGGGCAGGAATGTTCCCAATGCCACGAGGAATACTCGGTCAAGAGTCATCCCCTTAACAAATTCAAAAGCAAACGCGAGCTGTCCATATCCCTGTCGGGGATATGCAGGCAGTGCCATGCTGCAAAGTATGCACAGCACCAGGGCAGCATTCACACCACCCTGCTGCAGCGGGGCAATACGAAGGCTCCTGTCTGCACCGACTGCCATGGCGCTCATGCTGTCGGGCCGAAGGCGCTTGGCGTGACCCTGAGCGGTGCGCCCTGCAGGAAGTGCCATGAGAGCACCTTTGAGGCGTACAAAAGCAGTGTGCACGGCAAGGCCAAAATGAATGGCAAGACGTCGGCGCCGATCTGTTCTTCCTGCCACCCGGCGCATGAGGTAAAGCCTGCGCTTGCCTCGCGGTCACCCCGTACCACCTGTATCGGGTGCCACAAGGAGGTGGCAGCCCTGCACAGGGAATGGCTTCCGAATGCTGACATGCATCTCGAGGCCATCGCCTGTACTGCGTGCCATGTGCCTGACGCAGAGCGGACGGTCTATCTGCGTGTCACCGACAATAAATCAGGCGTCAGTGTCCTGAAGTCGGCCCTGAAGGAATTCCTTGGACCGGGATATGAAAAACTTACCAGCGCCAGACCGGACGGACTTGAGGCGCAGCAGCTCTGGGATGTCTACCAGCAGTTGGGCGAAAGCAGGTCCCAGGCCGGCCTCACCGGCACGCTCGGCCTGCAGGACTGCAATGCCTCGCATCGGCTGGCCTCGAAGAAATGGGCAGTCAGGCAGTGCGACAACTGCCACGATGCGAATTCAAAATTCTTCAAGACCGTTGCCATGGCCGTCATCTCCCCTGACGGGCATGAGGAGCATTATCTGGTGAACCGCTCGGTGCTCGGCTCGGTCTTTACGCTGCTGCCGATACATCAGTTTTATGCTCTCGGCGGCACAAGGATCAGGCTTTTGGATATCCTGGGGATCGCCATGGTATTCGGCGGTGTGTCGCTGCCGGTCATGCATATACTGCTGAGGCTCCTGTCGATACCCATCAGGGAGGCTAGGCGCATGAACAGACTGAGGAAGGGAGGCAGGAGATGAAAAAGATCTATCTTCACCCGCTGCCGGTAAGGATCTGGCACTGGATAAATGCCCTGAGCTTTCTGATACTTATTTTTACCGGGCTTCAGATCCGGTACCGGGATATCATGCAGGTAACCTCGTTCAGGACCGCTGTCGATATTCACAATGTTTTTGGCTTTGTACTGCTTTTTAATTTTTTTATCTGGCTGGTTTACTATCTTGTCTCGGGCAAAATTAAAGTGTATATCCCTGATTTCAGTTTTAAAGTCTTTGTCGGGGGGTGCATCCGGCAGGCGCGGTACTACGGGTACGGGATATTCATAGGCGAGGAAAATCCCCACCACTGTACGCCGGAGAACAAGTTTAACCCGATGCAGCAGGTTGCCTATCTGAACATCATGGCCGTCTTTATCCCGTTGCAGCTCGTAACCGGGATACTGATGTGGGACATGAAGAAATATGCCTACTGGATCGGCCTTGCCGGCGGGATAAGAATCGTCGACTCGGTGCATGTACTGCTGTTTCTCTTTTTTACCTCGTTTTTGTTTGTCCATATCTACCTGGCCACTCTGGGCCACACAACGTTTGCCCATATAAAAGCGATGGTCACCGGGTTCGAGGAAGAACCTGAGCATGGACACTCGCACTGACGGGCTGCTTTAAAATCTCCGGGGGAGGCAGGAGTGCCTTTCCCGGAGATGACTTTATCTTCCCGGTGCATTGCGCCAGACATAAACACCTCAAAAGTCCTGTAATGACAACATGATTAATTATGATTCACGTAAACGCAGATGTATCGGTAATTGAGTTTTGCAAAGAAGGCTGGCAGGCTCCTGTGAATGGCTATAAGGTGTTGCAGACAGGATTTTTTCGGTATTTCTGTCTGCTGCGTCTTAGTATCTTTACGCAACGGTATGATACAGATACGCAAATATTATTTCTGCATGTATAATTTTGATATGGAGAAAGGTGCGGGACAGAGACAGATTTTCAGGAAAGCGGCGGTCGTTGCAGTGCTTGGGGTTCTGTTTGCCGTATTTCAGTTCTATCATCTGGGACAGTATCTTACTCTTTCATATATAAAGACATCACAGGCGAGGTTTGCCGCGTTGTATGCGGGCCAAGGGGCGCTTGTCATTGCGGTTTATGCGGGGATTTATATACTTGCAGCAGCGCTGTCATTGCCGGGAGCGGTAATCTTGACGCTTGCCGGCGGGGCATTGTTCGGCCTCTGGACCGGCACTCTCGTTGTATCATTTGCGAGCACGATAGGGGCTACTCTCGCCTGTGCAGTCTCGCGGTTTGTTCTGCGCGATTGGGTGCAGGAGAGATTTGCAGACAGGATTGCACGGATCAACGAGGGCATAGAAAGGGAAGGTGCCTTTTACCTCTTCACGCTTCGCCTGATCCCTGTGTTTCCGTTCTGGCTGATTAATCTTGCCATGGGGGTGACGAAGATGCGCCTGGTCACTTTCTACTGGGTTTCCCAGATCGGAATGCTTGCCGCAACACTGGTGTATGTGAATGCGGGGAGGGAACTGGCGAAGATCGATTCGGTCAGAGGCATTCTCTCGCCGGGACTGCTCGGGTCCTTTGTCCTCCTGGGTCTATTTCCGATTGCCACAAAAATAATGGTCACATGGCTCCGGAGGAGAAAAGGGGCCGTGAGGACAGAGCATATTCCCTGATGCAGTTCGGAGGTTTCAATGACTCAGTTTGATTATGATATCGGTGTCCTCGGCGGTGGTTCGGCAGGGCTTACCGTGGCTGCAGGCGCAGCGCAGTTCGGGGCAAAGACGCTTCTTGTCGAGAAAGAGAAGGTGCTTGGTGGAGATTGCCTGCATTACGGCTGCGTTCCGAGCAAAACGCTTATCAAGACGGCCCACGTTTATCAGTTGATGAAGAACGCCTCCCAGTTTGGTCTTCCGCAGCCCGGGGTCAGGCCCGTAGATTTCAGGGATGTCTCGAAGCGGATAAAGTCTGTCATCGACAGCATCCAGAGGCACGATTCTGTTGAAAGGTTCTGCGGACTCGGCGTCAGGGTCGAATTCGGTGATGCCGTCTTTAAGAATGAACGCACGGTCAGCCTGAACGGCACGGAGGTGACAGCCAGGAATTGGGTCATAGCAACCGGTTCATCTCCGGCCATTCCGAAGATAGACGGCCTTGACCGGACACCGTTTATAACGAACAGGGATATTTTTTATCTCGACCATCTGCCGAAGTCCATGATCGTATTCGGTGCAGGTCCTGTCTCGATCGAGATGGCGCAGGCGTTTTGCAGGCTCGGAACGGGGGTTACGGTTATTCAGCGAAGCGCTCAGATACTCGGCAAAGAAGACAGGGACATGGCAGACGCTGTTATGCAGAATCTTGCCGCCGAGGGAGTGAAGTTCCATCTCAACACCTCGGTACAGGCCGTCAGGGACCTCGGGACAGAGCGTGAGGCAACCGTCAGGTTCAAAGACGCAAAAACCGCAACCCTCAGGGCAGAGACTATCCTTGTTGCGCTTGGCAGGGAGCCGAACCTGAACGGGCTGGGGCTTGAGAACGCCGGCGTGGATTATGACGGAGGGGGGCTCAGGCTTGACAGCAGGCTCAGGACAACGCAGAGACATATCTTTGGGGCCGGAGACGTTACCGGGACGTATCTGTTTACGCATGCTGCAGGCTATGAGGCTGGTATCGTTCTCGCCAATGCGATATTGCATCTGCCCCGGAAGACCGACTACACTTTTTTCCCTTGGTGTACGTATACGGATCCTGAACTGGCGAACATCGGCATGAACGAGAGCGCAGCCGATGAGGCCGGGTTGAGGCATACAGTCTGGACGGAAGAGTTCAAAATGAATGACAGGGCCCTGGCCGAAGGGGAAGGGCTCGGCAGAATCAAACTTGTTCTTGATAAAAGGGAAAAACCGCTCGGCGTGCAGATACTCGGGCTCCATGCCGGGGAGTTGATCAGCGAATGGGTGGCCGCGCTGCGCGGAGGTGTAAAACTGTCCACGCTTGCCGCAGCAGTACACCCGTATCCAACGCTCGCGGAGATTAACCGGCGGGTCGTGGGTAATTATTTTTCAGGCAGGATCTTTTCGGACAAGGTGAAGAAGACGCTCAAGTTCTTTTTTCATTTCAGGGGCAGGGCCTGCGGCCCCGGGTAACCGGTTCACCGGTAATAAAGCTGATAGAGCCTTTCCGGATTGACCCCGAGCCGGTAGAGCAGCATGATGGCCTGGTTTTTCGCTGCTGTCCTGATGAAACCCCTCTTCGCCCACCGCCTGTCAGAGGTGAAGGCCTTTTTACCGGCAATAGCGATCCTGCCAATTTTGCCCATTCTCCCGACAAGGTCAACATCTTCCATGAGAGGGATTTCCCTGTAGCCATTGATATGGGTAAAGACATCCTTTCTGATGAAAATGCCCTGGTCGCCATAAGGCAGTTTACAGAGGACGCATCGCATCCTGACCCATGCCTCCATCAGGCGGTACTGCCATGACCGGTTGCGGACCGCGAGCGTGAAGGCCCCTCCTACTGCAGTGGTATTTTTAAGGGATGACAGAATGCAGTGCGACCACCCCGGCTCCAGCACGGTATCGGCATGGAGGAAGAGAAGTATATCGCCCGCTGCCACGGTTGCCCCTCTGTTCATCTGCAGGCCCCTGCCTTTCGGGGAATCAACCAGTCTGACTCCCGGTATGCCGGAGACAATATCTCCCGTGTTGTCGCTGCTTCCGCCGTCAGCAACGATGATCTCGGAGTCACAGGCCTCTGTACGAAGGGAACCGATACATCCCCCTATAAGGGAGGCTTCGTTCAATGTCGGGATGATTATGGAGATCATATAAACCTGTAACGTTGCAGCGCGTCAGACATAAACACCTCAAAAATCCTGCAATGACAACATGATTTAATTATGATCACGTAACCGCAGACTTAGCGGCAAGTGAATTTTGTAAAAAAGGCTGGCAGGCCCCACTAAATGGCTGTAAGGTGTTGCAGGCAGGACTTTTTCGGAATTTCTGTCTGCCGCCACTTAGTATTTTCATGCAACGGTAAGATGTAAAAACAAACATTTGTTAATTATACAACACAGCAATATATATCGTTTATAGTAATAGTATGATAGCTCGGAATTACTTCTTCAGGACTTACGTGCCATGAATATCGGGTTTCATCAGAGAATCGCTGCAACGCTGCAGACCCCTCTGGAGTCAGCGGGGATAAAAACGCTGCAGGTAAATGTTGGCTACCGGTGCAATATGTCCTGCTGGCATTGTCATGTTAATGCCGGACCTGCCCGTGACGAGGTTATGGATAAAGATACCGCTGATGCGGTGCTTTCAGCCCTCAGGGAAAATGACATTGCTACGCTGGACATCACCGGCGGAGCCCCGGAGATGAGCCCGCAGTTTTTCCGTCTTGTGGCCGGGGCAAAACAGGCAGGCCGTCATGTCATTGTCCGGTCAAATCTAACAATTTATTTTCAAAAAGGGTATGAATATCTTCCTGAATTCTATTGTGCTCAGAATATCGAGATAAGCGCCTCTCTCCCTTGTTATCTCGAAAGCGGGGTTGACCAGGTCAGGGGGGCGGGCGCCTTTGAAAAGAGCATAAGGGCATTGCGAATACTCAACGGACTTGGCTATGCGGACGGAACAGGGGTCAGGAGATTGAACCTTGTCTATAATCCTTCCGGCGCCTTTCTTGCCCCGGACCAGCGGTCTCTGGAGGCAGACTACCGGAGAGAGCTTGCGACCCGATACGGCATCAGTTTTGACCACCTCTTCGTCTTTGCCAATATGCCGATCGGAAGATTCAGGACATGGCTTGAAAGGAACAACGCGTACCATGAATACATGGATAAGCTGGAGCAGGCGTTTAACCCCATGGCAGTCGGGGGCCTGATGTGCAGGCATCTTCTCAGTATTGGCTGGGACGGGAAAATCCACGACTGCGATTTCAATCAGATGCTCGGACTGACGGTGCAGGGAGACCATTCCCGGCACATAGCTGATTTTGACTATGAACGACTGAAGCACCGGGAAATCCGTATCGGGGATCACTGCTACGGATGTGCCGCCGGGCAGGGCTCTACCTGAACAGGCGCCGTTGACTCGCAGGCGGTCGGCCTGCGAAAAACCTGAGGAGAAAACATACCCGGTGTAACCAGGCCCGGGCATCGGTGTATTGAAATCTGCTGCATCAATCAGGCATTATCAATGGTATGAAAAAGGCTACGGAAGACACAGGCAGGGAAGCAGCAGAACCTCGCAACGCGGATATCAAGCGGTTTGCCATAACCTATCTTATTCTTATGGGAGGGTTTTTCTTCCTGATCGGCTTTACGCCGTTTCAGAAGATCTTTGACATAAACGGAGTATATACACAGGGGGTCGTGGCGGCGACAGCCAGGCTGCTCGGTATCATGGGGGTCCAGTGTGCCTATCAGGGGTCGATAATACAGCTGCCGGCGATCAGCCTTGACGTGAAATTCGGCTGCAACGGGCTTGAGGCGGTGATGATCTACTCAGTTGCGGTGCTGGCCTTCCCTGCGTCATGGAGGAAGAAACTCCTGGGTATTGCTGCCGGTTTTGTTGTCATTCAGGTCGTCAATATCCTGAGGATAGCGGGACTCGGCTATTCCGGGATGCATTTCCCGGGCATGTTTGAGTACATCCATATTTATGTTGCGCAGGGAATGATGATCGCCGTTTCCCTCGGGGTCTTTTTTCTTTATCTGAATTATGCAAGGAAATGACGGGAACCTGAAGATGAAGGGGCTGGCCCTCAGGTCTGTCGCTGTCTTTATTGTTTCCTATCTCATCTTCCTTGCTTCCTGGATAGCGGTAAAGGATTACTACGGCAGCGGAGTGACCTTTGTGGCATCGAAGGCCGCCGCCGGGATGAAGGGTCTGAAGTTTGAAGAAATGACCCGGGATCAGGATATCATTCAGGCAACATTCAGTCCCCGCGGCAGGGGTTCGAAGATGCTTATCGACGTAACGGTGAAGACATCCTCCTATACGTTTAACGCCCCCCTGACCCTTGGGATAATGACCGCACTCTATCCGTTCATCCGCAAACGGAAAAAGGCTTACGCACAGGCGCTGCTGATACTTCTGTCGGTCCATATCCTCTATGTTTTTTCTCTGGAGGCAAAGGGCGCTACGGATGTCCTTGTGGATAAAGGTCTGCAAAAGGCAGGCACCATCTCAGGGGTCCTCTACCAGTTTCTCTGGAGTTTTACCGATAATATGGTTGTGAGGTTTGAGCCCTTTCTCATCGGACTTTATATGTTTGTAAGGTACAGGAAGTAACGGATCCCCGGTCCTGCCGGCGGCAGATCTGCGATATCAGGTTCAGAAGGGATACGCTGCCCCGGCTATTTTTGCCAGTCCCTCCTCAAGGGCTCTTGACGTGTCTACCCGTACACGGGGTGTGAGATACGGCTCATAGTGCCGCCGGAGCGCCCGGTATATCTCCCATCCTGCGTCCGAGACCCCGCCGCGCTTCTGCCGTTCTTCTATCCTTGCCTGTACAACTCCCGGCGGGCAGTGGCATTCGACAGCAACCATGACCGCTTTCAGGCGGCGCGCGAGTCCAGAGGCCTTCCGCCGCCATTTCTCCCGGGAAAAGGTTGCATCCAGCACTATGCTTCTGCCAGCCTGCAGAGATATGGCCGCCCGCGCCAGCAGTTCGTCATAGGTCAGTTCGGTGACTGTTGTTGTATAGATGCCGCCTCCGAACGGGGCAGCCCCTGTCTTTCCCGGTTCTAACCCCGCAAGTTCTTTCCGGACAACATCAGAGTTGAGATAATCAGCGCCCAGCCGGGCCGCGAGTGCCCCGGCTACCGTGCTTTTGCCGGTCCCCGGAAGCCCTCCGACAATAATGAGGCGGGGTTGTGCATCGCCTTCCGCCAGTGACCGGGCAAGGGAGAAGTATCTGCCGGCACGCCTTGCTGCTGCTGTCTTTTCCCTGCGCGGAACAGAAGGGTCTGTTATCCGGAAGCTCTCGACCTTTTCCCTGACAACAGCCCGGTAGCAGGCATAGAACGGCACCAGCAGCCTGAGTTCCCAGTCGGCGGTTTTCCCGAGATATTCCTCCATAAAGACGCGGGCCAGTACCGGGTGGCCGTGGTAGAGCAGGTCCATATACAGGAAGGCAACGTCCGCTGCAACGTCTCCCTGCCGGATGCGGGGACTGAACTCTATGCAGTCATAGATCTGTACCCCCTTGTCCAGGCAGATATGCTCGGCGTGAAGGTCGCCGTGGCCCTCGCGAATCCGTCCGTCCGAGATGCGTTTTTCAAGAAGCGGGCGACGCTGCTCAAGAAACGTGCGGTTATAGTCCCAGACAACCAGGTAATCCTTCTCGCGTACCGTTCGCCCGAGATACGGCAGGGTCTGGCGAAAATTCTCCCGCAGGTTCTGTTCAAGTACCGAAATTGCCTGCAGTTTACGCATTGCCGGAGGAGCGCCGGCATGAAAGAGGGCAATGCGGCGTGCCACGCTGCGGACTTGAGCCGTGGTGGCGAGTCCCCGGGCCAGGAGCGTTGAGAGAAAAGCTTCTTTGGGTAAGCGGCGCATGATAACCGCATAGTCTGCGATGCGTCCGGGCGGGGAGAGAGAGAAGATTTCTCCCCGCCGGTAGATTGCGGCAGTCCCCAGATATACATTGCGTGATAAACGGCGGTTGAGAAGCACCTCTGTCTCGCAGGCTTTTTTGCGCAGGGGGAGAGTGCTGTAATCCAGGAACCCGAAGTCCACCGGCTTCTTTATCTTGTAGACTCTGTCGCCTGCCAGGAAGACCCACGAGACATGCGTCTGAACCAGTTCGATGCTGTCAGGCCGGTGCGGATAGAAGTCAGGCCTCAGCATCGCAAGCACCAGAGGCGTCTTCGCCCCGGGGGCGGAGTCTGCACGTTTTGCGGATTTCCTGATCATAGGTTCGTCTCTGACGTTTTGTCCTCCTACTGCTGCTGCATCTTCCGGATGGTCTCGCCCAGCTTCTTTATTTCCTCTCCGTACAAGGCCCAGTTGCCTTCACGCTGCGCCTTTATGGCCCGGTCATAGAGCGCTCCGGCAGTCGCGGCAAGACCTTTTTCAGCCCTGGCAGCAGCAGGCTGAGGTGTCTTCGAGGGGGTCGTATCTTCAGAGACCCTTACATCTCCGAATATCTTTGAGAGCGCGGCATCGAGCGTCTCTTCCATGGCTATGCGGTTTTCATAGGCAACAACGACCCTCTTGAGTTCAGGTATCTTGCCTTTGTCAGCCCTCAGATAAAGAGGCTGCACGTATATCAGGGAATTCTCTATCGGTATCACCAGCAGTGTCCCCTGGATCACCTGGGAGCCCCGCTGGTCCCAGAGAGATATCTGCCTTGAGATCTCGGTGTCCTGGTTGATCCGCGCCACGATCTGCTTCGGCCCGTAGACAAGTCTGTCTTTGGGGAAGCGGTAGACCACGAGCTTGCCGTACTCTTCACCGTCACTGCGTGCAACCATCCATGCAGAAAGGTTGTCCTTTTTACTGGGGTTAAACGGCAGCATCAGGATAAACTCTTCCTGCTTCTCTTCAGGCAGCTTCATGATGGTATAGTAGGGTTCCATCACCTCTTCCTTGGCGCTTTTTCCCATGGCCGGTATCTCCCACTGGTCTTCCCTGTTATAGAAGATCTGCGGCACTTCCATATGATAGGTGGAATAGACCAGGCTCTGTATCCCGAAGATGTCCAGAGGATACCGTACATGGCTCTTCAGGTCAGCAGGCATTTCGGAAAGGGACTGGAGTGTCCCGGGGAATATCCTGCCGATTGTCCTGATGATGGGGTCATCCTTGTCCGCAACATAAAACCTCATGCTGCCGTCGTATGCGTTGACCGTCACCTTGACCGAGTTTCTCATGTAATTAATCCCGTTGCGCAGCGGCTGAGAATAGGGGAACCGTCCGCTTACGGTATAGGCGTCGTATATCCAGAAGAGCTGTCCCTCATCCGATACGACCATGTAGGGGTCGTTGTCAAACATGAGAAACGGCATTACCTTGCTGACACGTTCAAGAATATTCCGGTTGAACAGGATCCGGCTCCGGTCGGTTATGTCATTCGAGAGAAACAGCTTCAGCGAGCCGTAATAAACCGAGAAGGCCAGCTTTTTCAGAAAGGAATCGATGACGACCCCGCTCTTACCCGAATATTCCGTAAAGACATTCGCCTCTCCCGAGGGGTAATCGAACTCCTTTGACTTTGTATTGACGATCACGTATTTACTCGACAGCTTGCCGTAATAGATCTCGGGCCGGCTGACCTTTATATTGGCCGCAGTCGAGACCGGTGGAATATCCTTTATCAGCAGTACCGGCAGTCCCTCAGGGGTCACCTGGTTGACCGGCCCGAGCGTCAGCCCGTACCCATGGGTAAAGGTAAGGGTCTCGTTTATCCAGTTCCGTGTGGGGATGTTTTCCGTCGAGAGTTCCCGGGGGGAAAGCATGGTCTGCCGGTATTCCCCGTTGATCCGGTAACGGTCGTTGCCGACCGTGGTGAAGTCGTAGTAGGTCCGTATCTCCTGGATCTGGCTGAAGGTGTCAAGCAGAGGCCGGTGGTCCCAGAGCCGGATGTTCTTTATGGTCGCGCTGTTTCTGGTAATATCCGACCTGTTTATCGTGGTACTGCCTGAAATGTTTCTTTCCTCTACCATATCAAGACCGAAGCCCTTCCGGGTAAAGGCTATATTGTTTTTGATGAAGGGTGTTTCTTTTACCAGTTCATTCGGGGCCACGACCAGTTTTTGCAGGATCGCCGGATAGATTGAATTGCCGATAAACGATATTGCGATATAGAGCACCACGGTCCCGGTGAAGACCAGGGTGCGTCTCAGGTAGATATTGCAGAGGAAAAGGACAGCCGCAGCGAGCGCTATGATAATCCGTGCCTTCATAAACGGGATGACGGCATGAACGTCGGTGTAGATGGCTCCTGAGACGTGACCATGAGACGAACTCAGGATGGCGTGCATCCCTGTATAGGTGCTGAAGGCCAGAACAAGAAAGATAAGAGCACCCAGAACCGAGACATGGGCATAGACAGCGCCTTCTGCCACAAGCCCCTTAGGGGTCGGGAATACAGCCCCCCGCACGAGGTAGATGAGGGACGACAGGATCAGCGATGCCGAAAGAATGAAGATCATGATCGAGGCCGCAGTCTCGTATGCCGGGAGGGTGAAGAGGTAAAAAGAGATATCCTTGCCGAATATCGGGTCGGCATGTCCTGAGGCAGCACCATAATAATAATAGAGAAACTTCATCCAGTTGCTGTTCATCAGGAGTGCGGCGAACGCCCCGATACCCAGCGGCACGATGAACTTCAGTGCATCGAGATGCCTCAGGATGTTCAGCTGCGGCAGTGCCTGATTGGCAAACGACACGGCAATAGACCTGTCCTTTGTCGCATGCAGGGCAAACCAGAGGTTTCCATAGGCAATGAGAAAACCCGCCAGCAGTCCGGCAGCCCCCGCCATTGCCTGGGCGTTTATCCTGGTGGTGAATATCCTGACAAACCCGACGTCCTTGAACCAGAGCCAGTCAATATATAATGAAAGGAGCTGCGGCAGAAAAAACAGGATCAGGAGCAGGGTGAGGGAGAGTGAAATTATCATTCGTGGCGATCTTCCGGGCATAGGCCCCCCTTGTCAACAGTATCAGTCTATACAGACATCTTACCATTAATCAGCCTTGATGGGTTCGTAAAAAGTCCGCATGCTGCGTTGCCTTGCCCTCGGAACTTTTTGCAAACCCGTTTCTGATGCAGTTCATGTTGACAAGTATCCCTGCTCATGGTAAGTTTCAGTGTACTGAAAATGCCTATTTATATCAGCAACGCCGGAGTAAGAGGGAGGGGCTATGGAACAAAAGGGCGGCATGGACACCGGGGGCGTTGAGGCACCTCTCGACTGCATCGTTATCGGGGCCGGTCCGGGGGGCCTGCAGGCCTGCATCCACCTCGGCCGCTACAACTTCCGCGTCCTGCTCTTGCACACTTCCGGCGGGCGCACCGCCTATGCTAAACATATCGAGAATTATCTCGGTCTCCGGGTCGTCTCAGGCCCTGAACTCCTGGAAACCGGCCTCGCCCAGGTGGCGAGCTTCGGCGTCGCTGTCGAACGCGCCAAAGTGGAACGCGTTGAAGTCAGGCAGGGGATTTTCGAGGTGCTGGCTGCAGGGAAAACGTACCGCTCTCGCTTTGTCGTCGCCGCTTCGGGGGCCAGAGAGAGCCTTGCACCTTTCAAGAATCTTCCCCGTTTCTTCGGCATCTCCTACTTCACCTGCATGATCTGCGACGGCTACCGCACCACCGGCAAAAAGCTGCTTGTCATCGACCGCACCATCAACGGGGTACGCCTCAGCGTCGGCATGAAGCAGATGTATACCGGCGACGTGACCTTTCTCGCACACGGCTTCTCTCTGGCGCCGGTGTATAAAGCGCTCCTCGATGAGGAGGGGATCGGGTTGATCGAGGGGCGGCCTGAAGAACTGCTCGGGGAGACATACCTTGAGGGTGTGCGGCTCAGCGACGGGCGCATCATCCCCTGCGAGGTCATCCTCGGATGGGGGGGAATCTCTCTTAATGACGAATACCTCGAAGGCCTCCCCCTGGAGCGCGACACCGAGGGGTTCAAGATTGTGACGACGGCCGCAGGCGAGTCGAGTATCCCCGGACTCTTCGTCCTCGGTGCGCTCCGGCAGGGCCACTCTCAGGCGATCATTTCCGCCGGGCAGGGGGCTGAGGCGGCGATCGAGATCAGCACAAGGATTGTCGAGCTCTGAGGACCGGCTATGAATATTCGTGAGCCTCACAGGATGAGAAATGCAGTCCTGGTTGCGTTGTTCCTTCTGGGCTGCGGGATTGTTGCAATCCTGTACCTGAACGGAAGCGTAACAAGCGACAGGAATCGAGCTAGCGCGGGGACCGGCTCTGACTGGGCCAGCCAAAGGTTTGTGGAGCTTCCCATTTCCTCACTTGTGCCGACATGGGTACTCACGAGAAAGGCAGTGCCAATCTCGCGGGAACGCAACGCCAGTGTGTTGAAGAGTGTGTTTGAGGTGTTCGACCCATCGCTGAGATCCTTTCTGACATCAGTGCCGATAGTTTATGATTCCTCGGCTGATACCGCGAAGGCGTATCGTACGAGAGGCTATATTGGAGTCAGTCCGGACTGGGACAATACCGTCCTTCAGTCCCGGTACAGGGCGAGTTATGAACAGAAGGGAATGAAACCAGCGGACCCCGTATTCATGCATCGCTTCAAGACGGATTTGCTGATACACGAATTCCTGCATATACTCCAGCGTGACCGGGGGATTGATGCCCGTTTATTTTACGAAGCGGTAGCGCGATGGTATGTCGATCCGCGGTATGGCATACCGTCTCCGGGTGGCATGGTCTATAATGACACGACGAAAACCGGAAGACCTGATACAATCACGTTCAACAGGATGAAATATATTGTATGGCATAAGCTGTACAATTATCGAAGGTTAAAAGATGTGCCTCAGGATGAGAGCTGGAAGAAGATGCAATATGTAAAAAGGTACCGGTGGACGGAAAAGGGTGTGGAGGAATTCGCCTACATCGGGCAGGAAATACTCTCCGGCGGAAGCAGTTCCGAGAACTACATCAAGACAGGTCAATGGTCCGACGAGGACTGGAAGACCAAGAAGATACGGATGATGGAGATGTCTCCGGAAGTGATTGCAGTTTTCAGGGGCATCTTCAATCCTGAATTGACGCAGTAGCAGATCTGGAATACCTCATCTGGTAAGAGATTGACATGCCCGCTTTCAGGAAGGAGCTGCAAACATACTTCGTAACTTCCGCGGTAACTTTTCAGGCCATAATGCGGGACGGAATGCGTATCCACAAGAACCGGGCATGCTTTGCAATCTTTCTTCCTGAACTCGAAAAGGAAGGTGGAGAATACGGCGAGCAAGGTTGCTGTCGAAAATTCGCGTTTGGACAATTCACCTTTGCTATACGAACTTCCCAATAACCCGATTTTTCCAAGGATATGAGAACTCGAACCGAGGGCAATTATTTGTGAGGCTTTGATTTTAAAGATTATTTTATTGACCGCGTATATGCCAGTGTGATAAATTCTTGCGTAATGGGGAACTTCTCATCGTAATATTGTTAGCTCCAAAATAAATGAAAGAAAATACGACAAAAAAAGAAAATACGACAAAAGATAATAACGGCAATATCGTTCGCAAGGGCGATTTCGTCCGTGTCATCGCATTTCATTTTAAAGACATATCAAAATTAGACAATGACGAACAGAGAAAAATAAAGGCAATGATAGGCAGGGAATTTAAAATCGATGAAATAGATGATTACGGCAGTGCGTGGGTAACAAAATCGTGGAGGGCAAAAGGTGGTACATACGCGCACAGCCTGGCACTCTCTCCAAACGAAATGGAAAAACTTGAAAACAAAGAGAGCTAACAAGCGGCTCGACGGCCGACCGGGATTTAAGCTGGTTTGGTTTTGGCAAGGGCTGGTTGCCCCGGCGGGTCAGCCGTAACGTTAGCCCACAGATTAAAGGAGCAATAAATGCACGCGGATAAGAATCAGATTGAATTAAGTCTTCTTGATGAACTGGAAAAACGTGCAGACCAGTATTTAATTGGAGAACCTGTCATCTATAGTCACATCTGGTCCTTTCTTACTGAATATCGAGGAGAAATAACGAAAAAGCGTGGTCCTAAAATTAGCCACCAGAAAAGGCAAGAAAATATCGAGAATTTGGCATGGACAAAAATAGCTACAGATTATGAAATCAATAAGAGAAACTTCAGCTCAAAACTGCGCAAAATGAAAACGGATGATTTCAAGCGAATGGTTATTCTTCGAGATATTGCTCATGCTTTTTTACTTGCTGAATATAATTTTCACAAAGAATCCGTGATTATAAGTGGCAGTATAATTGAAGAATTGCTACGTTTATATTTAAAACTCAAAGCAATTTCACCGCAAGGTAATGGCTTTAATAACTTAATCCGCGCTTGTGAATCTAATGGATTATTAAAATCATCTGTACGCCAATTATCAGATTCTATTCGAGGATTTCGAAACCTCGTTCATCTTGAAAATGAAAAGAGTAAAAGGTTTACCATTTCAAGATCAACTGCAAAGGGTGCTTTTTCGTCAATTTTTACTATTGCAAACGATATTGAATTGTAAATATTCGTAGATCGAGTTGTTACAATGTTTGGAGAATCAAAGAAAAAGGAAAGTTAATAAATATGTCTAACGCCCTCAACCACGGGTCGTGCTATACACTCCCCGTGATTCGCAGTATTAGCCTTCAAAAAATGATCTTATAAATATGCTTTACGATATATTCATATGCCATGCATTTGAGGACAAAAAAGCATTCGTTCGTCCTTTGGCAGAAAAGCTTCGCGAGAAAAATGTAGAGGTCTGGTATGACGACTTTACACTGAAACTCGGAGATAGTATCAGGCGCTCTCTCGATAAAGGGCTGAGAAAATCGCGATTTGGTGTTGTCGTCTTGAGTAAGGCTTTTTTTGAAAAAGAGTGGCCACAATATGAACTTGATGGTCTAACAGAAAGAGAAATTAAGGGAAAAGAAAAAATCATCCTTCCAATATGGCACAAAATCACACATGAAGATGTGATGAAGTATTCACCTTCTTTGGCTTGCAAAAGGGCTATTTCTACTGATGAAGGCCTCACTCAAGTTGTCAAGGCAATACTTGACGTGACGCATCCACAGGAAAGCCCTCTCATCGCTGCACGTGACATACTTATTGAGTGGGGGGTAAATCCTCCTGTTATTACCGATCAACATTGGCTAGAAATTGTTGAAGCCTCTAATAGAATTCCAAGCATAGGTGCTGTCATACCAGACCAATCAAGCTGGGGAAGATGGTATTTCCCTTTACCTTCCAAAGAAGGTGGTGGAAAAAGTTGGGGCGAGAGGCTCGCATGGACAGCAATGCAGATGGGCTGGGAAAAATCTGCTGAAGAAATACCCATTACTCCATTGACCCACCCTAAAGAAGTACTCGAATTCATCCATTCTAATCCTGGCCTATATGAAACTTGCCTTACCTTTCCGGGTTTATTGGCTGAGTATGCACCTCAGCTAACAATTCCCGGTTTTGGCGGAGATCTTGAAGACGCTATAGAGGAAGAATATACAAAATCATGTAAAAAGCGGGCACTTGATCGGGCGAATAATTCCCGTTGTGGCTCTGGATTGACGATGAATCAAAAATGCCCCTTATGTGACGAAGAGTGGGCTGTTCGTCATCCTACATTCTGTGATTATGAATCTGCCACAATTGCTAGTTCCTATTTTGCCGGCGGTATGTTTGGCCCGCCAGTCTCTCCGTATGAACATGCCGATCATATTTTTTGGCTATTATCTAGGGAAAGTTCATGGTTGCCCAAAAATCTAAGAGACACTCTCATCGCTGGTATGAAAAATTGGACTGCGTGGCTATGGTGGAGTCATTCTATAGCCAGTGATGGCTCATGGGAATCGTGCGGTGCACTTGCAGAGGCATTAATTGATGCAATAAACAAACATAGATTCAAACGTACTACAAGAGTGGAAGACGACTTGATAAACCGCATCAAGCAAACAGTAGAGATATTAAAACTTCCGGAGAAGCCAATTACCATCATGAAACGTTTTTTTGCGCAACAATTTCCAGAACATTATATTGAAAAAGAAAGGAAAATTAGAAAAAAACGCAAAGGCTAACACCCGGCTCCATCCGACCGGTGATAAGCTGGTTTGGTTTTCGGTCTTGGCGTGATTGCCCCGGCGGCTCAGCCATTTTGTTAGACCCACATAATAAATAACATGAGACAATTCACTGTCATAATAGAACAGCTCAATATGAGTAAGAACCTCATACTTGCAAATGATACGGCATCTTTACGGATGGCGCTTATTCTGCTGGATAATGCAGCCGAAATTCTGATGTACCGAAAAATACTCAGCGAGTTTCACTATAACGAATTTTATGAAAATCTCCGAGGCCAAGCAAAATCGGCTATGCCACCTGATATCTTCGACAAATTCATCACTGACCACTCCGTTCCAGAGGTTATCGCGGAAAAGAACAAAAAGAAGATATTAAAGTACTTTGACGAAAAAATCACTTTTCTTTCTGATGCCATCGGGCTTATTCCCAGCCCATCGGGTGCTGTATTATCTTCACTTCACAGATACAGGAATGAAACATATCATCGTGACATAATCCGAAATGAAATACTTCGCCCTATTGCAATTCTTTATTTTGAACTAGGAGCCTGTCGGACTTAAGATGCATCGATGGTATAATTGACGAACATCAAAAGCAGCGGCGGGAGGAAAGAGGATGGGTACAGAATTTATCGGATGCGACAGGGAGACGCCTTATCTGCTGCC
>Ga0334722_10002120_pt1 | contig 23023 bp, 16 predicted proteins | sample C3_bottom_MG_FD_207210 | JGI IMG/M metagenome (GOLD analysis project Ga0334722, IMG submission 207210) | Sediment microbial communities from Yellowstone Lake, YNP, Wyoming, USA - C3_bottom | ecosystem: Environmental > Aquatic > Freshwater > Lake > Sediment | place: USA: Wyoming | collected... | reverse complement strand
TCCACCCCCTCTATGGCCTGTTGCTCGATGGTCTTGAAGATCTGGTCCACCGTCACCTCGCCGATCTTCTTCTTCTGCTTCTCCACCACCTCGGCGATGGCCTGGTAGATGGGCACGGTGCCCAGGGGAATCGGACAGCTGCGGAGGATTTCCTGGCGGATTTCACTAACATTGCCGCCCATGGTAAGGTCCATGACCGTGTCGGCCCCGGCTTTCAGGCAGACGCAGAGTTTTTGCAGTTCCTGCTGGATTTCCGGGTAATCGCGGGAGGCGCCGATATTGGCGTTGACCTTGGTGGCCGTGCCCTTGCCGATGGCCATGACCCGCTCAAAATCATGGTGCAGGTTCTTGGGGATGGCGATGGTGCCTTTGGCGACCCCGGCCATCAGGGTTTCAACCGGCAGCCCCTCGTTGGCGGCGCAGGTCTGGAAAATCGGGGTGAGCGTGCCGTTTATGGCGTCTTCACGGATGGTCATCTAATTATCTCCGGTATCTCATTAATTTTGCTGGAATTTGTCTACCAAAAAGAACCGAACTTAACAATGGTGCGCCAGCGCTGTCAATGAAAATAGCCGGGTTGCTACTGCTTAAAAGACCCCGTGGCTGTGGAGGATGTTCAGGCCGATGGTGATCAGGATCAGGCCGCCACCCACCTCGATGGCGGTGCCCAGCCGGTTGGTGCTCTTGAGCAAACGGCCCAGGTGCAGGCCGACACCGGTGAGCAGGGCGGCGACCAGGCCGATGAGCAGGGCCGGAAGCCAGATGTTGAGCTGGAGCAGCGCGAAACTTAAACCCACCGCCAGGGCGTCGATGCTGGTGGCCAGCGAGAGCATGACCAGGGACCAGCCCCGGGTGGGATCGGTTGGGGCGCACTGGTCGGGGTGGTCGCTTAAGGCCTCCCGGATCATGTGGCCGCCCACCGCCAGCAACAGCGCGAAGGCCAGCCAGTGATCGAAGGATTCGATCAGGGCCCGGAAGGTCAGCCCCACCGCCCAGCCGATTATGGTCATTCCGGCCTGGAAAAGGCCGAAGTGCCAGGTCAGCCGAAAGGTCTGCCGGGGACCGACACAGGGCAGGCAGGCCCCGGCGGCCAGGGCGACGGCGAAGGCATCCACCGCCAGGGCCAGGGCAATCAACAGTATCGCAGTAATGCTCATGGGGTGGCCAAATTAAGGGAAAGTCGTGTCTTGCCAAGGCTGGACGAGGTGATTAAGTTAGTGCCCTGTTTTCGATCCGGCCTTTATTTCGTTCGGTTCGGCGCTCACTGCCCTCAAAACTTTGCCCATTTAACTTAAAGAGGTATGGAATGAAAAGAATTTTTGCATCGCTTGTTGTCTTGGGGCTACTGTTCAGTACCCCCGCCTGTTCCGGTGATAAGGGCGGCCCGGCCCCGACCGGCAAAACCGCGGCTCCCAGCGCCGCGCCTGCCAGTGGCCCGGTTTTTCGCACTGTTTCTCCCCAGGAGGCCCAGGCCATGATTGCCCAGCGCAAGGATTTGCTGGTGATTGACGTTCGTAGTCCCGAGGAACTTAAGGAGGGCTTCATCGCCGGATCCCAGCTCATGCCATTTTGGGAGATTGCCAAGGGGCAGAAGAGCGTACCCACTGGACCACCGGTGCTGCTGGTCTGTGCCGTGGGTGGCCGCAGTCTGGCGGTGGGGCAGTATCTGTCCCAAAAGAATTACCAGGAAGTTTACAACCTCCAAGGCGGTATCGATAACTGGAAACGGGCCGGATTGCCCTTGCAGTTTCCCTGAGATCTCCCCCGCCCCAGTGGTAAATGGATCCATGAAAAGACAGCTAAAGAAAGGTGAATTGCCATGACCAGTAAGACCGAGACCCGGGAGTTCCAAGCCGAGGTCAAGAAGATGCTCGACATCGTTATCCATTCGCTCTACACCGAGCGCGATATATTCTTGCGCGAACTGATCTCCAACGGTGCCGATGCCCTGGAAAAACTCCGCCACCAGAGTGTCGCCGGGGGCGAGATCTTTGACGACCACCTGCCGCTGGCCATCGAGATCAGTTGTGATGAGAAAGAACACGTCCTGACCATCACCGATACCGGCATCGGCATGAGCCGTGAGGAACTGGTGGCCAATCTCGGCACCATCGCCCACTCCGGCTCTCGCACCTTTCTCTCGCATCTCGATGATACAGCCCGGAAGGAGGTTAACTTGATTGGGCAGTTCGGGGTTGGCTTTTACGCCGCTTTCATGGCTGCCGACCAAGTCACTGTGCAGTCGCGTTCCTGGCAGAAGGATGAGGAGGGTTGCGAGTGGGTTTCGGATGGCGCTGGTTCTTACACCATTTCCGCCTGTGCTGGTCTGCATCGCGGCACCCGGATCATCCTCAAGCTCAAGGAGGATTGTCACAAATACGCCGAGGATGCCACCATCAAGCGGATCATCAAACAGTATTCGAGCTTTGTCTCCTTTCCGGTCAAGTTGGGCGGCGAGGAGGTCAATACCGTCCAGGCCCTCTGGGCCAGGAATAAGAGCGAAATCAAAGACGCCGAGTACAACGACTTTTACAAGTTCATCGCCAATGCCTTCGACGAGCCGACCTTCCGGCTCCACTTCAGCGCCGATGCGCCTCTGGCCATCAAGGCCCTGCTCTTTACTCCCAAGGAGAACTTCGAGACCCTGGGCTTTGGCCGCACCGAGCCGGGGGTCAGTCTTTACTGCCAGAAGGTGCTGATTGAGCAGCATTCCAAGAATATCCTGCCCGACTGGCTGCGCTTTTTGAAAGGGGTGGTGGACAGTGAGGATCTGCCCCTGAATATTTCCCGCCAGGCCCTGCAGGACAACGCCCTGCTCCACAAGATCAACCGGGTACTGACCAAGCGCTACCTCAAGCATCTGGAGGAGGAGGCCAAGAATAACCCGGAGAACTACCTGGAATTCTGGCACCAGTTCGGCATCTTCTTTAAAGAAGGGGTTACCAGCGATTTTGCCCATCGCGAGGAGCTGGGCAAGTTCCTGCGCTTCGAGTCGTCGGCCAGCGAGCCGGGCAAAATGGTGGGGTTGGCCGACTATGTGGCGCGGATGCCGGAGGCCCAGAAGGAAATCTATTTCATCAGCGGTCCCAACCGTGCGGCCATTGAGGCTGGTCCTTACATCGAGGCCTTTCGCAAGCGGCAGCTGGAAATCATCTACACCTTAGAGCCCATCGATGACTTCGTCATGAGCCATCTGGGCGAATTCGCGGGGAAGAAGCTGGTCTCTGCCGACCGTTCCGACTTGGAACTGCCGGCGACAGCAGAGGTGGAAAAGGGTGAAGAGCAAGAGCACACCGGTAGTGAGCTTGCCGCCGACCGGTTGTCTCCCCTCACCGAGTGGATCAGTGCGGCCCTGGGCGGTCGCATCAAGGAGGTCCATGTCTCCAAGCGGTTAGAGGATAGCCCGGCCATCATCGTCAACCCCGGCGGCTACATGACCAGCAGCATGGAACGGGTAATGCGGGCGGCCCGGCCCGAACAGGGTTCTGGCGAGTTTGCCGATAAGAATCTGGAGATCAACCCCCGGCATCCACTGATCATCGCCCTTGATGCCCTGCGTGATCGAGACGCCGATTTTGCCCGCAGCGTGATGGAGCAGATTCACGACAATGCCATGGTCCAGGCTGGACTGCTGGTCGAGCCCCAGGAGATGGTGGCCCGGAGCTACCAGATCATGACTCGGGCCCTAGCCGGGATTGACCAACCGGGAAAAACCAGCAAGTCCCCGAAAAAGGCCAAGGTGGTCAAGGAGTAATTTAATCTGGATTCATGATTTTGCTATTTTGATATTTACGCGCATTTATTTACATGCTAAGTATTCCACCTTATTATCATCAGCAGAGAAGTTATCTGGGCCCGGCGACCACGGGTCTTTTGCGCCGGTGAGGGGAAACTCGGCCGTTTCGGGCCACATTCTGAGGAGAAAAAACGTGCGCGGGAAATTTCGCTTTCCGACCCTGTGTGTATGTGGAATCCTGGTGTCCGTCCTGGTTTTCAGCGGTTATGGTGAGGCCAATTCTTTTCCTTTTCGGTCGGTAAATATTGGCGATCAACTACCGGCGGTGACCGTCAAGTCTGTCCACAGTCAGCAGGATGAGGGGTTGGCAAAATTCAAGGGTAAGCCGCTGGTGCTGGTTTTCTTTGGCGCCGACATCCCGACGAAGAGAGAGCGTTCCATCAAGGCTCTGCAAGCAATCCAAAAAATGGGCGATTTTTTTAAGGCCAAGGGGATTAATGCCTTGGCAGTTGATGCCCAGGGCGATGACCTGGCGGTGATCAATGAAGTGGTGACCGAGTCAGCCTTGACCATACCGGTGTACGTTGACGCCGCCAAGCAGGCCTACGGGAATTTGGGAATTTTCGTGATGCCCTCGGTGTTGCTGGTGGCGGCCGACGGGAGTGTTTCTGCCGGCATGGGTTACAGCCACGACTTGGGGCAGAGGCTCAAGGGAGATATCGAGATTATGCTGGGGGAAAAGACCGCCGCCCAGGTTGAAGAAGAGTTACGTCCTGAGATGGTTGAGAAGTCCAAAGAGGAAAAGGGTGCCAATCGCCATTACCATTTGGGTCTGACCATGTTTGAGAGAGGGCAGCCGGAAACAGCTATGGTCGAACTGGCCAAGGCCATTGAGCTGGAGCCCGGTCTGGGTAAGGCCCATGTCTATTTGGGCTGTCTGCAGATGGATGCGGGCAAGGTGGCCGAAGCCAAGGCCTCGTTGGCCAAGGGTATGGGAATTGAGCCGGAGATGATCGAGGGGAAAATTTGCCAGGCCCGGGTCAAGGCGGTTGAAGGTGCAGTGGATGACGCCATTGATGATATCAATTTTTTGATGCTGCGAAATTCCCGCAATGATACCTTGCACTACGTCCTCGGGACCATGCTGGAGGGTAAGGCCGACCCGGCCGGTGCCTTGAAGGAATACCGCAAGGCTTATGAGCTTCTGGAGAAAAAATCGCACGAAAAATAGCCAGAAATTCGCGGCAGGGCTTGGTGTGTTGATGATACCGGTCAGCTGATGGTGACATAGCAATTAGGAGATTACCAGTGTCGGTTACGAAGCTTTGCCCCGGATCATCGTTACAATATCGCCGCTTCCAGAAGCCGTTGTTGGCTGCTCTGGTGATGTTGCTTGCCGGTGGCTTTTTAATTGCTAGCCCCGGTGGTGCTGGGGAAATAAGCCTGTTGGCGCCCAATGTGGACCAATCGCTTTTGTCGCGAAACAAGGTTATCAGTGTGTTGGTCAAGGTTGCTGATGTGGCCGATTTGAAACTGTTGACCCTGCAGGACGATAGTGATGGCCGTGGCATTGAGCCGTCGCGACGGCAGGCTAAAGACAATGTCTATTACGTCCATTACCTGGTCCCGCTAAAGAAGGGCAAGAATTCCTTTACCTTGGGCCCCATTGCTCGCAAGATTTCCATCCGTTATACTCCGCTAAGCTCACTGTTGAATGTTGATCTGGAGGCCCCCGGGGTTTACCGTTTTCATCAACAGGGCACAATTCCTGGAGAGTGCGCGGGATGTCATTCCGAGAAGCTGCCGGCGGGCGCGGTTACTGATAAGGTTCGCTACGGGTTGTTTTCGCCGGAGTGTTATTCCTGCCACAGTAACATCGTTTCTGGCACCGAATGGCGACATTTCCCTTCTTCCGCTCTGCTCTGCCGTTCTTGCCATCAGTCCAACAGTGATGCCAATAAAATGGTGGTACCCACCGGCAAAGTTGAGGGGCTCTGTTTTGATTGCCATGTTAATAAAAAGAAATGGATGGGCATGAGCCACATCCATGGCCCGGTTGGTACTGGCGATTGTACCATCTGTCACGATCCCCATGGCAGCGGCAGTGCATTCCAACTATGGGCCGACGGCAAGGGCAAGCTGTGTGTGGTCTGCCATGAAGATATGAAGAAATTTGTTGAGGGTGTTTCACAGAATTTTGTTGTCCACGGCATCATGAAAGCGCAAGGATGTGGCGCCTGTCATAGTCCCCACGCCACCGATCATCCGTTTCAGCTTTATGCAGAGATCAGCGAGCTTTGTCTGGGATGTCACACGGGCTTGGTTGGAGTAGAAAATGGCCATCCGGTTCAGAATCATCCGGTTAAAGGGAAAAGTGATCCTCTCCGGGCCGGTTACCCATTCTCCTGTACCAGCTGTCATAATCCGCACGGTTCGCCGTTCAAATATATGTTGATTGGTGATATGCGCGGCGGGCGGGTCTGTGCTAAGTGTCATGGCGAAAAAGTAAAAAACTAGGATTGGCCGGATTAATGTCAAAAGTGCTTGGTAAATATCGTGTGGTCACGGCTTTTCTGCTCATCCTCGGGCTCTGTACTTGGGCCGTGACTTGGTGCTGGGCAGAGGAAGTTCTGCCGGTTCGGTTGGTTGCCTTGATCGATCACGATAATCAGGGTGATCGTATCGAATTTCCTATTGCTCTGCATTATGACCGCTGGGCTTCGGAAACCTATCTGATCAGCTCAACCGGTAGAATCACTATTTATGACCAGAAATATTTCCCGGTGGCTTCCTTTGGCAAAGGGCGGGGATTGACCGCCCCCAGTGGGCTTACCGTTGATCGGCGAGGTAGTATTTACGTCTGCCAGGAGCCGGATGGCACCGCAGGAAAAGCACGTTTGACTATTTTTAATCAGGCGTTCTTCATCAGCAAGGAAATCGTTTTTGCCAATATTCCGGAAATTGCCGGATTTACAGCCCGCAAGGTTGCGGTGGCAGAAAGTGGGGAGATCTATTTAGCTGGCCTACTTGGTGGTGCACAATTGGGCGGAGTCGTGGTCTTGAACCCGGAGGGTAAATTTTTGCGGTTTCTTTATACTCCCGAAAACAACGCTTGGCGTCCGCTTCCTAAGGCGGAAGCCGTCGATGATAAAGGTGCCAAGAACACCAAGGATGCTGGCCCTACCCCCGCTGCCGATGGCGGGGCCTCCGAATCGATCTCGATACCTGCTGGGCTGAAACCTAAGAGTAAAGCCGCCAAGCGGGATGAAGCTGATGAGCCGGGCCGGATGGGGCCAGCCTACATTGAAGATCTTAAAATTGATCGGCAGGGCCGCATCTATCTGATTAGTCGTGAAGTTAGTAATGTATTCGTCCTCAATGCCAAAGAGGAGTACCTCTTCAAGTTTGGCGAAAAAGGTGGTGTTGCCGGTAAGCTTTCCAACCCGATGTCGGTGGCCATTGATGTGGAGCGGCGGGCCATTTATGTCTGCGATTACATGCGGCACAGCATCTCTTGTTATGATTATGACACTGGCCATTATGTTTTTGAATTTGGTGGTCGTGGAGTTGCCCCTTTATGGTTCAACTTTCCCAACAATGTCGAGGTTGATCAACGGGGCCAGGTAGTGGTCTCCGATCTTTTCAATCGCCGCCTGCAGGTGATTAATCCCAATATGGACCAACGCCGGCCCCTTGCGGCTCTGCTGCCTGGGCAATTGTCTCCGGGTGGCAAGTCGGCCAAGGAAGAGGTGCAGGTTGCGCAAGTAATACCCGAACCGGCTGCAGCCGGTTCCCTGGGGCAGTTGGCTCAACCCTCACTGCCGCTGGCAGTTGCGGCTTTACCGGCGCCGCCTTCCCCGGGCCCAGCAGCGGCTCCTCTCTCCCAGGCCGCTGCGTTGGTTCCAGGGGCGGTGCTGCCCCTGATTCTGCCGGATGCCATGATTGGTGTTAGAGATTCCGAACAATTGCAGGTAGCAACAGCGGCTCAGGCTGTGCCGCCGGTGCGGATTAGTCAATCATCTCCCCGGGAATTGCTGCCCCGGGCAGTGAAAAAGATCGTGGAAGCCCCCGGGCCACAACTAAAAATGGCCGAGTTTTCCCCGGTGCTGTCACCGGAGCATTTTGCTAATCCGGCTTCTATTCACCTCGGCCCCGAAAGAGTTGCCAAGTCGAGTCAACGGCTCCCTGGTGATATCCCCGGTTTGGGGTTGCAGAGTTTCCGCTCGCTGCCAGCAGCGGTTGGGGTGTATGGCCCCGTGGTTTCCATGCTTGGAGTCGGTAGTTGGATGCTTTCCACTAACCGTTGAGTGTTGATGAGGGATATTTATTCCGGGTGATTTTATTATTGACGTTGCCTGGGGCGGATGGTAATAGGTTTCAACTGATTAAAGATTTTACTGGTTCTTTAGGGCGGTTTTTCTGCCCTATAATCGGCTTTTGGCGATTAAGGTCTTTGAAGGAAGGGGGAGGCCCCAAAGGGTAAGTTCTCAATTAATAAGGAGGAAAGAGAATGCTTAAAAGACGTATAATTCTGGGTAGTTTGATTGCCGGGGCGTTTTTGCTACCGAGCGTGGCTGGCGCAGGTGTGGTGACAGGTGTTTGTTCTAACTGTCATACCATGCATGCGAGTCTAGATGGCGTACCGACCCCTGCTACTCCAAATGGTTCCTTGCTTTCCGCCGGGGCCAATTGTGTGCAATGTCACGCCGTTTCAGGGCTTGAAAATGATAACACCGGTCGGGCTGCTACCGGGCAAAAGGCTCCCCAGGTTGATCAAGATCCATTAAACCTAGCTGGATATATTAATAATGCCGGCTATTTTAATTCCGCTGCCACCGCTACTGATGCCCAGCAACACAATGTGGTGGGTATCCGGTCTGCCGATGTCGCTCTTGGCTTAACCCCTCCCGGTAACCCAACTGCTATGGGTTCGCAGTTGACTTGTGCTAGTTGTCATGGTGGTAGTGGTATCCATCATGGCTCTGGCGCCGGCGCTAGTTATCGTTCCTTGACGCCAACCGTTACTGTTGCATTGGGTACTCAGCCTGCTTCGAGATCTGCGGTTTCCCCGTTTCCCCCGAACGTTGGTGCTTATGGTGCTGTAGCATATACTGTTAACACCCTTACCTCTGGTAACCGGGCGCAGTTGGCCTACGATTCGACCTCAATGAATGCCTTTTGTGCCTCCTGTCATCCTAATTTCCATGGTCTCGTCAACACCGACGGTGCTACAGCAGCTAGCCAAAATGATGGTACCTGGATTCGGCACCCAACCGGCAATGGTGTCATCGCTAGTGGTGTTGATACAACTACAGCCCTTGGCTCTGGGCCCAGTATAGTTTCTTATCTCAATACTTCTGATGTAAATGCGGTGCCAGTCGGCACCACCGGTAGAAATGCCAACGAGGTAATGTGTATTTCCTGCCATGTTCCTCATGGTGGTCCTTATGCCGATCTGCTATCGTTCAACTACAGCAACAGCGTGGCTGGAGCTGGCGGTAAGACTGAGGGCTGTGAAACCTGTCATAGCTATAGCGGTACCGGTATGTAATTCGCTTTTGGCTTAGTTTGCATCGGCCGCCCAAGTTGCGAAAATGGGGTGTGATTCCACGGAATCACACCCCATTTTTTTGTTCAGCCTTGATATTGGAGCTTGCGACGGAGCAATGTTGGTCATGGGGTAAACTGCCTTAGGCGTTTCGCCTAGATTTGGTTGTTTTTACCTGGCTAGTTGGCTGTTCGCCGCTGCCGTGGGTTGTATAAGCTAAGCAAAAGTTGTTGTTTTTGACTACGGAGAGCACCGTTCCTTTGTCCTTGACAATGACAGTTTCTGTTTGTAGTGTCCTAAACTATGTTTTTTAATTGGGAATGCCAGTAATTGTCGGGCCTCCGATGAAAGGACAACCCCTCAGGGCTTTAATAGCACGCTGTTGTGGCAGTCTTTTAGCCTGTTAGGTCAGTCGCCTGGATATTAAAGTAATACGGTTTTGCGGAGTATTGTTGACGATAACCGGCCGTCTGGTCGGCTTGATAGAAATCTGACGGCAGGGGAGATGAGATGAAGGTGGAGAAACTTGTTGGGGGCGGCAGGCTAGTTTTACTGTGTCTTATAGCCGGGTTGGGCCATTTCTTCCTGGGTGGCACGGCAGGTGCTGCAGAAGTCGCTTTGCATGTGGTTTCTCCTCCGGATGGGGTTTGGGTCAGTGAGGAAAAACTTTTCTTGGCTGGCAATGGCGCTGGCCCTGCCAAATCGGTAAAGATCACCGGTGTTAATGTTGCCAAAGGTGAGCAGGTAACGGTTAATGAGGGCGGCGTCTTTGGGGCTGCGGTTACCTTGGCTAAAGGCCTTAACACCATCAAAGTTGTTTCCGAGAATGGCGCTACCGAAGTTCGAGTTTTCTACACCGCTGACGCGCAAAAAGCCCCTGCCCCGAAAGATTTCAAAAAGTTTTTCGTCCACGGCAAGCCAGCCGATTTAAATTGTCAGGAATGTCACCGGCTTCGTAAGGGCGAATTTGATTTCGCCCGCATTATACCGGCCCGGGCCAACTGTACCGACAAATGCCATCAAGACAAGGGCAAGGCCAAGCATGTTCACGGACCTGTTGGTGGTGGTGTCTGCATTTCCTGTCACAGCCCGCATGGTTCCCTGTTGCCTGCCTTTGTGGAGCGAACTGGTACAGCCCTTTGTACCGTCTGTCATCAGGCAAAGAAAGAAGAATTTGCGCAGAAGTATATCCATTCTCCGGTGGAGGAAGGCTGTGTTGATTGCCACGACCCGCATGAGTCAAGTATGCGCTATCAGCTCAAGGGTAAGGGTGATTCGGTAAGCGCTCTCTGTTTCACCTGTCACGAAGGAGCCATCTTTAAGAAAGAAAATCAGCATGGTCCAGTGAAAGAAGGTGATTGTATAGCCTGTCATCGCCCACATTCTTCTGCCAATGCCAAACTTCTTATTGCCCCATCGGCTAATGGGGAATTATGCTTCAAATGCCATGATGATCGCAAGGCGGAGTTCACCATGCAATATATCCATGCTCCGGCCAAGGATAATTGCGCCGATTGTCATGATCCACACAGTTCAAAAGTGAAGTATATGTTGAAGGAAGAAGGCGGAGCGCTATGCGCCAAGTGCCATCAGAAGGTAAGTCCGAAGGTGTACGAGGCCATCTCGACTGCGACAACCAAGCATCCGCCGGTTAGTGAAGGGAAGTGTGTTTCCTGTCACCGACCCCATTCTTCAAACTATGCCAATCTCCTTAAGGATTCCATGGAGAAGCTTTGCTTCTCGTGCCACACCGAGCTTGGGGAAACGGTCGCTGCCAGTAAAAATCGGCATGGGCCGGTACAAACCGGTGACTGCACGGCCTGCCATAATACCCATGGGTCTAAATACACCAAATTGCTGGCGCGTTTTTATCCCTTGAATTTTTACACTGCCTATGAACCAGAAAACTATGATCTCTGCTTTGGTTGCCATAACAAGGAGATTGCCAAGAGCAAGACCACCGAGAATCTGACGAATTTCCGGGATGGTGTCTATAACCTGCATTTCTTCCATGTCAATAGTGCCAAAGGCCGAACCTGTACGGCTTGTCATGATGCCCATGCCAGTAATCAGCCTAAGCATATTCGCTATGAGGTTCCCTTCGGGGCCTGGAGTTACCCGATCAATATTACCAAGACTGAGACTGGTGCAACCTGTGTGGTTGGCTGCCATGCTCCGAAGGAATACGATCGGAAAAATCCGAAGATCAAGAAGTGAACTGCTGGTAATGTCCAGAGTTGTTAGTTCCTGCTTTGCGAGTTGGTCAACCTTGATCACGGGCTGACGACTCATTCTCGGCGGTATTCCCCGGGAATGTTAACCAAATGATTTTTGTAAATATACTGGGGCGGCTTTTGTCTGGTTGGACGCCACTCTTTACCAGGATAAAGCCAGCAAAGGAGAGCGTTCATGTCACTAATCAAATCCAGATCCCATGTTTGGCCTTTTCTTGCCATATTGGGTTTATGGGTTTTTCTGGGGCAAGGGCAAGAAGCGGTCGCTAATTCCAATTATAATGGGGTTTGGGAGGCTATTGAAAATAATGAGGGTCGAATTCTTCAGCAGCATAATCATGTCTTAACCTTTAGTCTTGAACAGAGTTTGACGGATATCCTGAACTCCAGGGAAAATGTCAACTACAACTATCGTTGGCAGCAAGAGGTTGGGACGCAGGAATCAGTATCTCCTGGGGCTTCTTTGTCAATGAATAGTGACTTGTTTTTTGCCAGTCTTGCAGCTAATTCCGTGAAAAACCTTAATTCCCAGTCGCTCATGGCAGATTCCGAATCTGTAGGGGTTAATTGGACCAGTCGTTGGGAGAAAAAATTTGTTCCGGCACTGCGCTTCAATTATGACAAATCCAAAAGCAACCTAGATACTGGCGAGCGAAAAAATGATGAAGCTCGCCAGAGTTACGGCGGGGAGGTTGACTGGAATCTCAGACTTTTTCAGACGGTTTATAGTTATCGGCGTGATGAGTCACAGTATTTAAGCTATGACATGAATCAGGACAGTCATATGGCCCGGGTTAGTGCTGACAGGGCATTCATGGATGATCGTTTGCGGGTATCGATGGGACATGAATACAACGAATCTCGTAATGAGCAATTGATCAATTTTAATTCGGGCCCTTCTACTTATGTTGGCCTTACTCTGCCCCCCGGTCTATATACTGGCATTGGTAATGATCCTGACTTGCTACTGACTAATAATGAGGGTCCATTGGTACTTAATGGGGCAATGATAGATAGTAATATGTCTCTTACTGCCTACGTTATACCTGTTGGCCTTAACAACTCTATTCGTATGCAGATTCCTGCCAACGAGCAGGTTGATCGTATCTATATTTATACCCAGAATAATTTGGGGTTGAATCCTGCTGGTCTAACTTGGCGACTGTATTCCAATGCAGATTTTGTTTTAAATCCATGGAGTCCTTTAGTCGGGTTTTCTATAAATTATGACACTACAAACCAGAGATTTGTCATTATTTTGCCCACTGCTGCTAATACACGATACTTGAAGGTGGTTGTTGACAGGAATATTGTTGCTCCAAATATTGATTTGACTGAAATCCAGGCTGAACATCACTACATTGGCACCCCGGGAGGTACTCAGTCAAACGTAACAAAAAGCAAGTCAAATAAGTCCAACTTTGGGCTTGATTTCAAAATCAACAGCGCGGTGGCTTTTTATTATAATTATCTGAAGACGAAAGATGAATCTGATTCTGTCATTACTAATGAAGGCGAGAATCATAATAGTGGACTACACTTACAGAATTCCGCTGGTGATTTGAAATCACTTCTTTCTTACAGTTTATCTCGCAACCGATATGCGGATGGCCCGGAAACAAAGTCGCAAGTTTATCTTCTGAATATTAATAAAGTATTTTTGCCGACCCTTTCGGTCGCCTTGGGCGGCTCTCATGAAGAAACCAGTAGTGGTGGGTCATCGTTGTCTAAAAGAAATCGCTATAATTTTTATGCCGATACCAGGCTTTACCCAGATCTTAATTCCCAACTTGATGTAGTTTATTGGGATCAAGAAAGTTCTCGGAGCGGTGGGGTTAGTATTCTCTCGGATGACCTTCGTACACAATTTACTTTGACCAGCAGATTTTACCCTTCTTTGGTAGTGTCTTTAGTCGAAATCTATGAAATTCAGAATCAGGATGGCAAGGAAAATATAAATAATAATTCTATAGGATTAACAGGAAGTTGGCAGTTGTCAGATTGGTTTTCTGTGAATGCTTCAACACAAAAAAATGACAGTAAATTTGTCGATACTGTTTATTCTTATTCGCTTGGTATAACGGTAGGATTTGGCGCTGGCCTTGTATTGCAAGGTAATTATACTTTGGTGGAAGCGGCCATTAGAACTCAGTCCGGGATGGCCGCGTTGCGGTGGAGTTACCATCAGAATTATTCTTGGGAAATCGGTTGTAATTACGCCGAATCTGGGGCAGAAGGGCTGCAGAATCTTTATAGAGTTTATAGTAGGATGTCGGTCAATTTTGCCACACATTAAAGTAACGTCATTAAGGGTGGGTGTAGTTTTACTAACAATGTTTGAGGGGTTTTAGTATGAAAAAATTTTCTTTGGGATCCTTGATATTATTTGTTATTGCAATGACAGGCTGCGCTGGCAAGTTTGATTCCGAGGTTTACATGCGGGATAACGTTGATATGGGGGCAATTACCCGTATAGCTGTAATGCCTTTTCAGAATTATACGAGTGATATGTATGTTGCGGAACGAACCCGTGATATTGCAACCACACAATTGTTATCTCTAGGTATTGCTGATGTTGTAGACCGAGGCTTGGTCGATAGTGTAATGGCAGAAGAGGTAATTGATCCTAGGCTTCCTATTGATCAGATTAACATGAAACGGTTAGGGCAACGTCTAAATGTGCAGGCATTCCTGCTGGGTTCGATTGATATGGCTGGAGAAAAACGTACTGGATCTGTAGCTTATCCTGTGCTGGGTGTTACGTTGCGATTGGTCGATGCCCAAGCTGGTTTGGTCATTTGGCAGGGTAGTGGTAGGTGGACATCTGAAACTGTTACTGGGCGCATTTTAGGCATTAAACCCACCGACGATTTTCATGTGTCTTTGGAGTTATTAAACAGGATGTTGCGCTCTTTGACCGGTAAGTAAGGTGTTTTTATCGTTTCAAACGACGTAATTGTGCGAGGTAGATAATTTTAGTCTTTCTTGCCCTTTGAGCTGTCACCTTTGATTTCAATCAAACCACTGAGGCTTAATGTATCTGGGGGTCTCTCTGGATAAATTGCTGCGTGAGTGAAAACAAAAAAATTCCTGTACTTGGCAAAATATGGTATTCAATCCCTTTGGGGTGTTTTTTGGGCCGATAATTTTTATATTACGGGTGTGTCGTTTTTGAAAAAATTGAGCGAAATTCTTTTACTATCGGGAGTTCAACCAGTGGTGCGGAGGTATGGCATGCTGGCACGATTCATTTTGATTTTTAGTTTATGTTTCTTGACTGTCTCTCCAGAGTCGGCACGTGCTCTAACTTTGGCTGTTTTCCCTATTGAGGATTTGAGCCAAGGCCAGAATGGCGTTAATGTGGAGCTTACCGAATATCTGGCGTGGGAAATGAATCGTCGAGGTTTTGATGTTATAGCTAATGATGCCGTTGTCTCATTTATGGACAGGAACCGTGTCAGGTGGCTAGGTTTTCTTGATACCAGTCATATTGTATTGGCCAAGGAGGAAATGGGGGCTGATTTGGTTTTGTTTGGGACCATGTCTTTGCGCGGAGAAGGACTTTCACCATCTTTTGGGCTCACGCTATATTTAGTGAGAACTTCGGATACCAAAACACTATGGACTTCTTCTGGTGGTTTGGCGCAGCAGGACATTGTAAATTTTATGGGTATTGGAGAACCAAAAAAGGGAGAGGGTCTGCTGCCTAAATTGGCGCAGAATGTCCTCGCTAACTGGCCGGAAGAATTGGAGTATAGCTCAAAATTACAGCACGCCTTGGAAATTGAAAGCATTGAGCTTGAACCGGCTCATGTTCGGCGTGGGGAAAAGGTTTTATGTAACGTTAAGTTGCGAAATACTTGGCCTGGAGAGGATGTGCCGAGGATATTTTTCAAAGCAGCAGGGCGAGTTTATATGGCCAAGAAGTCTGCTGACGGTGAGGTTTATAGTAGTGACTGGGAAGTTGCTGAAAATGATGGCCGCTACCCTGTAACCATGGTGATAAACTGGCCGTCTGGTCATAAAAAGGTTTCTTTTCTCGGGGCATATAATGTCGATAGTGCTCCACCGAAACTTGTGCTTGATCTTAAAGGTGTACAGCTTGAAGGCGCTGTTGCTTTTCGAGACCAGATAATTATCATCCCGCGTATGTTACGTCGCGAACCTATCGCTCGGTGGAAGTTGACCGTCGAAGATGAGAATGGGGCCGAGCAGCTTAGCTATACAGGTTATGGTGAGATGCCCAATCGTTTTGTTTGGGATGGTAAGGGGAAAGAGGGTTGGCCTGCTGCAGAGGGCGTTTATCGGGTAGGTTTGCAAGTGTGGGATCGAGCTGACAATACTGCTACTGCCTCTCAACCTGTTGCTGTTGCAAGAACGCCACCATCGATGGTCTTGGAGGCTAAAAATCGTGGTCGTGACATGATTGTTGACCTTAGTCATGAAGGCAAGGTCCCCATTGCTTTTTGGCGAATGGAGATGCGAAATACATCCGGTGAAGTGATTAAGGTCGCAGAGGGAACTGATTTGCCGGCTCGAATGGATGTCAGAATGCCAAACAGGGTAATTAAAATCGCTGACTCTCTTGAACCGCCTTTAGAATCTCATGATGGCAAAATAATTAAGGTTGCCGATGGCGACGATTCTTTATCAGATGTAGATAAACGTAAAATTATTAAGGTCGCAGAGGGCCAAGAGCTGCCCATTGATAAACGTAAAGTTATCAAGGTTGCTGGGGGAGATGATTCCTTGGTGACTGGCGGTTTACGTAAAGTTATTAAGGTAGCTGAGGGACAGGAGTTGCCGATTGCGGAGAAACGTAAAATAATTAAGGTTGCTGGTGTTGATGATTCGCTGCCCGCCGGGGTTACGCGTAAAGTAATCAAGGTTGCTGAAGGGCAGGAATTGCCAGTAATTGACAAACGTAAAATTATTAAGGTCGCCGGTGGCGAGCCTTTAAATGTGGATGTTCTCGCTCCGGAAGACAAGGACACTAGAAAGGTAGAATGTATTGTTGTTATGAGAGATATTCTTGGTAATCAAACTAAGACCAAGATTGGTGATTTGTTGGACTATGCTGAAAAGCAGGTGATCAATGAAAAAGCCACGGATGGCGCCTCCGAATGGGTGGATGAATTCTAATGAGTTTAGTTGAAATTTTTCTTTCTTTGTTCTCTTCTGGCTTTAATAAGCGATTTATATACTTATTACTGTTAATTTTGCTGTGTTCGTGTGCGTTCAAGCAGCCGCCGACAGTATTGAAACAAGGCCCTCTTCCTCGCGGTGGAGATGTGTGTCGCATTGCAGTTTTGCCGTTTATCAATCAGACGGCCTATAAGGGAGCTGATGATATTTTTGCGAGGGTGTTTGTTTCTGAATTAGTTAACTCTGGAAATTATCAGGTAGCACAGGAGGGTGATGTCCGCAAGTTTCTGCAACAAATGCAGGTTTTACCAAATCAAACTCCTGAAATTGAGCAGCTACGGGCCATGGCGGACAGGCTTGGCGCGCAGATAGTCATTTCTGGGATCGTGACTGAGATGAAAGATGTTAGTGAGTACGGTCAGCATTTAGAGCCTTCTGTGGCTGTAGTTATTCGGGTGATTGATGGAGATTCTGGAAGAACTCTGTGGTCCACTTATAGTCGAAGAGAGGGACAACAGTATCGAAAGATTATGCATTTTGGTTTGGTTAATTCTATAACTTCGTTAGCAAAATATGTTTCTTTTGAAATTGTAGAAGCTTGGCATAAAGAAGGATTTAACAAATGTACCGAGTGATATTCACATTTATAATTACGCTGATTGTTGCCATTATACCTGGTAATTGTTCTGTTTCTTATGCCAAAGACGTTAGTGGTTTGGTGACAATAAACGGTATTGTATATACCGATGAAGATTATAAAAATTGGTGGAAACACTGGAATGAAAACAGTGAAGTGAAGGTTCCGTCTTCTCCTGATGATTATATTGCATTTAAGCTTATGGTGCAGCAGGGTTTGGAGATGGGTTATGATAAATTACCTTCATATCTTCATAAATTGGATGTTTTTTTGCAAGTTAGAGCCATGTTGGCTCTGAAATATGAAGAAGCAGATTCTAAAGTTGTCGTTTCAGAAACTGATTTGAAAAAATACTTTGACGAATATTATGGGACCATCTGGACATTACAAATTCTAACTTTCGATACTGAAGCTAAGGCGCAAAAAGTATATGAATCAATGCTTCCTTATAAAGGCCAAGCTTCTGGGAGGTTGATTTTTGCAGATTTCAGTGGAGGTGATTCTGAGGATAAAGCTGAGAAGTTAGATGAGGTGACAATCTCTGGAGAGGATTTTTATAAAAACAAGAGAGCCAAATGGCTTCCTGTCGTCAGAAGCCTTGCTGTTAATGACGTCAGCAAGCCTTTTTTTGTTGAAGATAGCAAAAAATATGTTTTGTTTAGAATAGTTGAATGTCAACCAGCTGCTGAAATGGTTTTTGAAGAGAAAAGAAAAATCATGGCAGAGGTTTTGTTTAAAGATAAACGAAATAAATTAACTATTGATTTAATCAATTTTCTTAAGAAAAAATATAATGTTCAGATTAACCAAGATTTGATCAACTCTGTTCGGCTTGATGTGGACTATCCTAACGATTTTCTTGATAGTAATATTGTTGTGATTGGTGATTATCATGCAACTGTTAATGACTTGATTTATAATGTTAAAAAGGAAAAAAGTGTTAGAACTAGTCTTGCCGATGAAGTATTGAAAGATATTGTCTTGAATTCGCTTGTCTCCCAGACCCTGATTAATAAAGAGTCTTTAGCGCGAGGGTATGAAAAAAAACCTCCGTTGCTTTGGACGTATAATTTTTATAAGGAAAATCGGCTAAAGGCAGAGGTCGAAAATGGATTGAAAAGCGGTATGGTCCTTACGGATCAAGATATTCAGAATTATTACGCCCAAAAAATTGCGACTTTTACGGTTCCTGAGAAAGTAACCTTCATGTTGCTGAGGGGAAATGAAAACTTATTAAAAAAAGTATGGATAGGTGTAGTGCAGGGTGGCGAATTTACTGATTTGGCTGAAAAGTATTCAATGGACGCCATCATCCAGAACCTTGACCTTGTAGATTTGGATCCTGTCGTTGTTGGGGAGATTAGGAAGATTGATAAGGGTGGAGTGAGTGTACCTTTTGGTTTTGAAAAAAGTTTTGCCATGATTAAACTTGTTGATCGCATTCCGGCCCAGATTCATCCCCTGGCTCAGGTAAAAGACAAAGTTGTTGAACAAATACAAAAGGAAAGATTTGCAATTGCTAAAGCTGAATATGTAGACAAATTAAAATCCAAATCCCAAGTTGACATCAATTTGAAGGTTTGGAATGATATATTGAGAGAATTAAGTAATGGAAAGTAAGATTAAATTTTTGTCTTGGTTGTTCGTGGCGGTATTTTTAGGTGGCTGTCTGGTTTCATCTCCGACGACCACTAATGTGGTAAAGAAGAAGTGTTATGATTGCCATCCTCAAATGGCGGACAAATTTTCTAAAGGCGTAGTTCATTCACCTGTTGCGAAGGCAGATTGCAGTGTTTGCCATATGTCGCATGGTATGATCGGTGGGCTTTATCTAAAGCAGCCCGTTCCTCAACAATGCTATATTTGCCATAAAGATAAATTGGATGAGATTAAGAAAAAAGTAGTTCATTCCCCGGTTAAAAAAGGGGCGTGTCTAGCATGTCATGCTGTTCATAATAGTCTAAATCAGAAGTTGCTAATTAAAAGCAGTGATTCATTATGTTTTGACTGCCATGATGTGGCCGGATTCACGAAAACAGTTTCTCATAAACCAATGAAGGATGGTTGTTTTGTCTGTCATACGCCTCATGCTTCCGATATAAAAGGTTTGTTACGCATTGATGCCGTTAAGTTGTGTATTTCTTGTCATGATATCAAGACTCAGAAATTTCTTAAAGGTCACTTCATGATGCCAGTTCAGTCTGGTTGTCTTGAATGTCACAATCCACATAGCTCAGATAAGCAGGGCTTGCTTTTACAGGTTACACATCAGCCGGTAGTTAGGGGTGAGTGTGGTGCATGCCATAAACTAGATGGTAATGGTCTAATACCATCCGTCGATTTGCCTGATGATACCTGTGAGGCCTGCCATCAAGTTAAGATAGGCAATGGTTATAAGGCGCATGATCCTTATGTGCAAAAACGTTGTACTCAATGCCATGCAGTACACTCAAGCGACTGGCCCTCTATGCTCAGGTCGTATGAGGGCAAAATATGTACAAATTGTCACGAAAATATCTCTGGGGAAGCCAATAAACCAGCAAGTATGCATCAGCCAGTATTAAAGGGTAAGTGTCTTTCCTGTCATAGTGGGCATGGCTCACAACGACCTTCGCTGCTCTTGGAAAGTACTCAGACTCTTTGTTTGTCTTGTCACGATAAAGATAAATTTGTAGGTGGATCAGTAACACATCAGCCTTTTGCCAAGGGTGATTGTCTTGCATGCCATCGCCCGCACAATTCTGATCAAAAAAATCTATTGAATGGTCGTGAAGAATCCATATGTTTTGGCTGCCATAAGGATACAGCCAATAAAAAAGGTCAATACAGTCTCCATCAACCTTTTGCTGAGGGAAATTGCGGAAAGTGCCATTTACCGCACCGGGGTCCAGAGAAGAATTTACTTCGTGAAACAATCATCGGTGGTAAGCTTTGCCTCAATTGTCACACCACCTTGAATATTTCTACCGATGAAAAAACATTGCACCAACCTTTTGTCCAGGGGAATTGTGGGGTATGCCATGACCCGCACGCGAGTGATAATGAGCGAATCTTAAGAGAGAAATCTGGCGATTTATGTTTGAGTTGCCATACTGATTTGGCTGTGGTGCTTAAAAATACGAAAATTACTCATCAGCCCGTTGTCGTGCTTAATTGCCTTGCATGCCACAAAGGACATGGTTCCAAGGTAAAGGGCAGTTTAAATAAGCAGATGCCATTATTATGCCTTGAGTGTCATCCCTCAATTGCTTTGAATTGGCAAGACGGTATTGCTCATGAACCAGCTCAATCTGACTGCGGGAGTTGCCATTCGCCTCATGGTTCTAATGTCCCAGGGATGTTAAATAAAAGTCTCGACATACTTTGTTTAGATTGTCATACGGTTGATGATAAGTTTGTTTCTCTTCATGGTGATATTCGCCCTGCCAAAGATTCTTGTATTAAGTGTCATGATCCTCACGGTGGGCTTGAAAAATCTCTGCTTTATCCTGTTGTTCACCAGCCATATCGCGAGGGTAAGTGCGTAGCATGTCATAAGGTGAAGGTGGGCAAATGAAAATTTCAATTTATTTCCTCATCTTTTGGGCTTTAGTGGGAACAGCGGCTTCAGCTTCAGGAGCGCAAGAAAAGCTTTGTTTTGGTTGCCATGAGCGTAAAGATTTTGCTAAGGCAGTGATTCACCAGCCTGTAGCAAAGGGAGAATGCGAACTTTGTCATAATCCCCATGTCGCAAAATATAAGGGTCTTGTCCAAAAAGAGGTCGAAAGGCTCTGTCGCAGTTGTCATGTAGATATTGGAAAAGCTGTCAAACAGACGACGCAAATCCATAAGCCGGTGAGTGAAGGAAATTGTCTAGCCTGTCATGATCCCCACAGTTCGGCTGTTAAGGGTTTGCTGAGGGAGAAAAATCAGAAGGATACCTGTCTTAAGTGTCATGAAGACATGGGCAAAAATTTTAAGTATACGCATCTGCCGTTTTCCAGAGGAGAATGTTCTGTCTGTCATCAACCTCATCAGGCCGAGAGACTCTATCTGTTGGTTGCTGATACGGATGACCTTTGTCGTTCTTGTCACAAGGGAACTCTTGCGGAGTTTCACAAAAATTTTCCCTCTAAGCCCGCAGCGTGTTTAACTTGTCACAATCCACATGGGAGTAGCAGAAAAGGTTTAATTAAGGATATTCTCCATGAGCCCTTTAAATCCGGCTGTGGCGATTGTCATGATGGTAAAGGTGCAAGTGTCGGAGCCGATAAGTGCCTTAAATGCCATGAGGATGTTCGGGAGCAAGCTTTGGCAGTCCATAATCACCTTGGTAGTACCACTGGTAATAGTTGTGTGAATTGCCATTCTCCACATGCTTCTGATGGAGCAAAGCTTTTTAAGACGAGGCTGGAACAGGTTTGCCGCGGGTGTCATAGCGATACATTTAAAAATTATTTAGGTAAGTTGCACAGTCATCCTAACGCGGCGGAGTGCGCAAATTGTCACCAAGTTCATGGTTCAAATAATTTAGCTATGTTGAAGGGTGATGGTAACCAGGTGTGCAATGGATGTCACAAAACCCAAGGTCAATTTACTCACCCGGTTGGAGAAGGCATATTTGATCCTCGTACGGGGATGAATATGACGTGTGTTTCCTGTCATTATCCACATGGAACAGATAATCCTTTTAATTTGAAACAAGAAGGTTCAAAGGATCTTTGTATTCAGTGTCATCGTGGTTATTGAGCGATAATTCAAACTGTAAGCGCAAACATGTCTAAGCTTAATAAATTATGTTATTCAGGTCTCTTGACCATATTGATGGGACTTTGGGTTGCGCCATGTGGTGCTGCTGAAGTACCTTGGAAATGGCAACTTAGTCTCAATATCAAAAAAGAACGGCAAGGCAATCAGATGCTATTGCCAACTGGTCTTTATGTCGACAAAGAACGTGAGCGTTATTACGTAGTTGATTCTGGCAGCAATGCTTTGCATTCTTTTGATTTGCAGGGTAACCATTTAAACACCTTGAAACCCGGTGAGCAGCTTAAGCAACCGTATGGTATTGTTCGAGATGCCCAAGAGTCTTTGTGGGTTGTGGAAAAAGGCCGTAACACGTTAACTCAGATTGATTTGAAGGGTAAAAAAATTGTTACTCACAGTTTGAAATCAGGAGGTCGAGAAATATTTCCTGATCGTATGCAAATTTCAGACGGGAATTTTTTTGTTCTTGATAAAATTACTGGCCGAGTTGTCAAGTTTGATAATAATTTACAGGCAATTCAGGAAATTTATTGTCCGGATGGATTGGCTGGTTTTGGTGATTTTACAATCAGTAACGGGTCCATATTGACCCTAGATATAGTTAGAAAGGTTATTTACGTTTTCAAAAGTACTGGTGAGTTGCTGAATAAATTTGATATTGGCGCGGATGTTTCTTTCCCTTATGCTATCGAGGTTGGTCCAAGTGGACAACTCTATGTGCTAGATCGTCATGAAGGGTCTGTAGCAGTTTTTGATAATGTCGGTGAACTCAAATATAAGTTTTTGAGTAAAGGTCAGAGTCGCGGTCGATTATATTATCCAGAAGACATCCAATTTGATTATTTGGGTAGGTTGTGTATTGTTGATAGTGGCAATGGGCGGGTAGAGATCTTTGGCCGCTGAGGGGAATGTTATGAATTTGAAATCATTGGTAGTGATGTTAGTTCTCGCCAGGGTGTTTTCTGTGGGGGTAACAT
>Ga0334722_10002119_pt1 | contig 23027 bp, 21 predicted proteins | sample C3_bottom_MG_FD_207210 | JGI IMG/M metagenome (GOLD analysis project Ga0334722, IMG submission 207210) | Sediment microbial communities from Yellowstone Lake, YNP, Wyoming, USA - C3_bottom | ecosystem: Environmental > Aquatic > Freshwater > Lake > Sediment | place: USA: Wyoming | collected... | reverse complement strand
CGCTGCCGTTGACGCCTATAAGGCCCGCCCTATTGCCCTGGTTGAGCGTAAAGCTGACCCCATTTAATATCTTCTTCGCGCCGAAGGATTTCTCGACGCCTTTCAGGCTTAAAAGGCTCATTTAAAGAAGTCTTTGGCAACCGCCTTGAGAGAGTTGACCGTGTCGGCCACGCGGCTTTCGTGGAAGAGCCTGAGGACGCCCGCAACCTTCGGGTGCATCTCTATTACATTGTTCAAGTCCTCACGGGTCAGCTCCATTACTTCGGCCTGGCTGTCTGCCACTATGTCAGCCGTACGAGGCCGACCGGTAAGAAACGATACCTCGCCGAAGAAGTCCCGCTCGCCGAGCCTCGCCAGCTCTATCTCCTTGTTCCCGACCCTCGTAACCACCTTCACGTCTCCAGACCTGATGATAAACAGGGAGTCGCCTTCCTCGCCCTCTTTCACTATTATTTCACCAGCGTTGAAACTCCGGCGCTTCATCCGGGAGAGTATATCCCACATCTCCTCCTGGGAGAGATCGAACAGTAGCGGAATCTGTTTTGGCCCGTCATCCTGTGCGGCGGACTCGGTCGGCTCTTCCGCGGTATCCTCGGCCGGTTCGAGCTCGTAGCCGGAGCCGGTGGTTTCGAGTTCATAGGCAGAGGACGTAGTCTCAAGCTCGTAGCCGGAGGATGCGTATTCGTCTCCTGCTCCTTCCGATAAGTCCGGCTCTCCGAGGTCCGGGGTAACGGCAATGCCTGAGTTGGCTCCTGCCGGACTGGTATCGTCTGCCCGTCCAGTCTCTATCTCGAAGGCAGGTTCCTCCTTCGAATCGAAAGAGACGGTGCCGTACGGCGGTATGTCCTCTTCTTCATCGTCTTCCAGTTCCGGGGCGTCGAGCCGGATGTTGCCCTGCGTGTCTATCTCATACGTAGGGGGCTCTGCGTTGGGCTGAAGCCCTGGTGGAAGGTCGTGTTCCTCCGTTGGGACTTCTTCCAGGCCCGGTATGGCCTTCGCGAGGTCCACCTTCAGCGAGCTTCCGGCATAGGATGGTTTTTGTTGGGCTGGCTGGCCCGCGATCTCGTCTATTTTTTCCTGTACGCCTTCATAGGATGGGTCGGTCCTGAGTATCATCTTGTAGGTGGCGAGCGCCTTTTGGACGTGGCCCTGTTTGTTGAACAGCGTGGCCGTGGTCATGTAGTATTTCGCGGCATTTGACTTGTCGCCGGCCTTCACGTACAGGTCGCCCAACCTCAGGTTCACTAAGGGGTCGGACTTGTCCATTGCGAGCAGTTTCTCCATCTCGGCGATGGCCTTGTTCCACTGCCCCTTTTTCATGTATTCCTGAACCTTGTCGCTTATCGAACCTTTGCTCGTAGCCATCAGGCCCTCCGTTGGTTTATAACTTAAAATTCTAATGAAATTACGCGGGTTTGTCAATAACTGATTGCTATTTTCAACGTAATCTAAACGTCCGGCGTATGATATAATGTGGGCGTAGTCATATAAGCCGGTCTGTGATGGAGGAAAAATGCTATGAGGCTTGAGATAGTGGAGGGGGACATAACAAAGCAGGGGGTCGACGTCGTAGTCAACGCGGCCAACAGCACGCTCCTTGGCGGCGGAGGCGTGGACGGGGCCATACACCGGGCCGCGGGCCCGGGGCTTTTGAGGGAGTGCAAGACGCTCGGCGGCTGCCCCACCGGAGAGGCCAGGATAACCGGAGGGTACAACCTCCCGGCCAGGCATGTCATACATACCGTCGGCCCTATATGGAGGGGAGGGGGAAACGGCGAGGACGAACTCCTCGCGAGCTGCTACAGGAGCGTATTCGGGCTCGTAGAGAAGCACGCCCTCAAGAGCCTCGCTTTCCCTTCGATAAGCACCGGCGCCTACGGGTTTCCGGTAGGGCGTGCGTCAAGGATAGCAATCAGGGAGATAATGGGCTTCCTTGAAAATAACAGGACGGTCGAGAAGGTGGTGGTCGTCTGCTTCGGCAGGGCGGTATACGACGCCTACATGGAGGCATTAAAGGAGCTGGGCGGCTGAGGCGCTACAGCATCCCTACTATGGAATCCCTTGCAAACGAAATCAGCCCGGCCGGGTTCATGCCGATGTATAGTACGGCCGCGACCGCGGCAAGCATGGCAAGGGACATCGAAGGTGAAGTAGCAAGGTCGAAATCGCCCTTCGGCTCGCTCATGTACATCACCATGATGATGCGCAGGTAGAAGTAGGCGGATATGGCGCTCATCATGACCGCTATTATGGCAAGCCACAGGAATCCTGAGTTTAGCGCGGCCATGAATATGTAGAACTTTCCGATAAACCCTGCGGTCGGGGGTATGCCCGCGAGCGAGAACATGAATATGAGCATCAGCAGAGCCGCGAGGCGGTTCTTCTTGCCGAGCCCGGCCAGGTCCTGTATGTCCTCGCCGACCATCCCGCCCTTCCGAAGCATTATGACCACTCCAAACGCACCGACGTTCATGAACGTGTAAATGAACAGGTAGAGCATGACCGATGATATGCCCTGCTCACCGCCCGCCACGAAACCGACCATGGCGTAGCCAGCATGGGCTATGGAGGAGTAGGCCAGCATGCGCTTGATGTTGGTCTGGGATATGGCCACCACGTTGCCTATAAGCATGGACATTATAGCGAGCGCGCATATTATAACCGTCCAGTCCGGCTGTATAGCCGGGAGCGCCTCGTTGAACACCCTCAGGAAGGCAGCGAAGCCGGCCGCCTTCGGGCCGACCGACATGAACGCGGTGACCGAGGTTGGCGAGCCCTCGTAGACGTCAGGGGTCCACATGTGGAACGGCACCGCCGCCACCTTGAACCCGAAGCCAGCAGTCATGAGTATCATCGAAAGGACGAGGGCCGGCCGGCTGAACTGGCCGGTAGAGATGAACGCGGCTATATCCCTCAGGTTGGTGGTGCCGGTGACGCCGTACATTATGGATATCCCGTACAGCAGGATGCCCGACGAGAATGCGCCGAGCAGGAAGTATTTTAGCGCGGCCTCGTTGGACTTCAGCCTGTTCCGCATGAACCCGGCCAGTATGTACAATGACATAGCCATGAGCTCGAGGCCCAGGTAGATGCTAATCAGGTCGGCACCCGAAGCCATTATCATCATGCCTGTGGTGGCGAAGAGCACCAGGCTGTAATACTCGCCCAGGTTTATGTCCTCTATCTTGATGTAGTTGATAGATATCAGTATGGCGAGCGCTGCCGCTATGAAGAAGAGCGTCTTGAAGTATATGGCGTAGTTGTCGAGGACGAACATGCCGTAGAAGCTTACATTGTTCAGCCCCCTCATCTGCCAGAGGTAAACCGAGGCCACGACCAGTCCTACCAGGGAGAAGTAGCCCAAGTAGCGCTTGTTTTCCTTTTCCGTGAATATGTCCATGATGAGCACGGACATGGCGAAGAAAAGGACTATGGCCTCCGGTGTTATGTAGAACAGGTCGGTTGCGGATAATGACGGCATAAATCGGTCACTCCTGTCAGTGCAAATATGTGGCGGCAGATGCGGCCATCTGCGAGTGCGCGTTCACCTGCTCCAGAAGGTGCTGCACAGTCGCGTGCATTATCCCCAGGAACGGGTTCGGGAATATCCCTATCCAGAACACGAGCACGGCCAGCGGCAGAAGGGTTATAGCCTCCCTCCATGAAATGTCCATCAGCCCCTCGTTCTTGGGCTTAAGCTCCATGAACATGACCCGCTGGTACATCCATAGCATGTAGGCGGCTCCAAGTATTATGCCGGTCGTGCCGATGACCGCGTACACGCGCTGGCTCGTGAAGGCGCCAAGCAGTATCAGGAACTCGCCGACGAAGCCGTTCATCCCTGGAAGCCCGAGCGACGAAAGCGTGAATATCATGAACAGAGCGGCATAGACGGGGAGCCTCTTCGCGAGCCCGCCGAAGTCGGCTATCATCCTCGTGTGCGTCCGTTCGTAGATAATGCCGACGCAGAGGAAGAGCGCGCCTGTGGTCACGCCGTGGTTCAGCATCTGGAGAATGCCGCCTTCGAGGCCCTGTGTGTTGAGGGCGAATATGCCGAGCGTTACAAATCCCATATGGCTCACTGAGGAGTATGCGATGAGCTTCTTGAGGTCCGCCTGTATCATGGCTACGAGAGCGCCGTAAATTATTCCCACTACGGAGAGGACCAGTATGAACGGCGTGAAATACCTGACGGCCTCCGGGAACATCGGCAGGTTAAAGCGCAGGAATCCGTACGTACCCATCTTGAGCAGCACGCCCGCGAGGATGACGCTGCCTGCGGTGGGCGCCTCGACGTGCGCGTCCGGCAGCCATGTGTGGAACGGGAACATCGGCACCTTTATGGCGAATGCCAGGAAGAACGCAAGGAACACCCAGTACTGGAACTGCATCGGGTAGCTCTGACCCATCAGCTTAACTATCTCGAAGGTTTGGCCGCCCTGGTAGTAGAGCGCTATAATGCCAAGCAGCATGAGTACGCTGCCTGCAAGGGTGTACAGGAAGAACTTCACGGCCGCGTATATTTTCCTCGGCCCGCCCCATATGCCAATCAGGAGGTACATCGGGATGAGCATCGCCTCCCAGAATATGTAGAACATGAAGAGGTCGAGTGCTACGAACACCCCGAGCATCCCGGTCTCGAGGAGAAGCAGCGCTATCATGTACTCCTTGACCTTTGTGGTAATCGCCTTCCAGGAGGATATAACGCATATGAGGGAGAGCAGGGTAGTGAGCACCACGAGCAGGGCGCTTATCCCGTCCACGCCCACTGTGTAGTTTATGTTCCAGGCTGGTATCCAGGGCTTGGATTCCACGAACTGCATGTTGTGCGTGGATGTATCGAAGTTCAAAAGCAGCGGCAGGGATATGACGAACGTGACGGCCGATGTGGCAAGCGCCATCCATTTCGCCGCGTTCTCGTTCTTCCGGACGTGTATCAGTATGCCCAGCGCCCCGAACAAGGGTATGAACGTGGTCAGGGTGATTATAGGGTAACTGAGGGTGTTGGCGATGTATTCGGTCAATTTAAACCCCTTACTTCACGAAAAGGAATATGCCTACAATCACGAATACCCCGAATACCATTCCGAAGGCGTAGTGGTGGTAGTACCCGCTCTGGAGCCTCCGGAGCACACGGCTCGCCGCGTCCACCATAGACGCAACTGCGTTTACGAAGCCGTCTATTATACCCACGTCCACGAACTTCCAGAAGAAATGGGTGGATGACTGCTTTATGGAGTTCACGAACAACGCGTCGTATATCTCGTCCACGTAGTACTTCCTGTACAGGAGGTCGTGTACGGCATAGGATGCCCTGGCGACTTTGCCCGGCAGCTCCGGCCTAAGTATGTACATGTATACGGCCAGCCCTATGCCGCCAAGCCCTATTAGCACAGAGACGCCCATCATGCCAAGCTCCAGCCCGTGGGATGCGCCCTCGGTGGCCTCGGCGACGGCCTCGTGCCCGCCTCCGAACACGGACGACATGAAGCCGTGGAAGCCGTTGGAGCCGCCCAGTACCTCAGGCACGCCCACAAACCCGGCGATGACCGAGAGTACTGCGAGTATGAACAACGGCACGGTGATGACCTTGGGAGATTCGTGTATGTGGTGCGCCGCGTGCGGGTCGGTCCTGTTCTCGCCGTAGAACGTCATGAATATGAGCCTGAACGAGTAGAACGCGGTCAGGAAAGCGGCTATGGCCAGCAGGTAGTAGACCGTGTGGCCCGCGCCGTGCGAGGAGAAGGCCTTCCAGAGTATCTCGTCCTTGCTGAAGAAGCCCGCGAACGGTGGGATACCGGAGATCGATATGGAGGCCATCATAAATGTCCAGAACGTCCAGGGTATCTTCTTCCTCAGGCCTCCCATGTTGCGCATGTCCTGCTCGCCTGACAGGGCGTGTATAACGCTGCCGCAGCCGAGGAATAGCAGCCCCTTGAAGAAAGCGTGTGTCATAAGGTGGAATATTCCGGCAGTATATGCGCCTACGCCGCAGGCGACGAACATGTACCCGAGCTGGGATATGGTGGAGTATGCCACGACGCGCTTAATGTCGTACTGGGTGAGGGCTATGGTCGCGGCGAACAGGGCCGTGATGCCGCCCGTCCAGGTTACGACCTCGAGCGCCGTTGCCGACTGGTTGAATATCGGGTTGCAGCGCGCTACCATGAATATGCCCGCGGTTACCATCGTGGCCGCGTGTATGAGCGCGGAGACAGGGGTGGGGCCTTCCATGGCGTCCGGGAGCCATACGTGGAGCGGCATCTGGGCCGACTTGCCGACCGCGCCGGTGAAAAGCAGCAGCGCCATCACCGTGAACAGACCGTATGTGTGGCCGAGTATGCTGACAGTCTCTCCTGCGTGCATGCCTACCTGCGCGAACACCGTGTCGTAGTTAAGCGTGCCGAACGTGATGAATATCAGCATCACGCCGAGGCCGAAGCCGAAGTCGCCGACACGGTTGACCACGAAGGCCTTCTTCGCGGCGTCCGACGCGGACTTCTTCTCGTACCAGAAGCCTATAAGGAAGTAGGAGCACAGCCCGACCGCCTCCCAGAATACATAGAGCTGGAGGAAGTTGTCGGCCATGACCAGCATCAGCATAGAGAATGTGAAGAGCGCGAGGTAGGCGAAGAAGCGGGCATAGCCCTTGTCGCCGTGCATGTAGCCTATCGAGTATATGTGCACCAGTGAGCTTACGGTCGTGACCACTATCAGCATCACGGCGGTCAGTTGGTCCACCTTGAAGCCCACGTGAATGTCGAATGTACCGGAGGTTATCCAGGAATAAAGCGGCGCGGCGAACGTATGCCCGCCCATCACGTCGAACAGCGCGGACACGGCCAGCGCGAACGAGGCCAGCACCGCGATTATCGGCGGCCAGTGCGCGCGCTGCTTCAGCCAGCGGCCGAGCAGGCCGTTGAACACGAAGGCCGCAAGCGGAAGGAATGGTATGAGGGCGTATTTTAACATGGGGATAAACTCTCTATTAATCGTTTACCACTTCATCAGGTTAATTTCAGTGGTACTGAGTGTCTCTTTGTTTCTGTACATCGCTATTATTATGGCAAGCCCTATAGCCGCCTCGGCTGCCGCGACCGCCATTATGAAAAATACAAACACCTGCCCGCGCATCGAGTTCATAAAGTGCGAGAACGCGACCAGCGATATGTTGACCGAGTTCAGTATAAGCTCGATGGACAGGAATATTATTATGATGTTCCTGCGGGTCAGGACGCCCACTACACCTATACAGAAAACCGCGGCGCTAAGCGCCATGTACCATGAAAGAGGGACCATCGTCAGTCTCCTGTTTAATTAAGTTTCTTCTTTGCCAGCACAGTCGCCCCGATCATGGCCACGAGCAGTATGACCGACGCTACCTCGAACGGGAAAAGGAAGTCGGTATAGAGCACCTTGCCTATGGCCTCGGAGTTGCCCGTCTGCCTCACGGCCTCGATGGTGTACTGGCCTTTGGTCCCCGTGAAGCTGGATCTGACGAGTATGGTCATAATAAATCCGGCCAGTGTCACGCCGAGGGCGGCTGATACCGGCCAGTTGCCCTGGAAGCGCCGGCCCTTTTCCTCGCGTTCGACGTTCAACAGCATTATGACGAACAGGAACAGCACGAGTATCGCGCCCGCGTAGACCAGTATCTGTACGGCGGCGACGAACTCGGCGTTTAACATTATGAATATCCCCGCCACATGGAAGAACAGCGGCAGCATGAACAGGGCGCTGTGCACCGGGTTCTTGCTGGCAATCACCAGCAGGGCGCAGATTAATATCACGGATGCGAAGTATATGAAACCGACCTGGAGCAGCATTAGTCTAAATGCATCCCCTTTCCACTGTATTTGTCGCCGTTAGCCAGGAGCCTGGCCTTGTCGTATACCAGGTCCTCCTTTTTGTATGCCGCAAGCTCGAACTCCTGGGTCATGGCGAGCGCCCTGACAGGGCAGGCCTCCACGCAGTAACCGCAGAACAGGCAGCGCAGTATCTCTATCTCGTAGGAGTCCACGACCTTGGTGTGCTCCGGGCCCTCGGACGTCTTTATCTTTATGCAGCCTGTCGGGCAATAGGCCGCGCAAAGCCCGCAGGCGATGCAGACCTCGCTTCCGTCCGGGTGCCGCCTGAGTGCGTGCAGGCCGCGGAACACCGGCGGCACGACCACCTTCTCCTTCGGGTAGAGCCTGGTGACGGGCTTCTGGAGCATGGTGCTGAAGGTGAGCCTCATGCCCTTCAGTATCTCCCAGAAAAATATGGTCTTTATGAATTTAGCCAAGGTCAAGACCGCTTCCCCTTATCCTTTTACGAGGAGCATTACAAGCCCCGTTACGAGTATGTTCGCAAGAGCAATCGGTATCAGTATCTTCCAGCCGAGCCTCATAAGCTGGTCGTACCTGAGCCTCGGCAGAGTGGCCCGGAGCCACAGGAACATGAAGAAGAACACGTATATCTTTATGATGAACCACCATATCGCGGGGTCTCCGGCAAAGCCTATGTACTGGCCCATGACAGGGACCGCCTCGAACCACGTTCGGGGTATTATCGGGTTCCAGCCGCCGAGGAAGAGCACGACCGCCATGCATGATACTATCAGCATGTTCGCATACTCGGCCATGAAGAAGTAAGACCAGCGTATCCCGGAATATTCGACATGGAAACCTGCGACCAGCTCGTTCTCGGCCTCTGGTAGGTCGAACGGTGCGCGGTTAGTCTCTGCGATGCCCGATATGAGGTATACCACGAAGGCGACCGGCTGGTAGACTATGTTCCAGTTTAATATGCTGCCTGCCTGCGACTCTGTTATCTTAACTAGCGACAGCGAGCCGCTCATCATAAGCACGGATATTATAACGAGACCTATGGGCAACTCGTAGCTGAGCACCTGTGAGGCCGAGCGCAGCCCGCCCATGAGCGCGTACTTGCTGTTGGACGCCCAGCCCGCCATCACTATGCCGTACGCTCCCATAGAGGACAGCGCGAGTATGTACAGTATGCCGATGTTCAGGTCCGCTATGTAGAGGTGGAACGTCCTGCCGAAAACGGTGACGGCCGGCCCGAAAGGTACCACCACGTATGCTATCAGTGCGGGCACCAGTGCCATCATCGGTGCGAGTATGAAAACGGGCTTGTCGGCGAAAGTGGGTATTATGTCCTCTTTGAACATCAGCTTGACGCCGTCTGCTATCGGCTGGAGTATGCCGTGGGGGCCGGTATGCATCGGGCCGAGGCGCGCCTGCATGTGGCCTAGCACCTTGCGCTCGTAGTAGGTGAGGTAGGCGGTGTTCAACAGCGTGAACAAAAACACAGCCAATATCCCTATCACGGTAATCCCCGTCAGTATCATCAGGTCCATGAATCCCACGGCAGAATTCTCCCGGTGGTTTGACTTACTTCTTTATTTCGAGCGCCACGGGCCAGTATCTGGCCGCAGGCACCTTGTTCACGTTTTGGAGCGACATCCCCGCAAGTACCCCGCACCCGGCACCCTCGAAATGGCTGGGCACGTGCACCGTCCCCTTAGGTACTTCCCGGTCCACTTTCACGGGCAGCTCTATCTCGCCGATGCCCGAGCTGATTTTCACAATGGCCCCGTCGCCCACTCCGAGCGCGGACGCGTCTTCGGGGTTAAGGCCCGCGACCGGTCTTCCTACAACGAGGTTCGGGCCCTTGGTCTTGCGGGACGTGGTCCCGGAGTGGTAGAGGCTCACAGCCGCGTCGAGCGTGAACGGGAAGCCTTCAGGCTTCTGTACGCTTTTGGATTCGGGGGACAAGGATTCCCTATTCTCCGTTTTAGGTTCTATGCCCTCTACGTGCAGTATCGGGGTCCCGGACTTCATCTCCTCGAAGTACGGCCACTGCACGCCCCCGTCCTGGAGTACTGCGTAGCTTATCCCCGCGTGGATGGGGGAGGCCTTGGATATCTCGTCCATCACGAGCGACGGACTCCACTCCATCGGGTGGCCCATCTTCCCGGAGACCATGGACATAATCTCGCCGTCGGGCTTGCAGCCGTCCTGCACGTTTATAGCGGGGGTGATAAGCTGCACCCTGCGCTCGGAATTGGTGAACGTGCCCTCCTTCTCGGCGAAGGTAGCGGCCGGGAGCACCACGTGCGCGAGCTTTGCGGTCTCGCTCATGAATATGTCCTGCACGACGAGCAGTTTTAACTTGTTTAGTGCCTCGCAGGCCTTTTTGCTGTCCGGCATCTCGTAGGCCATGTTGGTGCCCACGAGGTACATGGCGGAGAGCTTACCTTCCGATGCGGCCTGGAGCATCTCGCCGGCCGTGAGCCCCGGCTTTTCTGGCAGCGCGGTGTTCCATATAAGCCCGAGCCTCTTCCTGTCGTCCTCGTGCGATACCTTTCTGTAGCCGGGGAGCCTGTCAGGAAGAGCCCCTACGTCGCATGCACCCTGCTCGCCCGCCTTGGAGGCCATCGGGTTCACCCCGCCGCCCGCCTTGCCGACGTTGCCGGTGATGTATGAGAGGTCGGCCAGCGCAAGGCAGCACTCGTAGCCGTCCGTGTCCGCAGTAACGCCCCGACCCAATACTATCGCAGCCGCCTCCGCCTTGGCAAACGCCTCCGCCGCATTCTTTATGTCGTCCGCAGGCACGCCGGTCTTTACGGAGGCCTTATCCGGGGTGGATTCCGAGGCATACGCCCTGACCCTATCGAACGCGGCCTTGTCCTTTTCCTCGAGGGCCTTGTCCTGCAGGTCACTCGCGAACACGAAGTTTATAAGCCCCTTCACGAGCTCCAGCGCGGTGCCTGGCCTGTAGCTGAGCCTCTGCCTGGCGTGCTTGGCCATAGTGTTCTTGAAGGAGTCCGCGAGTATCAGCGTGGCCCCGCCCTTAATTACCGCCTTCTTTATGGCAAGCGCTGTTATCGGGTTCTCTGCGGCTGCGTCGTTGCCTATGAGCAGCACGGCCTTGGCGCTCGCTATGTCCTTTATCTGGTTGGTCATACCGCCCAGCCCGAAGGCCTCTTCGAGTGCGGTAAGGGCGTTTATGTGGCCGAGCCGCGCCATGTTGTCCACGTTGTTGGTGCCCACCGTCGCCCGCATGAACTTCTGGAGCAGGTAGGCCTCCTCGTTGGTGTTCCTGCCACCTATTACCGCGCCGATGGCGTCCGGGCCGGCTGACGACTTTATCGCGTGCAGCTTGTCCGCCACGAAGCCTGCGGCCTCATCCCAACTCGCCTCGACGAAGTAGCCGTCCTTCTTTATCAGCGGCTTTGAGATGCGTTCCGGGCTGTTCGGGAAGTCCAGCCCGAAGCGTCCGCGCACGCAGAGGCTTCCGCGGTTGGCGCCCTTGGAGTACGTCTCGTCCGAGACTACCCTCTGTATCTTGTCCTCGCGCGTCTGGAGGGTGAGGGTGCATCCGTCGCCGCAGTACGGGCATATGGTCTCGGCCTGCCGCTCGATGTACCAGGGGCGGCTTATGTGCTTGTACAGTCTGCTCTGTACCGCGCCCACGGGGCATACGGAGAGGCAGTGGCCGCAGTGCACGCACTCGTCCTCTTTGCCCATAAAGGAGCCGAACACGGTCCTGGAGCCACGCTCCATGTCCCAGAGCACGTTGTCACCCTGTATCTCGGTGCAGATGCGCGCACAGCGTTTGCAGCTCACGCACCGCTCCATGTTGCGCTCTATCAGCGGGTTTTCGTAGTTTACCGGAATTTCCCTTTTGGGGAACTGGAACCTGCCCCGGCCCGCGCCGTACTTGTATGCGTAGTCCTGGAGCAGGCATTCGCCGCCCTTGTCGCAGACCGGGCAGTCGAGCGGGTGGTGTGCGAGCTGTAGCTCGAGGATGCCGCGCCTTGAGGCTGTCAGCTTCTCAGACTCGGTGACTACTTCCATGCCGTCGGTCATTACAGTGGTGCAGCCGGGCATGAGCTTGGGACGGCCCTTTACCTCCACCATGCATATGCGGCAGCCCGCATAGAGCGTAAGCTCCTTGTGGTAGCAGAAGTGAGGCACGTGTATCCCGACCTTCTTCGCGGCCTCTATTACGTTCATCGGCCGCTCGAGCTGAACGGGTATGCCGTTTATCTTGACGTTTATAGCCATTAGTGCCTTGCCCTCGCCCTGAGGCCCTTCGGACAGCCCTTGCCTTTTATGTGCTCCTCGTACTCGTGCCTGAAGTACTTGAGCGAAGACAGTACTGGCATTACCGCGCCTTCGCCCAAGGGGCAGAAGCAGTTATTGTGTATCGTGTGGCTGACGTCCTTGAGGATGTCCAGGTCCTCCATGGTGCCTTCGCCGTTGTCTATCCGTGCAAGTGTCCTCATCATCCAGTCGGTGCCTTCGCGGCATGGCGTGCACCGCCCGCATGACTCGTGCGCGAAGAAGGCCATCGCCCTCCACACTATGTGCACGATGCAGGTGTCCTCGTCCAGGACCATCGTCGCCCCGGAGCCGATCGCGCTGCCCGCCTCCTGGAGAGACTTGACGTCCATGTTGACGTCCAGGTGCTCAGGGGTCAGGAAGGATGTGGAAACACCGCCCGGTATGACGGCCTTAAGGTTCTTGCCGCCCCTTATGCCGCCCCCGTGCTCGTATATAAGTTCGCGGAGCGGCACGCCCATGGGCAGCTCGTAGAGGCCGGGCTTGTTCAGGTGGCCGCTTATGCCGAACACCTTCGTGCCGGGCGAGTCCTTGGAGCCTATGCCAGACCACCAGGCCGCGCCTTTGTTTATTATGTGCGACACGTTGACGAGTGTCTCCACGTTATTGACGACGGTAGGCTTGGCATATGCGCCGTGCGTAGCCATATATGGAGGGCGGACGCGGAACTGGCCGCGCTTGCCCTCGAGCGACTCGATGAGCGCCGAGGCCTCGCCGCAGATGTATGCGCCCGCGCCGGAATGTACAGCAAGGTCGAATGAAAAATCCGTGCCCTTTATGTTCTTGCCCAAGAAGCCCTTCTTGTATGCCTGGTCTATGGCGGCGTTCAGTATACGATAAGCGTCCGGGTACTCGCCGCGCAGATAGATGTACCCGCCTGAGGCGCCTATCGCGTACGCCGAGACGATCATCCCCTCGATGAGCTGGTGCGGGTCTTTCTCGAGGAACGGGCGGTCCTTGAACGTACCGGGCTCGCCCTCGTCGGCGTTTGCGATAAGGTACTTTGGGAACCTGTCCACCTCGACGCAGAACTGCCACTTCATCCCGGCTGGGAACCATGCGCCGCCGCGGCCCCTAAGGCCGGAGCGCTTGACCATGTCGAGGACTTCCGCCGAGCCCATGGCAAAGGCCTTGTCGAGCGACAGGTAGCCGCCGTGCGACATATATACGTCAATGTCGTTTATGTTCGGGACGTCGGCGTTTTTTAGGAGTAGCTTTTCCATTAATATTTAGCCAGTATCTCGTCTATCTTCGACTCGGTCAGCTCGTAGTAGAACGTCTCGTTTATTACCATAGCCGGGCCGGAGCCGCAGGAGCCTATGCACTCTACCTCCATCAGGGTGAATTTCCCGTCAGGTGTGGTGCCTCCCTCGCGTATCCCGAGCTTGCGCTCCAGGTGCTCCAGCATCGTCTCGGCGCCCATCAGGGTGCAGGCGACGTTCGTGCAGAGCATCAACACGTTCTTGCCTACCGGTTTCTTCCAGTAAAGAGTGTGGTAGGTAGCAATGCCCTGTGCCTTGGCCTTCGGGACACCCACGGCGAGAGCGACCGCTTCGAGGACCTCTTCGCTGAGGTAGCCGAACTGGCGCTGCGCAGCCCAGAGCGCGGGCATGAGCGCGCTGTTTCGGTCGGGGTACTTTGCCGCGGCCGTCTCTATTTCCTGTATAGTCTCTTTGCTAAGCTCAACCATATAAAAACCGTGTTTCGTGTTCGTGTTTCGTGAACTACCCTAATCTCCCTCTCCCGCCGGGAGAGGGCAGAGGTGAGGGCCGGTTACGCAGCGCCCGTGGCGCTATCTGTCCACTTCGCCCAATACTATATCTATGCTCCCTATGCAGGATACTATGTCCGCAATAAGGTGCCCCTTGACCATCCTCGGCAGGACCGAGAGGTTGACGAACGACGGGGAGCGTACCTTCATCCTGAGAGGGCTCGCGGAGCCGTCCGATACTATATAGAAGCCGAGTTCGCCCTTGGGCACCTCGCAGCCTACGTAAATTTCGCCCTTAGGCACCTCGAAGCCCTTGGACACGAGCACGAACTGGTGCACGAGCGACTCCATGTCGGCCATGACGCGGTCCTTGTTCGGGAGCACGACGGTCGGTATGTCGGCCTTGTACGGCCCGTCCGGCAGGTCCTTTAGGCACTGCTTGATGATACGGACGGACTGGTTCATCTCCTCCATCCTGACGATGTACCGGTCGTACACGTCGCCGACCTCGCCGAGCGGCACATCGAAGTCCAGCCTGTCGTAGGCCGCGTAGGGAATCGCCTTCCTCAGGTCGTAGTTGACGCCTGATCCCCTCAACGAGCCGCCTGTCAGCCCCCAGCTTATCGCCTCGTCGTAGGGTATAATGCCTATGCCCTTGGTGCGGCCCAGCCAGATGCGGTTCTCCATTATCAGGGTGTTGTACTCGTTTATCCTCTTGGGCATCGTGTCTATGAAGCTTTTGCACCTGGACAAAAACTCGGGGGTTGCGTCCCTCCTGACACCGCCGATGTTGACGTAGCTTACGGTAAGCCTGGCCCCGGTCAGAAGCTCGAATAGTCCGAGCAGGTCTTCTCTTTCCCGCAGGCAGTACAGAAGCACAGTGACAGCCCCTATGTCCGCCGCGTGGGTGGCGAGCCAGAGCAGGTGCGAAGAGAGCCTGGAGAGTTCCGCTACTATCACGCGGAGGTAGTCGGCCCGCTCCGGCACTTCAATGCCCATCAGCTTCTCGACTGCGATGGAATACGCGAGGTTGTTGTTCCCGCAGGAGAGGTAGTCAAAACGGTCGGTAAGTGGCACTATCTGCTGGTAGGTGCGGTGCTCGGCCAGCTTTTCGGAGCCCCTGTGCAGGTAGCCTATGTGCGGCGTGCAGGAGATTACCGTCTCGCCGTCCAACTCGAGTATGAGCCTTAGCACCCCGTGCGTACTCGGGTGCTGAGGGCCCATGTTTACAGTAATCTCTTTTGTGTTTATCGCCATTTTATTGTTCTTGGAATGCTATTAAAGTATTATCGCCAGGTGGCCCGCAGGGCCGTGAAATAAACGTCTTGTCTGGCCCCGTCTACCAGGGCTTGAACTCCCACTTAGTGCCCTGCAATGGATAGTCTTTCCGGAGGGGGTGGCCCTCCCAGTCATCCGGCAGGAGTATCCTCCGGAGGTCGGGGTGGCCTTCAAACTTTATCCCGAAAAGGTCGTAGGTCTCGCGCTCGTGCCAGTTCGCAGTCAGCCATACGCCTGAAACGCTCGGCACGGATGCGTCGTCTTCCTCCAAGGGCACCTTGAGGCGCAGCCTGTGGTTGTGGCTTACGGAGTGGAGGTGGTAGACCGCCTCAAAGCGAGGTTTTTGGGGATGCCAGTCGACCGCGGTTACGTCTATGAGGTAGTCCATCTTCGTGGATGGGTCTTCCTTGAGGAAAAGGCAGATATCCGCGAGCCGGTCCCTTTTGAGGACGGCCCAGGTCTGGCCGTGGGAGGCCCCTGCCTCTATAAGCTGGCCGGGGAACTTCGCCTCCAGAATCTCATGCACCTTTTCCGGGTCCACTAAAACGTATCCTCCTGGAGGAAAAGCGGCTTCCTTATGTACCTGTCGCTCCGTATTTTTTCCTGAAGTTTTATAATGGCGTAGAACAGGGCCTCCGGCCTTGGGGGGCATCCCGGAATGAATACGTCTACCGGCACTATCTGGTCGACGCCCTGGACGACGCTGTACGTGTTGTATATGTTTCCAGTGCATGCGCAGCTGCCCATGGCGATTACCCACCTGGGTTCCGGCATCTGGTCGTATACTTTTTTCAGGACCGGGGCCATCTTCTTGGTGAGCGTGCCCGCCACAATCATGAGGTCGGACTGGCGGGGTGTTGCCCTCGGTATTACGCCGAAGCGGTCGAAGTCGAGCTGTGGGGCGCCGTAGGCGTGTATCATCTCGATGGCGCAGCAGGCGAGCCCGAAGGTCATGGGCCAGATGGAAGCCGCCCTAGCTGAATTTATAAGCCAGTCTACTCTTGTGGTTATGAAGTTGTCTTCAAAGCGGCCTTCGATCAGTCCCATTCGAGGGCCCCCTTCTTCCATACGTAGAAATAGCCGACCAGGAGTATGAATATGAAAACCAGCATCTCTACAAAACCGAAAAGGCCGAGTTTGATGTAGTTGATGGCCCAGGGGTACATGAACACGGCCTCGAGGTCGAAGAGGACGAATATCATCGCTATTATATAGAAGTGTACGGAGAACCTCTCCCTTGCGTCGCCCACCGGGGGACATCCGCATTCGTAAGGGGAGAGCTTTGAAGGGTCTGGCCTGTTGGGACGGAGGAGGTAGCCGAACGAGACGGTGAATATCCCGAATACGATAGCAATAAGCCCGTAGATTGCTACGGGCCAGTAGTTCATCGGGATGAGACCACCAGGGGTGTCCGGCACGATAACCTCCTGTAATAAGGAAATTTTATCGGTGCATTAGGAATACCGAATCGGGCGTAATCATATCCAAAGCGGTCTTGCTTGTCAAGTAGAATTTTGTCTATAGCTGTAATTTTAGACGACCTGTGGCGCTAACTCCAGACAGGGCCCTCGTCTTCCATATCCTCGAAGGCCTCGGAGATGGGCTGGGCTACTACCTTGTCGAAGACTTCGCCGCAGTCGGAGCAGCGCCAGTGGTAGATGACCCAGTATTCGGTATCGGTCTCGACCTCGGACTCCTCTTCCTCTATAAGCTCGGCGCCGCCGCAGAAGGGGCACATTATGGGCTCCATCATTTTTCATGTCTCCTTGCAGGTCAGAACCACTTTTTCTTGGCGGTCTTGTCCTCGTCACGAACCTTGTCTATCAGGTATGTCATGGCATCTTCAAGCTTCTCGTGGGAGTCAAGGTTGTTCTTTTTGCTCTCCCTGACGGCTTCGAGGATGGACAGCAGAAGCCTGTCCTGGCCTTCCATCGAGGCGCGAAACTCATTTATCAACTCTTCGACTTTTGCGAAAGAACCCTCTGCCTGTTGCGGTGGTACTGGTGCGGTCTCGTTGTCCTTTTGAGCCCTGAGTTCGGCCCTCAGGTCGGATACTTCTTCGAGGAGCTGCTCTATAGCGGACTTAATCGGCGAAAGCAGGGGTGCTATGTCTATCTGGGGGACGGGTGCCGCAACGGATGGCGCCGCAGGGGGCGCAGGCTGGGCCTGGGCGGGCCTCATTAGCTCGCCGACCTTGCTTTCGGGTATGGTGTATGTTTCCTCTTCGACCGGGCCCGCGTCGAGTTCGTCCGGCGTCAGCTCCCTTTCGCCCACAGGGAGGGAGGACAGGTCTACGGAACCGGGAGGGTTTGCAGGCTTTGGGCTGTCTGATATTTTTGCGGCCAATGCCGCCTGCTCCTTCGCTTCCTCCATGGTAGTGCCTTCACGCACCTTGTCCATGAAGGCCTCCGCCTCGGCCGGGTCAGACACCGATACCGACTCTATCTGGTCCAGGAGCTCGCCTGCAACCACGTCTTCCTCGGAGCCGTCGTGTATTCCGGAGCCGAGTTCAAGCTCGTATTCTATGGGCTTTTCGTCCTCGGGGAGTTTTGCCGGTGCGAAGACCTCGTCGGGGAGTTCCTTGATATTGGAAGCGTCTAAGAGGGCGTGCTTCTTCTTGAGGTCGTAGATAAGCAACTTTGTTACCTCACGGAAGGTCTCCATAACCCCCGAGCCGTCCACCGCGACTGCTTCGGTATAGGGTGTTCCGCGGTAGTTTATATGTTTTTCGAGATCGTCGATCTCCATGATGCCGTTCAAGTCGCGCTTGTTATACTGGAATACTATGGGAATAGAGTCCGGGTCGAGGTTGTTATCGATGAGGTTCACCTTCATGTCCTCGATGCTCTCGATGTTCTTGTCAAGGATCTCGGCCTGCGAGTCGGCAACGAACACCACCGCGTCTGCGCCTTTTAGCACGAGCTTCCTCGTAGAGCTGTAGAACACCTGCCCGGGTACGGTATAGAGCTGGAACCTGACCTTGAAGCCCTGGACGGTGCCGAGTTCCATCGGGAGGAAGTCGAAGAAGAGCGTCCTGTCGGCCTCGGTGGCGAGCGATATCATCTTGCCGCGCTTCTTGGGGTTCAGCCGCGTGTAGACGTGCTGAAGGTTGGTGGTCTTCCCGCACAGCGCAGGGCCGTAATACACGATCTTTGCCACGATCTCTTTGGTTGCGTAGTTTATCAGGACCACGTAAGGACCCTCCAGTGACGGCAGCCTGCTCCTACTCCGACCCGACCACGTATACGCTGTTTCTGGTGCAGTACTTGACCCTGTACATGGCTTCGTCCGCAAGGCGCATCAGCTCTTCCTTGCTCTTTGCGTGCTCCGGGTAACACGCGATGCCGAAGCTTGCAGTGAGCCTTATTCCCAGGTTCTCGCTGGCCAAGAAGGAGTGTTTCTCGATATTTCTCCGCAGCCGTTCCGCTATCATCTTTGCGGCGGCGGCGTCGGTCTGGGGCAGCACAACCACGAATTCGTCTCCGCCGTAGCGAGCTACTATGTCCACCTTCCGAAGCCCCCTCAAAAGGAGCCTGGATACCTCGACGAGCAGCTTGCTGCCCACGAGGTGCCCGAACTGGTCGTTGACCTTTTTGAAGTAGTCTACGTCCATGAATATAAGGGATATTGGCAGGTTGTAACGTAGCGCCCTTTCAAGCTCCACTTCGAGCGTCCTGTCCAAGTAGCGCAGGTTGAAGAGCTTCGTGAGGTCGTCGGTGATTACGAGGTCGGCCATCCTCTGGTACATATCGGACCGCTCGATGGCCAGGGCAGTCTGGTCAATAATAAGGTTGACGAGGCGCAGGTCTTCTTTGTCGAATGCGCCGCCTCCGGACTTGTTGATAAGCTCCATGACGCCCAGTAGCCTGTTTTCTATTATAATAGGCACGGCCATGACGGAACGGGTGGTGCGGCCGGGCGTCCTGTCGACCTTCCGGTCGAACCTCTTTTCCTTCGATACGTCGGGGACGAGTTTCGGGGCCCTGTCCTCCACCGCCCAGCCCGCTATGCCCTGCCCGACCTTTATGCGGAACCGCCTGGTCTTCTTGCCGGTCACGCCCATTGCCGATTCGAATACGAGTTCCCGGTTTTCCTGGTTCATGAGCATAAGGCACCAGGACTCTGCTCCGACCATGGAGCGTGTACGCTCCATTATCTTCGCCAGCACTACGGGGAATTCAAGGGACGATGCGAGTGTGCGGGTTATGTCCAGGAAATAGTTGAGCTCGTCGGTCTTATGGGAAAGCTCTTTCTTGAGGGCGGACGCACCCTCCCGGAGCTCCATGTCCTCCCTGCAGCCTTTCAGGGCGGCAAGGAGGTCCATTTTACGGAAGCTGCCGGGCAGGTTGTACCTGGCCAGCGAGGCTATCTTTTTCAGTCCGGCGCTCTTGCCGCCGCCGTCTATTACTATCACCGGCATCTGACGGCCAGGGCCGGAAAGGAGCACCGCCGCATCTGCTTCGCGGTCTGTCAGCCTTTCACCGCCCACAAGCAGTATGGTATGCGCGTATTCCGAGGACTTGCGGGATTTGAAAGGGTCGAGTTCGTAGCCGTGGCGTCTCATGAATTCGCCGTAGCCGACGGCAAAATCCTTGCCGGTACCCAATGCGAGCACTTTAATCATCCAAATCCCTCGTTATGTCCGTATGTTACTATAACATACTTATAACAAAAAACACCTGTTTAGTTCAAGCTAATTTTATCTCGCTGCATAAGAAACACGGACTCGGCCACCAGGAGGAGCACTACCGAGGAGTAGTATATCCACAGGAGGAATATAATTATGGCCGTGAGCGAGCCGTATACGTTCCCCATGTCCACCACGTTCCCGATGTACCACGAGAAGGCGTACTTGGCCGTCTCCCAGAGTATGGCCGCCGCTGCGCCGCCCGCCGCGGCGTACTTGAGCGGTATATTGCGCCTTGGGAGCAGCTTGTAGAGCGAGGTGAACGCCAGGAACATCAGAAAAAGCGGCATGACCTGGATAACGACGCTCCTGGTCATATATTGTACCACGTCAGACTGGGTTATCACGTTCTGGTGGTGGGCGAGGAACTTGGGTATGTAGGATATCCAGAACGAGGCGACCATCAAGAGCCCGGATAGCACTATGAGCGAGAACGAGAGCACCGTGGCGACCACGAAGTGCCTGCGCTTCTCCGTCCTGAATATGGTGTTCATCGAGTATTCTATGGAGGTGAATACAAGGCTGGCGAGCCACATGAACACTATTATGCTGAGCCAGCCCGGATCGGAGTGGGAGGCGATGCGCGCTATCTCCCTGGTCAGCGTCGCCCCGAGCATCGGGTAGAGCACCTTGACGTAGTTTATTATAGCCTTCTGGAGGTTGGGGGAGCGGCCGAGGAAGTAGCCGAATACGTTTATAAGTATGAATATAAGCGGGACGAGCGAGGTGAGCGCATAGAAGGATATGGAGGCGGCCATGTACGTACCGCCGTCCCTGTAAAACTGGGTCACGGCCCTGGGGATTACCCTCAGCACACCGTTGGCGTGTCTTTTCAGCCTGTCCCTTTTTTTCATCAGCCAGGGTGGCCTTCGAGGGATAGCTTTGCGGGGTCGTCCTTCCCCCGCCGCCTCTGCTTGAGGAATATACGTACGGGGTTGCCCTTGAAGCCGAACGCCTCCCTGAGCTTGTTCTCGAGGTAGCGCAGATAGGAGAAATGCACGCCGTCAGGGTAGTTTGCGAATATTATGAACGTCGGCGGAGAGACCTCCGCCTGGGTTATGTAGTAGAACTTCAGGCGTTTGCCCCTGTAAAGGGCGGGCGGGTGCATCTTGAGTGCAGACTCCAGTACGTCGTTTAGCTGGGGTGTAGATATGCGCTTCCTGCCCTCCTCAACCACCTCGTCCACCAGTTCATATATCTTGCTTATCCTCTGGCGGGTAATGGCGGATACGGTTATGACGGGCGCGTAGTCCAGGAACTTCATCCCGGTGCGGATGGTCTTTACGTACTCGTTGTACGTCTTGTTGTCCTTCTCCACCAGGTCCCACTTGTTTAGCCCTATTATTATACCCCGGCCTTCCTCGTGGGCGAGCCCGGCAATCTTCTTGTCCTGCTCGGTCAGGCCCTCGGCCGCGTCTATCAGCACCAGCGCCACGTCGCAGCGCTCTATCGCCTTCATCGCCCGTATGACGCTGTATTTCTCCACGCCGCGCGCTATCTTGCCCCGGCTCCTTATCCCGGCTGTGTCAACGAGCCTGTACTTCTTGCCGTAGTACTTGACCGCGGTGTCTATCGTGTCAACGGTGGTGCCCGGCATGTCGTGTGCTACCGCGCGGTTTTCGCCGGTCAGGGAGTTCAGCAGGCTCGACTTGCCCACGTTCGGCCTGCCTATTATGGCTATGCCGGCGTAGGCCTCTTCCTCCTCCGCCTCGGTCTCAGAGGGCGGGAGCATGGTCATCAGTGCGTCCATCATGTCGAAGAAGCCTGGCCCGTGCAGGGCGGATACCGGGTATATCTCACCCGAGCCCAGCCGGTAGAACTCGGATACCCCAAGCTCCACCTTCGGCCCGTCCACCTTGTTCACGCAGTAAAGAACGGGCTTCCCCGAGCGGCGCAGCACCCCGGACACCTGCTCGTCGGACGCGTTCAGGCCCTCCCTGGCGTCCATTATGAACACTATTACGTCGGCCTCTTCGATGGCGAGGGTGGTCTGCTCGCGCATCTGGGCCAGCAGCCGGTCTGTAGCGGCCGGCTCGAAGCCGCCCGTGTCCACGAGGTTGAACCTGCGGTCCTCGTATTCGGCAAGGGCGTAGTTCCTGTCGCGGGTAACGCCCGGAAAGTCCTCTACTACTGCTACCTTCTTACCAAGTATGCGGTTAAACAGCGTGGACTTCCCTACGTTCGGGCGTCCTACTATAGCTACGGTCGGTATCGGCAAATCGTTTCTCCTTAAATATGTCCGTTTTAGGGACGTTATTCATAGCATATCACGCCGGATGGTGCAACACAAACATTAATATACGTTTTTGGGTTGACTTGAGCGGCAACTGCTATTAATATAGAACAAGTTATCCACTTACCGCCGGAGTTTTACCAGATGAGGAAGTTTTTAGCCCTGCCGATAGCCGTTCTGCTGACCACAGGGTTCCTTTTTTCTTTTTCACAGACCGCATTCGCCGCAAAACACACAAAACACGCCAAGCACGTATCCCGTACTGCCCATGCGTCCAAATCAGCACATGCTTCCAAGGCGGCCAAGGCCGGGAAGGCCTCAAAGGCCGAAAAGGCCTCCGGCCCGGAGCAGAAGCTTTACAAGGACGCCACGGCGAAGCTCGCCAAGCTCGAGAAGGACAAAAAGAAGCGTAAACTGCGCACGAGCTGGGAGGCATGCATCGCCGAGTTCGACAAGCTTATAAAGAAGTACCCGAAGTCACCTTATGCCGGGTATGCCCTGTTCTCCAAAGGCGACGCCTACAGCCGCATGTACCGCTTCTCCACGCTCCAGAGCGACCTTGACAAGGCTGCAGACATATACGAGGAGTTCGTAGACAAGTACCCGGACAACGAGTACGCGGACGAGGCGCTTCAGAGGCTTGCGGGCATATACAAGAATGAGGGGGACGACGATTCCGCCGCCCGCTGTTACAGGAAGATAGCGGGTGAATACCCTAAAAGCCCATATGCGAAGAGCGCGAAGGCAAAGGTGAAGTCGCTCCCGAAGACGAAGGCCCAAGCAGTCAAGGCGGAGGCCAAGGATACACCTAAGGCCGAAGCCGCTTCCAAGCCGCTCGTGGATGTCGCGGGCTTGAGCAAGGTGACCGAGATACGCCACTGGTCTAACGGCGGCTACACCCGTGTAGTAATAGACCTGGGCGGGCCGGTGACCTTCGTCGCAAAGAGGCTCAGGAACCCGGACAGGATGTTCTTCGACCTCAAGAAG
>Ga0334722_10002118_pt1 | contig 23034 bp, 32 predicted proteins | sample C3_bottom_MG_FD_207210 | JGI IMG/M metagenome (GOLD analysis project Ga0334722, IMG submission 207210) | Sediment microbial communities from Yellowstone Lake, YNP, Wyoming, USA - C3_bottom | ecosystem: Environmental > Aquatic > Freshwater > Lake > Sediment | place: USA: Wyoming | collected... | reverse complement strand
AATACTTCGGCGGAATGAGCGTCGTACTTCCATCCTGACGAGATAATTTAGAGATGCCTTCAAGATTTATTTCTGTTCCAGGACGAGACTCAAAGACGCGCAGCATTCTTTCAATACCAGAATCAAACGGCGGAGCAATCAATATTATTTTCCTAATACCGACCGGCTTGGCCAACGCCGCAATCACCGCGCCTTGGGAATGGCAAACCATATCCACAATTGCCTCGGGATTCTGATTCCTAACGCGTTCAATCTCGGCCCGCAATATTTCAACTTGCGCACTAAAAGGCTTGACCGTGATTTGATTTTTTTCTTCATCAACAACATTGTAGTCAAACATTACCGATTCAACATCTCCCATCGCGCCGGCAATATCCGTAAAAAACCCGCGGCCATCCTTTTTCACTCCAAACCCGTGGGAGAAGATGATGATATGTTTTATAGTTTCTTTATCTTCCATGAAGATTTAAAACATCTTTTAATTTAAAATTATGGCAACTCCAATACTTGATATTCAGGTATCACTACCTCCTTAGGCTTATCACCATTGAATTTATACTTCACTATTGCCTCCTTATTTGTTCCAACTAGCGGATCTCCAGATATTGAATTACCGATTGGTATTTTTAATTTATTGTTTTTAACTTGATCATTCAACTTACTCGTAATATCAATGTATTTATCATTCTTACCATATTTTGCCTCAATAATTCGAAGTTTACGAAAATGAACAATGAATAAGCCTATTGCCCAATTCAATATTAACGCAAACGCAAGACTGATTATCAATGAATATACGTGAATTTCCAAGTTTAATAAAAAAGCAACGCCCCTATATAAGTAAAACGCCACTCCTTTTGATTTTTCAATAAGAAAATTATTAATCGGATCAAATATTTTTCCAAATAAATCCTTAAAATATATTACGGAAACAAATATAAGAAATTGAAACCAGTATTTTCTAAATACGATTTTTACTTTTTCAAAATTCATAGGTTTAAAAATTTTTTAATCTTTTGTATCGATTTTTCAGAATCTTTTTTAATTTCATGCTCCCATATCCGCAAAACTTTCCAGCCTTCCCGCTTCAGCTTGGCGCGGTTTTTCCTGTCGCGCTTAATATTGCCCTCAATTTTTTTCAGCCAGTATTTTTTTGGAAGCCTCTTTTTTAATGAATTAAATTTATAACCATGCCAAAAATCTCCGTCTATAAAAACCGCTTTTTTCTTTTTCGGCAGGGCTATGTCAATGTTGATGCCTATAACCCGATAGTGCTTTTGGAAATAAATTTTTTCTTTCCTAAGCGCCTTGAAGACAACCGCCTCTACTGCCGTATTTTTCGAGCGGATTTTTGACATTATCAAGCTCCTCTGTTTTTCTGTAAATTTGTCCATGTTTAGCTCTTGCAGTTTCCTTGAAATCTTTTAGGTCTGCGCTTATTTTACAAGCCAATTGCTTAGCAAATTCAACTGGAACAGCATTGCCTATCATTTTATACCCATCAGCAATATTAGTATATTTGAAAATAAAGCTATCAGGAAAAGTTTGTATCCTCGCACATTCCCGAACAGACAGCCTGCGGTATAAATTTTCTTTTCCAGGAACAAAAATCCGCTCATTTTGTTCAATAAATTTCATCTTAGGGGCTTGCGGATGGATTGGCGCATGCCTTCCGCCTGCTTGGATTGTAAATGAAGGCTCATCCCAACTCCGCACCCTATTCCTAGACATATAAATTGTTGAGAATCCTCCTGTCATATATTCATGGTTTGGGGCAATTAGGCTGCTTGGATTATTTGCTTTATTAAATGGCTGGGCTGGTTTTGCCCGCCTTAAATCATAAATAGCATCTTTTAACACAAGCTTTTTCTTCAAAGGATTTGGAAACTCAAACTTTTTGCCTAGCTTTTTATGGTAACCAACTATAATGAACCGTAGGCGGTCCTCCGGAACATTATAATCATTTGCATTTAATAATTTGTATGAAACATTATACCCAGCCTTTTCAAATTCTTTAATAATATTCGACAAGGCCTCTGAGTGTTTAGGGTGTAAAATTCCGGAGACATTTTCTGCAAGAAAAAATTTTGGCTGCTTTTCTTTGAGTATCCTAATATATTCAAAGAATAATTGTCCGCGCTTATCATTTATTCCACGGCCAGCTCCTGCCTCGCTCCAGCTTTGGCAAGGTGGACCGCCAATTATGCCATCAACATCAGGAATATCAGAAGCTGGAACATCTGTAATGCTTCTTTTGTCTAGCTTTGTTTTTGGAAAATTAAATTCAAACGTATCCCAAATGGTGCTATCAAATTCGTTCGCCCACACAACATCGAAACCTACTTTTTCGAAGCCAAGATCTAAGCCCCCAGCGCCTGTAAACAAAGATGCAATTTTCATAATATTAATTATTGTGAATTATATTAAGGGTATTTTTAAAAAGATTTTTTGGGGAATTTAATAAATTTATATCAAATTTCAAAGATGACTCAACCCTAGAGCTTGCATTATGTATCCTAAAAGATAGAGCCCAATCATTATTTAAAGTTACTATGATGGTAGTTTCACCACTTTTTTTAAATTCAATTTTTGAAATTTTAGTTGGCAATGCGACTTTAGGAGTCCTGTATTTAGGATCAATGCCCTTGAAAGATAGGTTTAATGTTCCATTTAGATTATATGCATGTATCTCGACAGTATTTTTACGCTTTATAACCTTATAAAAATCTTTATTTCCCACAAGATAGGTAACAAGATTCTTAGCCACCTTCTCAGGTTTTTTTTCATAAAGCCTTTTCAGCTCCTTAGCAAATGCATCCAGAATTGGAAGATAAATTGATGCGTGATAATTGCCAAGCTCACTCCACTTTTTCTTTTTATTGCTTTTTTCACGGATACTTTTTAATTTTTGGAAAATAGGCGTTACTGAACTAAAATATTTTTTTGACGCATTTATGCCAAGCCACTTTTTTCCAAAATCAATCTCGGCAGATAATCTAGGATGCTTTACAGCTCCGTGATTATTTTTTGCAGACACTCCAATTTCCCATTTCTGTAGCGCCCGGATTGCTAAAACATCCCTCACATCACCTAACTCCCCTTCTTGATCCTTTAATATTTCTAACTGTAAAATATCTTTTTTTCCAATATCATTCGATAACCTAGGCTCTATGTCTATAAGGAAATTGACTGCAAAACTAGCAGAAAGCAAATATTCGCTTTTTTCTGTTTTACTGACTTGGTTAAAACAATCTTTTGCAGTTTTAAATGCTGAATTTTTAATAACTTGAATATTTGTCTTATTTTTTAATTTTTCTTCAAACTGAATCAGGAGCGCATACTCAAAAGATTTTCCTGAAGTCATTTGTTTCGATTTTTTACTAGTAGCCATAATTTTTTCAACCACTTATAGTGATATTGTATCACTATAAATATCACTGTCAATATTACCTCCTGTGGATAACTTATTTTACCTCAAATTGGATAATCTGGAAACCATATTTATCAATATCTTCTTGGCTCCAAAATGAAACGTCTTTAGTTTTTAATACGTAAGTCGCAGTAACTTCAACTTTTCTTCCGGTATATTCTTTTTTATCCTTATCCCACTCCTCCAAAACCAAAGTGTCGCCCTCTTGAACATCAAAATCAGCGAGGCGAAGTTCCACTTTCTTTTTGCCTGAAAGTATCAAGTCAAAATATTCTTTCCAAACTTTCTTTTTGATTATCGCCATAATTTTAGTTTTTCTAATTTTCTAACGTTTTATTTTCATCAATCGAATCCAGCATTTCATTCTGAGTCATGTGTATTCCAAAATAAGCTCCCACAATCCCCTCGATCTCCTCCGCCTCTTCTTTCAATCTTCTTATTTCCGCTCGGACATCGCTTATCGCATTTTCAAGTTCATTTAATTTTTCCGGCAACGGAACGCGCTGTTTCATTTCCTGCTCCCGCTTTTCCAGACCTTTAGCAAACTCGCTCTTGAGCATTATTTCTTCATTTAGTTTTTTGAGTCTTTCTTGAAATTTTTCCATTTTTTCGTGCGCATCCGACACTCCTTTTTTCTTATCAAATTTCGGGTCATGCAAGGTTTCCGGGTTGATATGAATATTACTGAATTCCATAAGGTTGTTTTTAATTGCTTTCCTAAATTCTACGCCAAAACCAGCGGTTTGGCGAATTTTGGAAAATAAAAAAACGGCAGATCCACATGTGAACCTGCCGCTAATAAAAAAATTTCTTTGCCTTATAGCTCTTCAAATGAGCCTGGCTGCAACAAAACCCAGACAAAGCCTTTGATCTCGGGCGGCTTAATCACCCTGACGGCCTCTGCGATTTTCGCCCGACGCTCATCGAGATTTTTTTCTCTTGCTGGGTAGAGGCTTGCCCAGATGGTAATCTCGAGCGGTTTCGTATTTACATCCAGTTCGGTGGAGTCCTGCACATAAACCTCAACGTCATCCGCCGTCAATCTTCCCCTTTCATCTTCTGTTGAGGTGTCCAACGCAGCGGCCACGATAACCGGTAACTGCTGCGCGATTTTTCGCGCCACTTCATCGTAAATCACTTTCGGGTCTCTACTCATCAGTACTAGCGGCATAAACACCTCCCCATATCATATTGAATGTATCTGCCTGATAAGATGGCAGAGCTCCGAGTCATGAATCGCCCCTTCCGCGCTTGCAATAAACGCCCTGAGGTCCTGATCATGTTGCCTTTGATAAATTGCAGCTTGAAAAGCCATCTCCAATTTATCTATCTGCGCAACAAACCTCGCCTCCTTTGAGGCTTTAGCCTCGTATTCTTCCCAGACCGCGACATATTCCTCGCCTCGGGGAAAATTTTTGAAAATCTTGCACACCGACGCTTGTTCAATGCGATGCTTTTCTTCCGGCGAGATTTTATCAACCGGAGTAATATCACCGCCATACACTTCGCCGAATTCGTGAGAAGCAATCATCTTGAAAACCTTGAGCATATCGAGCCTCAGCTGAAACTTGTCGATGACGAGCCAAGCTGTGATGAACATCCCGAAGCAATGATCTGCCACGCTCTCGCAGTGCAATTTGGAAACCCGCTCCTTGCGTAACCACCCTCTGCGATAAAGCTGTTTCAGATGGTTGATTTGAAAATATATTTCGATGATCTGATCCACTCCCTTGCCCTCAATAAGCTCAAATGGATTGCTCTCTTTTGCCACTAAAGCAAAATTTTCCTCTTTGTCCATAAAGCCCTCCGATTGTTGGAATTTTATTTTGGAATATTCAGACTTATTGTCAAAAAGCTGGTTATTTATTTAAGCATTTAATATTTATAAGGTCAAGTGTCAAAACTTGGACAAAAAAAGAGCCGGGACAAACCCGACTCTCCCATTTTTACCAGCCGCCTCCGCCGCCTCCGCCTCCGCCGCCTCCCGCGCCGCCCATACCGCCGGAACCGGACGGAGCCGATGTACCGGCTGCAATACTGTCTGACAAACCGCTTATCGTATTCGAAAGGCTATTTACATCAAACGAACCGACATTTCCCACATACCAAGCCGGAGCATACGAGGAATAAAAATTATCTCCGTATATTTCCTTCATGCGCTGGATCCACAAGTCAGTCATATCAAACACAATTGCATACGGCAAAAACTTTTCAAAAATATTTTCTTTCTCATAGAACGCCGCCCGATCCTTATCAACCGTTTCCATAAACATTTTGAAGCCGGCAATTTCCCGATTCAACTTGGCGCCCGCCGATGTGCGTTTGGGCATAATGAAGCTGAAAACAAAAATGATCGCGCCGGAAATTATGATGCTCGCCGCCAATATTCCTAAACCATTATCCGTAAAGGAAAATATCGCCAACCAGACAGAGACAAGACCGATCGTTTTAAATGCCAAGCTGATGTGCAAGCCAGTCGTCATAATCAAGCCTTTGTCTTTCAATAAAGTTTCGCCCGCCTTTTTGACCGCTGGCAAATGTTTGTAGAAAGAATTTTTCAGGTCGGAAAGTTTTCGCGTGGAAGTTCCGTCAGAAAAGATGTTATCTAAAATTTCTTTTTGAACAGCATTGAGTCCCTGCTCTGCTGGGGGATTTTCCTTTTTCTGCAGTTCATAATCCTTCGAGTCAAAAAACAATACCTTGCTGTGCGTTTCGGTAATAGTCAGCAAGCCTTTGGTTGCAAAATTAATGATCTCCGCCGTGATAAAAGAATTTTCAAGTTTGCCGCTCTTGGTCAGCATGCCCAGCTCGATCGGAGAAAGCTGCCCTGGCGCCTCATATTCCGGAATAATTGCCTCGTTCACTTTCGGATCTTTGCCATATTTCCACCACAAAATTAAACAAATCAAAAGGACGGCCAATGGAATGAGCAAATAGGCATATTGCCCATATAACTCCCAAAAGTTCGGCTGATAGGGAGTAAAAATATTTTTAGGGATCAGGACCGAAGCAGTTATGCCTTGGCGAACATCCAACATCCCGGTAGATTCGAATTCCAGCACATTGGAAGCACTCCAATGATATGTTGCCAAGTTTTTGTTCTTTGATCCAAGCGAGCCGGCATAATAGTCCACCGTCGTGTTCTGGCTATTGATCTCTTGAGGGAATATGATTGAGGCCGTGAAATGATCTGTCTGCAAATCCCAATAGTTGCCATTCAAGTTCCAGTACAATTCATCAAACTGCGGATTGCCAAAGCGGATGACATTTTTAACGAGATAATGAATTTTATAAATATTAACTCCCTGTACTGTTGCATTTGGATCGCCAATCTTCCAAGTCACCGTGTTAGCGTCCTGCGTCACAGTATATTGCAAAGCCCGTCCATTTTGATCCGTAATACTGATCGGTTCGACCGGTGTGGATATTTTTGTGGTCCCGATAGTGACCGAAGTCGGCAGAATTCTGAATATGCCGTGTTTGCCGACGACATTGCCACAATCAGCCGTGATGACTTCAGTAATGTCGAGCGTCGAATTTTTATTAACAACGATTTGTGAATTAAAGTCTTTAATGTACCAATCCGTCACATTTACTCTGGCAGATGTTGCGTTTAAATGGAAAAATAATCCGAAAAAAAAAGATTAAGCTGATGCCGCTCGCAATTTTTATAATGCTTTTGTTTTTTAATTTCATAGGCATATATTAAACTTTTAAACTATATGCCAATTTTATGCCAAAACCGGCAGTTTGGCGAATTTGGTAAGAAAAAGAGGCGGAAACCCGCCTCACTCATATTCCAGTCCTCGGTAGCAGTAATCAACAAAGTTGATCACTCTCCGTAAGTTCTCTGCCATATATTTTGCAAATGTCTTCTGGGTCAGTTCGTAGTACTCTTCGTAGAGCTTAACTCCGCATACCACATACGCCTCGCGCGCGGATTTTTCTGACCCCTCTATTCCAAAGAAGCAATTCGCCGTGCACAGATTCGCTCCTTTCAGAACACGCCGTGGCTTTCTTTTCTTTTCCCCCTTGTTCATGTATGGTGTCGGGTCGCCGCTTATATGCCTGGATTCTGCTTCTTGCACTACGATCATGCAGTAAAGCGCGGCTGTGATGAAATCAGGCTTGATGGCTTTTTCCCTGACCGATTTTGAGTATAATTCCTCTTTTACTCCCGCTTCAAAGTCGCCATCATAATCATCTTTGAAGCTGCGATGGTCCACCTGCTGAAGCAGATTTTCGCGCGCTTCGGCATAAGCCGTTTCAAAAACCCCTCCAAAGGTTTGTGTAATTTGTGTGAATTTGAATTTCCGCTTTTCCGGCTTTCTAAAAGGAACTACAACGCCCATATCGCCTCCTTTCAACAATGGATATAAATTTATCCTACGCCAAAACCGGCGGTTCGTCTACTTCGTAAAATAAAAAAGCCCGACTCTCAATTGAAAGCCGGGCATTGCATCTAAATGAGCTTGAGAAGTTCCAACTTGAAACGCTGGGCCTCTTTCACGATCGCTTTCCCTTCTTTGGAACAGGTTTCGCAAGCGGAGTTCAGCGCCACACCTTTCCGAGTACTGACGACAACGCCGATCTTAATGAGCCATCTCTGAGCGTCTTCGAATTTATCCTTGTTGAAGAAAGCGCCAAGTTTGTTCTCTACCATGTTGCGCAGAACCTGCTCGGAGATGACGTGACGGCCAGAAAAAGTCCGGCTTTGCCCCGAAGAAAGAAGGCCGTAAACGATATAGGCCTGTGCGTGATCCACGTCAACGCCTTTCGGCACCTTGATTATCAACTTGTGATAAATCATTGATCCGCTCAGCGCTGACAGCCGCTCCTTAAGAAGCTTCCTGAATGCATCCTCCTCCTGCTTCCCTTTTTTGTCCGCCTCCTCAAGAAAGAGATATAAAGTCTGGAGATCTCCTTCATTCAGCTTGTCTATCTCCAACCCCTTGGTTATTTCGCAGAAAACCTCAAAAGGCATATGCGAAAATTTATTCCGTAGCTCCTGCAGAGTGAGCTTCATTTGAACACCTCCTATAAATGTTTAGAGATTATTGTTTATATGTAAAAAAACTATCCGCTGATCCTATCATATCCCATTAAAAAAGTCAACTGCATAAATAGTTTTGCGAATAAATATAAGTTAAGCAAAAACAGCCCCGATTGTTCGGGACTATTTTTTAGACTCAGCTTACATACTCGCCATGCCTTCTTCAGAAAACTGGATGATGCCGAATTTGTTGCCTTCCGCATCAAGCGCCATCACGTTGCGTCCGACTTTCGGAATATCCATCGGCGAACCCACAATCTGGCCGCCGGCCGTTTTCACTTTCTCCATATACGCCTCCAAATCTGTGACGGCCACCGTATTGACTGTGCCATCGGTCGGTTTTTCTTTGGGATAGATGCCGCCACCGATGCCCGGCTCTGTCTTTGGACCGGTATCAACTAACCAATAATCCACGTCTCCCCATTTTTCGATCTTCCAACCAAACACCTCTGTATAGAACTTGATTATTTTTTGCGGATTGTCCGCCGGAATCTCAAAATGTACTACTTTTGGCATATATTTTTACCCTGTTGAATTGCGACTGCGTCGCACTATTCAACTTGGGGTGTTGTTAATAATTATATAAATAATACAAACTGCTTCGTTTATTGTTGCAGCTTTATTAAACTCCTGAATTTCTCCCGCATCTTGGCAACTTTCGGCGAGATAATCATCTGACAATAGGCGGCGTTCGGATTTTTTTGGAAATAATTCTGGTGATATTCCTCGGCTGCATAGAATTTTGTGAGCGGCACGATTTGCGTCACGATCGGACCAGCAAAAACTTTTTCTGTTTCCAGATTTTTGATAAATTTCTCGGCGATTTCTTGGTGCGTTTCGTTCTCGAATAAAATAATCGAGCGGTATTGTGTGCCCACATCATTCCCCTGACGATTCAGTGTGGTCGGATCATGCGTAGCGAAAAAAATATTCAATAGCGCTTCATAGGAAATTTTGGCCGGATCGAATTCAATTTTCACCACTTCCGCGTGGCCGGTCTCGTCACTCGACACATCTTCATACGTCGGATTCTCAACTGTACCGCCGGCATAGCCGGAAGTCACCGACAGCACGCCCCTGATCATTTGAAAAACGGCTTCCGCGCACCAAAAACAACCGGAACCGAAATAGGCCGTTTCAATTTTGTTCTCCGCCTCCGCCTTTGGCACGAATTTCATCGACAAAGAATTCACGCAGTAGCGCGTGTCTTTTTCTGTCAGCTTCTCGCCCACAAAAACATGGTCGAGATGCGCGCCACACCGAACGCAAGTTATCTCTGTGCGGCTGCCGTCCGCGTCCGGCGTTTTTTTGACCGCACCCGGAATTTCTTGATCAAAGCTTGGCCAGCCACAATGAGAATCAAATTTATCTTCCGAGCGGTATAAAACTGCTCCGCAACGGCGGCAAGTATAAACACCCTCCTCATATGATTTTTCATACTCGCCGGAAAACGGAGGCTCAGTCTTTTTGTCCTCGATAATCCTTTTTTCTTCAGGCGTGAGTGGATTTAGTTTCATGCCAGTAATACAATCTTACATACCCAAAAATTACCGGCCATGATGACTTTTTATCAATTCTATTTTTTTCGCCCGTGACATAGCTTTGACCCGAGCCTCTTCGACTGAAGCTGACGAACGGTCATGAAAAAATTTTTCATACACAATCTTGACTGGCCGGCGCGAACAAGTATATTTAGCACCTAGCTCAGAAAGATTATGTTCTCTTACTCGCCTTTCAAGATCGGTCGTAATGCCGGTGTAGAGAGTTTTGTCCGCGCACTCCAAAATATATAGATAGTACATGCTTTTATTACAAGACGAGCATTTAAATCCTTCCGGCTAAAAATAAATATGCCAGATACAGAGAAGCGCAGTTTTCGGCTATGAGCAACGGGATGCCGATAATAAAATATACTTTGCTGGTTTTGTGATGAAAAACAAACATGCCCGCGTATACACCGACACTGCCGAAGGCGGCGGCCATGAAAAATAGCAAGCCTTCGGAGATTCTTTCAGCATCTTTCTTCCGCGCCTGCAACTTATCCAAAAGCATAACCAAAAAAGCAGCCGCATTAATAATGAAGAAAAATATAAAGATATCTAAAAGTTGATTGTCCATAATTTTATTATAGCACTTAATTTTTATTTTTCTGCCGCTTGGCGATCACCAGGCGGATCTGCTCATAGTTGATGCTCTCCGGCAATTGCGCTTTGATGGCGCTCAGAAAATGAGAACTACCGACTTGCGGCAAAGCTTTCAAAATTTGTTGTTCTTCTTCGGGCGTCACAAATTTTTCAATCGCAAGTTCCCCGCCGGCCAAATACCATAAAACCAAGTGATTAAAAATCGTGCTGACGCCCAAACTGCGGATTTTGGCGATTTGTTCCGGCGCATAATTTTGTTTATATAAATTAACAGTTTCCAAAATCGTATCACTCAAATCATCCTGGCTGCGAATCACGCGCGGACTGCTTTTGGAAACTTTTTTGATTTCGGTATTTTTCCAATTCAAGCATACATCACAGCCCTTGCAATTTTCTTCTTGCTTTTCCAAATCCGGATCATTGAAATATTCCAAAATTGTTTTTCGCCGGCAATTCCGCGAAGTCGCATAGTCCGTCATTTTTTCCAGTCGATTATATTTGATATCTAAAATCTGATTTATTTCATTCCAATTCTTGCCTTGCGCCTGCATATTCTGTTTGTCGATGCGGATAAAAAATTTATGTGCCGCCACATCGCGTTTGCCGTGCAGTAAAACACAAAAAGCCGGTTCCCCGTCGCGTCCCGCGCGGCCGGCTTCCTGATAGTAGCCTTCGAGACTCCCTGGCATCCCGCAATGAATCACAAAACGAATATCAGCCTTGTCCACACCCATCCCGAAAGCCACGGTTGCCACAATTACCTTGAATCGGTTTTCCATAAAGTCATTTTGAATTTTTTCCCGCGTTTCAGCGTTCATGCCGGCATGATAAGCGCGCGCCGTGATTCCGCTTTTTTTCAAATATTTCGCGATTGCTTCCGTATCTTTTCTGGAAATCGCATAGACAATGCCGGAGCCCGCGCCTTTCAGAGATTTCACGATCCGCAAAACTTCTGCCAATCTTTGCGTCGGTTTCAAATCGCACTGCGCGAAAAATTTGATGTTCGGCCGGTCAAATCCGCGGATGAAAACTTTCGGATCCTGCAGATCCAAGCGCTTGATGATGTCATCCTTCACTTCCGGCGTCGCGGTGGCGGTGAAAGCCGCCACGCAGGGCCGATTTTTCAAAGTCTTGATATAGCGCCCGATTTCCAAATAGTCCGGCCGAAAATCATGGCCCCATTGCGAGACACAATGCGCTTCATCGACCGCAAATAAAGAAATATCCAATGTCGAAAATAAATTACGAAATTCAATGCTGGCAAATCTTTCCGGCGCCACATAAAGAATCTTGGTCTTGCCGGCGCGCAAATCCGCCAAGCGCTGATTAATCTCTTCTGACGGCAATGAGCTATTGATGAAGGTGGCTGGAATGCCGCGCGCTGCCAGACTATCCACCTGATCTTTCATGAGAGCAATGAGCGGTGAGATGACAATCGTGATTTTCTCGCTCAAAATCGCCGGCAATTGATAGCACAAAGACTTGCCGCCGCCAGTCGGCATCAGAGCCACCACGTCCGAGCCAGCCATGATGCTTTCAATGATTTCTTTTTGTCCCGCGCGAAATTGCGAAAATTTAAAATATTTTTCCAGGTTTTTTTCCAGCATTTTGTTTTATATCTAAAAGTTTGTTTTTATGATTTTATATAATTCAAACCTCCTAATACTATCATGAAAGCTTATAACATTGCTATGACTTGACAGAAAATTTAATTTTGGTAGTATTAATATACAAATGGCTTCGGCCTCCGAGATTCCCTCCCCAAGGAGGGTTTCGTTTTTTTATATGAGGCTTTTTATCCTTTTTCTTACTTCGCGAAAATCTTTTTTTGGCATCATCCACATTTTTCTCAAAAGTCTTTTGCTGCTTATAAGCCGTAATTGTGAAAGTATCACCGCACTCTTATTATTGTCATATTCAAACTGATAATAATACTTTCCGCGCCTCTCCCTACTGGTTAGTGGAACCGCCCATAACATATCATCATTAAACTTTCGGATTATGAGAACCGGCCTTTCAAATTTATCGTTCTTACCATCTTCTTCAAACCCAACATTCACGCCAAGACTGCACCACCAAACCTCTCTTTCGTGAAAATAAATTTTGTTTTCTTTTTTATGCAATAGCTCCTTGATAGAATGCCATCTTTGGAAATTCTTTTTCATGGATTTTTAATTTACAAGGCGGGCTACCCAATCAGATAGCCCGCCCAAAATCATCCTCTATTGCAAATATTGTGACACATCACTTAACGCGCCGGCAAATTCCTGGAAATGATCTTTGAAAAGCAGCAGGCGATTGATGACTTTTTCTCCGGTTTGTTTTTTGTATGATTCGGCAATGGTCAGATAGTTGCTCCCGTTGGACGCTTTCTTCACATCGAAGAAATAGGTTTTGCTTCCCGCTTTGACCATCTGCGCGAAGACTTTCTCTTGGACTGGCACAATTTGTTGTGCATTTTGCTGTTGTTGCATTTTGTTTTTTGCCCCTGCATTAACTTTGCACTGGCCTTTGGCCGATATCACCTTTGGTGATGTATAAAGTTAGTGCGGGGTTTGTACTGATGCCTCAAGCATCAGTTATTAAATATTTAGCATGAAGAATGCGGCCGCAACTTCATAGTGATATTCTATCACTAACAATATCACTGTCAATATCCCCGCCTGTGGATAACTTCACCCCGTCAAATTCTGCCATAGGCAGATTATTTGACTGGGGTCACAAAACAAAAAATCCTCCTGCCAAGCAAGAGGATTCTTTTTATACTAAAGCCTAGTTATTTCTTCTTTCCGCTGATGATTTCTTCAGCCACGTTCTTTGGAACTTCAGCGTAGTGCAAGAATTCCATTACGGAGCTTGCGCGTCCTTGAGTCATTGAACGCAGTTGAGTTACATAACCAAACATCGAGGATAGCGGAACTTCCGCGTCGATCAATTTCACGCGTGATGCGCCTGTGCCGCGGTCATTCATTTCGCGGATGATTCCTCGTTTTGAATTCAAGTCTCCCACAACGTCACCCATAAAGTTTTCCGGAGTCGTGACCACAACTTTCATAATTGGTTCCAGGATGATCGGATTCGCACGACGAGCAGCTTCTTTGAAAGCCATTGATCCAGCGATGCGGAAGGCGGCTTCCGAGGAGTCAACGTCATGGAAAGATCCGTCATAGACAACCGCTTTGATGTCCACCATCGGATAACCCGCCAACACACCGTTGTCCATTGCGTCCTTGGCGCCTTTCTCGATCGGCGTGATAAATTCTTGCGGAATCGCGCCACCTTTAATTTCAGATTCAAATTCAAATCCCTTGCCGGCTTCCTGCGGTTCCAATCTGATCCAACAATGGCCATATTGTCCGCGGCCTCCGGATTGCTTGATATATTTTCCTTCGGCTTGCGCCGTCATTTTGATCGTTTCGCGATACGCTACTTGCGGTTGGCCAATGTTGGCTTCCACTTTGAATTCGCGTTTCATGCGATCCACAATGATATCCAAATGCAATTCGCCCATGCCGGAAATAATTGTCTGGGCGGTTTCTTCATCAGTCCGCACGCGGAAAGTCGGATCTTCTTCAGCCAATTTTCGAAGCGCAAAACCCATTTTTTCCTGGTCAGCTTTGGTCTTTGGTTCAATCGCGATTGAAATAACCGGTTCCGGAAAAGTAATTGATTCCAAAAGCACCGGATGATCCACATCACACAAAGTATCGCCGGTCGTCGTGTTTTTCATTCCAACCAAAGCGCCAATTCCGCCCGCTTGCAATTCATCAATTTCTTCTCGGTGATTGGAATGCATACGCAAGATGCGTCCGATTCTTTCTTTATCACCTTTCGAAGAATTCAAAACATATGAACCAGCCTTGACTGTTCCAGCATATACGCGAAAAAATGTCAGCTGTCCGACAAATGGATCGGTGGCAACTTTGAAAGCCAAAGCGGCAAACGGCGCATCATCTTTCGGCAAAACTTCCATCACTTTTTCATGATCATCCACGTCCGTGGCTTTGATCGGCGGCACATCCAGCGGACTTGGCAGATAGTCAACAACGGCATCCAAAACCAACTGCACGCCTTTGTTTCTAAGCGCTGTTCCAGTGAACACCGGATAAATTTTTCCGGCAATAACTTCGCGCCTGAGAGCTGCCTTTAATTCGTCTATAGAAATTTCTTCACCATTCAAAAATTTTTCTGTCAAAGCGTCGTCTGTTTCCGCGATTTTTTCCACCATCTTTTCACGCCATTCTTTGGATTTTTCCACCAAGTCAGCCGGAATTTCTCCTTCGACTACGATTTCTCCCATCTGGCCTTCAAAAGTGTAGCCCTTCATATTCATCAAGTTCACGACACCGGCAAAATCACCACGCTCTCCGATTGGAATTTGCACCGCTACCGCGTTGGGAGTCAATCTTTCGCCGATCGTATTGAAAGAATAGTAGAAGTCAGCCCCTTCTTTGTCGATTTTATTTATAAAACAGATTCTGGGCACATCATATTTGTCAGCTTGCCGCCAGACTGTTTCTGATTGCGGTTCCACACCTTCTTTGCCGTCAAAAACCACCACGCCGCCATCCAGCACGCGCAGCGACCTTTCAACTTCAACGGTGAAGTCAACGTGTCCCGGAGTATCAATAATGTTGATCTGATAATCTTTCCAGTAACAAGTTGTGGCCGCGGAAGTAATTGTGATTCCACGCTCTCGCTCTTGCTCCATCCAGTCCATCGTGGCTGCACCTTCATGCACTTCACCGATTTTGTGAGTGATTCCGGTATAGAACAACACACGTTCAGTCGTGGTTGTTTTGCCGGCATCAATATGCGCGATGATTCCGATATTTCTTAGGTGGTCCATTGAGTGTTCTCTCATAGTTCTACGAATTACGAATTCATACGAATGTACGAATTTCTAATTTTATAATTTAGTTATTTGATATTAACAATTCTTTTAAACTTCACACCCTTACTTGTAAAATTAACAAGTAAGCCCAGTTTTAGATTAGTAGCTTTTAGATATGCGTATATTTGCTTGATATTTTGCTTGGAAAAATTATCTCCTTGTTTTAATTCAATGACTATCCTATCCTCATAAGTAAAATCAAAAACATACAAACCTAGTTCCTGATCTCCAATCTTAACTTTACACCTCAGCTGTTCTTTGAATTTTTTCTTTTTCTGGCGAAATAATTCAGCAGCTGCCCTCTCGTAAAAATTTTCCTTGTGTCCAGGACCGACCTTATTCCAAACATCATACATAATACCCACAATTTCAAATACTTCTTATGGATATATTAAATCCTTTTCAACTTTATATTTATTTTCGTACATTCGTACTTTTTCGTAATTCGTAGAGAACTACGCGAAATGAGCAAAGGCTTTGTTGGCGTCAGCCATTCGATGAACATCATCTCTTTTCTTCATTGCAGCGCCGGTCTTGTTGGAAGCATCGATGAATTCGTCAGCCAGTTTTTCTGCCATACTTTTGCCTTTTTTTCCGCTCGCGGCGTTGTTGATCCAGCGCATAGCTAAAGTCGTTCTTCTCTCGCCGGAAACCGGAACCGGCACCTGATAGTTAGCGCCTCCGACTCGGCGTGATTTCAATTCCACTAGCGGCGCAACATTTTTAATAGCTTGCTCAAAAGTATTCAGTCCGCCTTTTTTAGTCCGTTCATGGATAATATCGAAGGCATCATACATTATTCGCTCGGATGTGGTTCTTTTACCTTCCTTCATGATGTATCCTACAAACTTTCCAATCAAAAGATTCCCAAACTTAGCGTCTGGTTTTACATTTTTCTTAAAAATTCTTTTTCTACGTGGCATATTATTTAATTCTACGAAATACGAATTTCTACGAATGTACTAATGTGAATCAAAAATGGGATTCCAATATTCGTACATTCGTACTTTTTCGTAATTCGTAGGTAATTTTAATTATTCTTTAGCTTTGGCAACCTTGGCGCCATATTTGCTGCGTCCCTGTTTTCTGTTGGCCACTCCGGCTGAATCCAAAACTCCGCGCACGATGTGATAACGGACGCCCGGCAGATCTTTTACCCGGCCGCCGCGCAGCATAACGATTGAGTGTTCCTGCAGGTTATGTCCGATACCTGGGATATAGGCAGTGACTTCCATTCCGTTAGTCAACTTAACTCTGGCAATTTTTCTCAATGCCGAGTTTGGCTTCTTGGGAGTGGTGGTGCTGACTTTCAGGCATACTCCGCGCTTGAACGGGCTCACAGTCTTGACCGGTTTATTTTTTAGAGTGTTAAAAACATTGCTAAATGCAGGAGACTTGGTCTTCTTCACATTTGGCTTTCTAACTTTTCTTTTCAGTTGATTTATTGTCGGCATTTTGTCTTTTGAGGCTTGGATAGCAGAACGTCTAACTAGGCCTTAAATTATTTTTAAATTAAATAAAAAGCTAGCTATTGACTAGCAAAATAATAATAAAGGATATTGCGTTTTATGTCAATCCCGCTTGCCTCAGACAGTAATCCCCAAGAACAGATTGAGCATAAAGTTCAAAAAAATGCCCAGCGGAGCCGAAAAGAAGAAGATGAAAAACAACAGAAAAATGAAACCGAATTGCTCCAGCATCGCCATCGTCTCGATTTTGATCGGCAAAACCGCAAATAGTAATTTTGACCCGTCTAGCGGCGGAATCGGGATCAGATTGAAAAAAGCCAAAAGCACATTCATGAAAATCACCACGACGCAGATTTCAAAGAAAATAGCTTCAAACGAACCGGCAATCAGCGGCGCAATGGTGCTAAAATCAGTGGCATGCTTGATAATTTCAATTTTGACGGCCACCGGCAAAGCGATCAGTTTCGCCATTATCGCAAAAATTATCGCGAGAATCAGATTTGATCCCGGACCGGCCAAAGCAACCAGCGCCGGACCCCACTTTTGATTTTTTAGATTATACGGATTATACGGCACCGGCTTCGCCCAGCCAAAAGCAAATCCGACACTCAGATACATAAAAATCGGCACGATGATAGAACCCCAAATATCGATGTGATTGAATGGATTTAGGTTCAACCGGCCGGCATATTTGGCGGTCGAATCGCCCTGCCACAAAGCCGAAACACCGTGCGAAACCTCATGGATTATTACGGAATACAACAGAATCACGAAGAAGAAGAACCCAAGGAAAATTTCATTCAACATAACAAAACTTTACAAGTTAATATTTATATGATAACCTAAATCTTGTCACTAATCAACTTATAAATCGAAACAAAGAAATGAGTAGAGTATGTCAAGTTTGCGAACGCGGCGCTAAAACCGGGAATCAGGTCAGTCATTCCAATGTCAAAACCCTTAGAAAATTCGGTATCAATCTTCAAGTAAAAAAAATTGATGGCGAAAGACTGAAAGTTTGCACCCGATGCATCAAAACTTTGTCCAAGACGAAATAATCGACTTTACCACAGAATAAAAAATTCCCGAGCAATCGGGATTTTTTGTTTTATTTTTCCAAATAAAAAACCAACCACATACCTCCTTTGTGATTGGTTTGGTTTTGGATTTGAATAAATATTTATTAGCAGCTACCGCCAGCCGCCCTGATGGTATCGCGGAGATTCATGGCCTCGTGCGCCGCCGCTTCGGCATAGTCCTCGCCCATGCTAACACAAGTAATGCCTGAACTCGAATTGATCGCGATGGACCCGGCATCAATGAAGGCCGAGCTCACCGTCTCTTCAATAAAACCTTCCTGGGTCCCGACACCTGGCATTAAATACCAGAATTTATTGCCGACGATTTTGCGGCAGAGAGAAAGGTGAGCCGAATATATTTCACCCGAGCCCTTCTTTACTTCGTAGGCTGCAGCCATCACCAGACCGGCATCTTCGGTAATACCGAGCTCTTCCGCCCATGTGAGAGTGCATGCGGCAATGAACTCCCAGTAAGCTCGGCCATCGGCCAGGATTACGTCCTGTACTTCCCTTGCCGATTTATTGCTGGTGTAGCAGAGACCGACAATCGCCCGTCCAGGAAAATTTTCTTTGTCCACAAGCTGAGCCATGCAGTCCTTGCCCATATAGGATGAGAAGTTCATGCCATCCACGCCGTCAATTTCGAAATGCGCGAATCGGTACTTGGCCTGAGTACGGTCTATGTCGCCGCGTTTGCAGTCCAAGAAAACAGGAATGGACGGATACTTCATGTGGATATAGTCCACTATCATCTGCAAAGCCTTCTGTCCGTCCGGAATTGCCTCGTAGTGCGCTTTTTGGGGCTTGTACATGGAAGCGAAAGGCGCGGTTGCGTCCACGATCGATATCATGTGCAAGGCGACCCTTAGCCATAAAGGCCGCCCCGGCGCAATATGAGCCGGCGTCTTCTCTTCAAGCGGATCTAAGCCAACGCAAACGAGCGAGTTTACTGCCTTCTGCCTTGCGGCTAGTCTTGCCCTAAAACCCATTTTATCCTCCTTGAAAAAGTGTTTAAACTACTTTATTTATCCCTCCTTCCCTTACTAATTTTTCCCTGTTAATGCAGCCCAGTTAGCCTTGGGCTTGTAGCGCTTGGACCCTGCCCGACAGAGCGGACACTGATCCTGAGGCACCGCCCAGATCTCTTTTTCGACAAGAGGTATGACCTTTCTTTCCCCGTAATACTCCATGGGAAGTTTTGGCGGACGATGAACAAGCACAGGCACATACGGCAGGAAACTCACCTGATCCTTGTTGCCCTCGCGTATTGCCCTTTCAACCTCGTTCAGGGTGTGCGCTGTTGTGATAAGCTCTTCGATCTGAAGAACGGTTTCGCCTTCCGGAATTTTCATCCGGTTCCAGAGCATGCGCTTCTTATCGGCCGGATCTTTTTCCAGACACATGTTTTGGGTTGCCTCAAGATACCTACCCACGTCATGCGCAAATGTGATTCCAGCCATCGGCGATCCGATCGTCCAGTCAATGCGCTGAGAACCAATTACATTCCTGACCTTCCTGGCCATTTGATAGGCGAGGATGTCAGAAAGATTTAGGTAACTCAGCACGCGCAGACAATCAAAAAACCCGTTGCTGCACAAACCCGAGGTCAACTCAGCGTGCGGATCTTTTGGGTCACCGCTGTGCATCCAGAATGCATCCAGCACGCTAAAGAATTCCAGAATCTCCTCCTGAGTAAGGGTAACACCCAAGAATTCCTTTACTTTCAAATTTAATAACTGGATCTTGTTCAACAAAAAACACCTCCTTCTTATAGGTTGAAAATTCAGGCTTAAGCGATGTTGAAAAACCCCCTTTCTCTTTTTAGAGTTTATTGATTTAAATTGTGTAAGTACAATATCATAAAGCTAACAGAACGGAGGCCATAAGGTCAATATTGACAATGCCTGATTTATATCCTTTTATGCAAATTAAAAAGGGAAGGCGCGATGGCCTTCCCTTGTTTTGAAGCGTTTTTTAAACTACTTCTTATTTTTCTTCGGACATGATGCTGAACTGCATAAGTTCGGATTCACAAGATTGCATCCTTCGCATTCCATACTTCCCTCCTAGGCTGGAAAATTAAATTCATCCGCCGCTGCGAGCCGCACTTCTTTGTCCTTTTCAACGCCGGGACAATCGGGCTGACAAGCCAGACCATTTCCAAAACTGCACTTTTCACATCCGCATTTGTACCACATCAGACTCTCCCTTCTTTATAACCTCGGAGTTCTTACGAAAGAATAGGACCTGATCCTTCTTTCCTTACCCAAACAATTTCCGCCCACATATATCCGGTCCTTCCGCACAGTTACCACGCCTCGCAGGCTATCCCCGTCTTCAAGCCTGACCACCAATTCCTCTTTTTCATTGCTCTTAATTAATTCCCTGAGAATACACATTGCGGTCACCTCCTATTGTTGGATTTTAAAAAACTAAACAACTAAAAAACCGACCTCGGAAGATCGGTTCGTTTTTGTTCACAATTATTTTATGACTAAAAACCAGCCGAGCTTCCTAATCGGTTAAACAAGAGAAACAAACCTGAATTGTTACAAATGTTTTTAATCATATAAATATTTTAAACTATTCTAGGATTCCGTCAAGATTTACGTCATACAAAATTTGCTCTTGCACCAATCTATATTTCAAAACTTCTTTCTCAGAAAACCACAGAGCAATTTCTCTTTCGGCTTCCACAGGACTTTCGGAACAATGCACCAGATTGCGGACAGCTCGGCCGTCCAGGCCAGCCAGCGCGTATGAATCAAGAGTGAAGTCTGCGCGGATAGTCCCGATGTCAGCCGTCAAAGGTTCGGTTCCACCGACCAGCTTAGCTACAATTCCGGTAGCGCCGTTGCCTTCCACAATCATGGCTAAAACAGGTCCGGAAGTCATAAATGCAATCAGATGCCGCAAGATATCTTTGCCATATTCAATCGCCGGTTTTTCAACTGCCATCCCACGCTCTTCCATTTCACGCACAATGTTGCCGCCTTTCTTTTCAAACCATGCGTCATCTTTATTGTAATGCTTCCATAAAATTTCTTCTTCCAAAACCGTCAGCTTCATTGCAGTAAATTTCAAGCCGGTTCTTTCGATTCTTCTGATAATTTCCCCCATCAAAGATCTCTGGATTGCATCCGGCTTAAGGATCACGAGCGATCTTTCTTTTATTGCTGGATTTGCCATAACTAAAAATTTTAATTGTTATCTAAAATTTAATTTATCACAAAGAAACTTAATTGGCAATAATTGCGCAGTTTGCCGCGGAGCTGAGACAATCATATTCAATATCCCCCAGCTCATCTGTTCGAAAAATGTTTACTTTGTGGTTTTTCATCCTTTCCAATGCTTCCAGCGCCGGATGGCCGTAACGATTATTTTTACCGACAGAAATTATGGCAGTATCCAGTTTCACCGCGTCCAAAAATTCATTGCTCGTAGAATATTTGGAACCATGATGTCCGGCTTTCAAAACTTTAGCGGACAGATCGGTTTTATTTTGGATTAGCTTTGCCTCCTCTTCGCTTGGCAGATCGCCGGTGAACAAAAATGAATTCTGCCCAAAAACTAATTTGGCCACGATGCTATATATATTTGTATCTTTTACCACTTCAGCCGGCGCAGATTGCGGATGCAGGATATCCAATTCAGCATCCGCCAATTTTATTTTTACACCCGTTTGCCCGATAATTTTTTGGATATTTTTGGTTTGGATCAGTTCTTCATAATTTTTATATAACTGCGATTCGCTTTGCGCTTGAGTTTCAATTAGCGAATCAACTTTGTAATTTTTCATCGCATCCACCAGCCCCTCGATATGATCCTGATCCGGATGCGTCGCAATCACCATTTCAATTTCCCGATCCCAAAACGGAATATATTTCCCCAGCTCCTCCATCAAGACCTGTCCGCTTGGTCCGCCATCAATCAAAATTTGATTGTTCCCCTGCTCAATCAAAATCGCATCCCCCTGCCCAACATCCAGAAAAATCACTTTCAACTCCTGGCTCTGGGCATGAACAATCACCCCAGCCAGAATCAGGCCGATGACAAAAAGTGTGAATATTCCAATGTATATTGATTTCCTATGTCTCATTTAAGCCTTATTTTGGCTAAAAACAGCCGAGCCATTGACTTTGTTTTAATTTTATGCTAACATTGACAATCGAGCAAAGTGTTCGATAATTTGGGCAATTTCGCCCATGTACTTTCACAAGGAGGCAGCAATGAAAAAGATGATCACTCTTGCAATACTGATGACTCTTGCAATACTGATGACTCTCGCATTTTTCACATTTGCCTATGCAAACTGCATCGTCGAACGCGCCCGGAAGGATATGAGCCCACTGACCGGCTCCCCAGCAATTAAGACCGTCCAGGTACTCTGGGGTGACTCAGAGGACCAGTACCAGCTCCGCTTCGTCGTTGAGCTCGACAGGCCGGGAAAGGTTTATTCTCAGTGGTCCAGAGAGAACAACTCCACCGAAGCAATCATCAATGGAACTGCGATCTACGAGATGGATGACTATGGCTACGTCTACTTGGTCACTCTCAACATGAAAGAGGTCAAGCGAATTGCGGGAAGCTTCGGCGCCCCAATAGAGCTATTCATCGGGACCGAGTCTGCCACTGGGTATCCAACCAGCAACAAAACCGTCAAGATCCACAGAAAAGCAGACGTCCCCAAAGACGAATTGTCGCATTATTTTGAGGCCACGCCGCTCGAGATTATTCTCGAGGGCACCTTCCCGATAGAGGATATAAAATTTTCCTCCAAGGCCCCGAAATAAGGAACAAGATACGAACTACCCCGCCAAATCACTAAAAAGGTTGGCGGGTTTTTATTTTCCAAAAAACTGACTTTGTCATTGCGAGAGTCCGCCGCGGACGACGTGGCAATCTCTGACTTAGTGAATTAAACTACGAGATTGCTTCGCTCCGCTCGCAAAGACAGAAATAAAA
>Ga0334722_10002117_pt1 | contig 23055 bp, 18 predicted proteins | sample C3_bottom_MG_FD_207210 | JGI IMG/M metagenome (GOLD analysis project Ga0334722, IMG submission 207210) | Sediment microbial communities from Yellowstone Lake, YNP, Wyoming, USA - C3_bottom | ecosystem: Environmental > Aquatic > Freshwater > Lake > Sediment | place: USA: Wyoming | collected... | reverse complement strand
GAGGCGTTATTCTGGGTCTTGCCAATTCCGCAAAAAGCGATTGAATATTGTCAATCCTCGAACAATTAGCACCCCCCGACAAATCGACAGCAAAACCGGTAATGTTTCCCGAATGAAGAAAAATCAAAGACAAAAAATCAAGATCAAACCCGTCTCGCGCTCTCAAGAAAAAGAATCTATAGAGCTTCCAGACGACCAACCAATTAAGGCCGCCAACTCTTCGGGAGCCTTGGGGGAACTGGAGAAAACCTGCCTGCAGCAAGAAGCATCTATTGAACAATACAATACTGTAAAAAATATCAGGCAGACTTGGCACCTCGACTGGTTGCTTCTCGGGATAATCATCCTCATAACATTTCTTATTTATTCAAACGCATTCAACGCCCCCTTCTATCTCGACGATGAGAAGATGCTGACAGACCCTGCCATCCAGCTCAAGACCATTTCCCTGAATTCCATCGAGCGCGCTGCCTTTGACAATTTAGCCCCCAGCAGGCCTATCCCGAATCTGACCTTTGCCTTCAATTATTACTTCAACGGCATGAAACTGAAGGGATACCACCTAGTCAACCTTTTCATTCATCTTCTGACCGGGGTGGCGCTATTTTATTTCCTGAAGCTGACGTTGCGCTTATCGCCCCAAAGTCAGGACAGTTTTTTGAACAGCAGCATAATCCCATTTCTGGCGGCTTTCCTTTGGTCTGTTCACCCTCTCCAGATTCAGTCAGTGACGTATATTTATCAAAGGATGAACAGTCTGGCGGCACTTTTCTTTCTCCTTTCATTAATTTCCTATGTGCTTGGCCGCCATCAAAAGCACATGACAAGAAAATATGGCCTTTTCATTACTTCAGCGCTCTGCGCTCTTCTGGGAATTGCCTCCAAAGAGCAGGTGGTTGTTCTGCCCCTGATAATCGTGCTTTATGAGTGGTACTTTTTTCAAGACATGCAGACTGCCTGGCAGAAGAAGCACAAGGTTCCCCTGGCCCTCATTTTCATCCTGCCGCTGGTCGTTTTCCTCATCATCTCCAAGGGGAACCCGATGCAAATCATCAACACTGAATACAGCAGGTATGATTTCAATGCCCCCCAGCGACTGATGACTGAGATGCGGGTGCTGATTTTTTATTTAAGCCTCGTTTTTTTCCCACATCCAAGCAGACTGAATCTTGAACATGATTTTTCCATTTCGACCTCGTTGATTCACCCTCTCTCCACGCTGCCTTCACTGGGGCTCATTATCGGCCTCATTGTTTTTGCCTTATACATGGCCAGAAAGGAGCGACTCATCTCCTTCTGCATCCTCTGGTTTTTTATCACCCATCTGATTGAATCAACCATCATCCCGCTCGAACTTGTTTATGAACACCGGAACTACGTCCCATCCATGCTTATTCTTTTCCTGGTTATCGTTATTAGTTACCGGTTTACGAAACTTCGTTATGCAAATCTTGTCATACCATGCCTGCTCATCATCGTATTTTCGCTCTGGACGCACCAAAGAAATGCATTATGGGCTAACAGGGTACAATTCTACGAAGACTGCGTGACTAAAACGCCAAGCTTCTGGCGGGTTTGGGACAGCCTGGGCCTTGCCTATTTTACCGATTGGCAGGATGAAAAAGCGATAGAAGCATTCAAAAAGTCTATCTCGTTGCGGGATAACATCTGGTGGCCACACCAGAATCTAGCCAATGCTTTAAATCGCCAGGGACGGCACCAAGAAGCCTTGGACCACCTGATGATCACAAGAAACCTGCTCGCAAACGACCCAAGCCCAGCCATGCAAGAGCGGCGGAACAGGGTGCTGGTGATGATAAAAAGCACTCAGACGATGCTCAATTCTCCGCCCAGAGCAGCTCATTAACAACAAAGCACATGGGTGCGCTACGATCTCACCAGCGCGCCTTGCAATAAATTTGAGGCTTATTGAAGGAAAATACACTACACTCACAACAAGCTACGCGGGTTATTCTCCCTATTTTGCAAGAACCCCCAGAATAATTTTCTCTCCCACAATAATAATCCACTGTCCCCCGAAAGCGTTTTTTCGAGACCATTAGGCATGAGACATTATTTCACAATCCTTTTATTCTTCATTGTCAGCTTCGGTTTTACTGCAGCGCCCCAGGCCACCACTATCGAAGGCATCGTTCTGACCGATAAAGGGCCGGTAGCGAACTCCGCGGTGCTTGCTTATCGAACTTTTACGGATCTGCGCCAACAGAAAAACGCTATTGTTTCAAGTGAAGGGGCAAAGCCTGGTCAATACAAAATTGAGCTTGCTCCCGGCAAATACTATATGACGGCTAAAAGTCAAAATCAGGGCCAACCTCTTTTTGCTTACCACGGCTTGAATCCGATCACAATTACCGATACCTACCAATGGATTCCCTTCTTTGTGTTACCCGAACGTCAGGCCCAATGTGAAGCAGGGTACCAAGGCATCGGCGGGCGAGTTCTTTACAAAGACGCACCTCTCAGCCACGGCAGCGTTACGGTATACACCTCCGCAGATGAACCATTCCGGGGCATGGGCGTTCTGACCAACAGTATCGCCGACGATGGGCGTTTCTGGTTTGACCTGGCGCCTGGCAGCTATGTGGTAATCGCCAGGCAACGACAAGACGTTGCCGCTATAGGTCCACTCAAAAAAGGAGATCTATTCTGTTACTCCTCGGCAAACCCTATCGAGGTCAACCCGGCCAACTCATGCCAAGTTGACCTGCTCTGCTATCCCCGTGATGACCTGGATCATTTTCTCGGCAACGATGCCGAAGATCCAAGGGGCAAACGACTCGCCACCCGACAAGAATCCTCACTGCAAAAGGCCTCAATGCAAGTGGCTGGCAAAAAGGGAGGGAGTGGTGATGGTCCAATCTCCATCATCGCCGGTCGGGTTATCGATCTTAACGGTGCCGCTATGCCTGGTCTGATTGTCTCTGCTTACCCCGCCGACGACCTACCCCTCTTTCAAATGTATGTCCTCCGCTTCAAATCGGATTTCCTAGCCAAAACCGACGACAAAGGGTTCTTCCGGCTTGAGATGAAACCGGGTTCCTATTACCTTGTCGCCCGCGAAAAGGTTGGAGATGCTCCGAGCGAACACGAGCACTACGGCCTCTATGAAGGCACCGCCAATCATAGTCTGGCGGTGGGCAGCGGCGAGACTAAAACTGGCATTCAAATTTTCGTTGAACCGATTATGCCCTGATGGCGTTGATATAAAATTCAGCCCAACAATTCCCTACTTTGCCGGATTCGAAACTGCCCCGCCTTGTTATCGAGGTGTTATCAGCCAGAAAATGTGGCACAATAGAATTAATCCGTTTCCCGCGTTAATTGCGTTTTTTTGTTGCCAATTTCGTGACACTGTTGGATAAAATCTTATGACATTCCGTGCTCTATTGATACTGACATCCTTGCTTCCTTGGCTGCTGCTACCGCCACCGTCAATCGCATCAACGTCAGAGGCCACCCTTGGCGACATCGTCCTCCGGGAAGATACGGTTTGGAGTGGCTCCATCACCGTTGACGGGGTGGTCGTCGTTGGCCGCGCTGCCACGTTAACCATCAAACCAGGGACAACCGTACGTTTCAAGCGCCGAGATGTGAATCATGACGGAATCGGTGATTCAGAGATTCGTGTACTCGGTGGAATTCTCGCCCAAGGGAGTGCGGAGCACCCCATAGTCTTTCAATCCGCTGAAACCAACCCAGCCCCGAAAGACTGGTCGTACCTGCTGATCTTCACCTCCGGGAAAAAAAATAGTATTGAATATTGTCAATTTCACGATGCATTTTCCGGACTGCAGGTCCATTTCTCTACTGCTAAGGTCAGTGATTGTCTGTTCAGTCATAATCAGGAAGGCATCCGCTTTGGCCGGGCAAAACTTACCCTGCTGCATTGCCTGATCACTGAAAATCGAATCGGGGTCCGCTTTACCCGAATGGAGGGTCCCGTCGAGATTCAGTATAATGAAATCAACAACAATCAAGTTGGTATTTTTTTGGTACCATCAGGCCAAAATATTGTCGATTTCTTTGAACCGGGCCGCACAGGTAAACCCTGGAATGAAGGGCATCTCGACATCTCGGCCAATAATATCCGCGCCAATGTCGACTACAATCTTAAACTTGGGGCCAAACAACTCTGGGATCTCAAGATCACAAACAACTGGTGGGGAGTACCCGAGGCTGCAAAAGCCCAAGCATCGATCTTTGATCATCAGCGCGACCCGGATTTGGGTCGCGCCCTTATTGAACCAATTGCCCATCAATCTATCGTTGATGCCGGGATAAGACAATTGTCTGCCAAACACCATGACACAAACGAACGATAGCCAAGTCACGGTCTTTGAATACACCGATCCCGACGAGCAGTTCAAAGGGTGGCTGGTGATCGATGGCGCCAAGAACTCCCTGTGCGCCGGCGGTATGCGGGTGCAACCCGGACTCAGTCGCGAGCATGTCGTAGCCATGGCACGCAACATGACCATGAAAATGCGTATCTGCGGTCTGCCTATCGATGGCGCTAAATGCGGCATTGACTACCAACCCGGGGCACCGGGGAAACACGCGGCCATGGCTCGGTTCATGGCCGCCATCAAGCCTTATATCGAAACCTGCTACTCCATGGGGCCGGACCTTAACACCAACATGGATGAACTGGAGGCCATCGCGCGCGACCTAGGACTCCCTTCCGTCAAGATGGCCATCGCCAGAGCCCAAGGCATGGATATCCCCACATTCCTGGCTCGCTACGATGTTCTATCGCATAAGGCGATTGGCGCTTGGACTCTGGGCCGATTGCGGGCCGGGTTCGGAGTGGCCATGGCCGCCCTCGCCACCTTGAAATCCCTCGCGATTCCAACTAAAGGGGCACGGATTGCGGTCCAGGGTTTCGGCAATTTGGCCAAGGCCGCTATTGTCGCCTTAACCGAGGCGGGCGTTATCATTACCGCCATCGCCGACGCTGAAAAATGCATCGTCCGAAACCCTGGGCAGACATTACCACTGCATGAATTTCTCGAGCATCAGGGGACTTTACTGCCAACAATCCCCGACAATCCAACATTCCGGGCTGAAGACAAAAAGGCCATCCTGACCCAGGACTGCGACCTCTTGATCCTGGCCGCCGTGGAAAACGTCATCTCGAAGGCCAACGCCGACTTCATCAAGGCGAAAGCCGTCATCCCGGGCGCCAACCTTGCCATTACTCCAGATGGTGACGAGGCCTTGTTTGAACGAGGAGTAGTGGCCTTGCCCTCGTTTGTCGCTGGTTGCGGGGGATCGCTTTCAATGAACGGCCTCTTTGGCCCAAGGCAAACACCAGACCCGAGTCAGGTTCTGGACTATATCGCCAACGCCATGACTTCCATAGTAGAAAAAATTCTGCATAAAAGCGCTGTCGAGGGAGTCAACCCAACACACGCCGCCACCCTCATTTGCCAAAGCGCCCCCCCCGCCTCCGGACAAAAACCCTATTCGTATGATGACGCTAAATAACTCTACTTTTTCAGGACAACAATGCCCGCCCATCCAATTGACTTCGACATTCAGGCCAATCTCTTTTCCACCCCGGAAGGGCTCGCCATCTTTGACGAAAAGAATAGGTTTCAAGGCTGGCTCGACTTTGAGGCCGCCTTGGCTGCTGCCCAAGGCGAGTTGGGGCTGATCCCGCCCGAGGCTGCGTCAGCAATTCAAGCCAAGGCCTCCATCGAACACCTCGATCTGGAAGCAGTGCGTCTCGACTACACCACCAATCGTAATTCCTTAGTCCCCATCGTCAAGGCGCTGCGGCAGGCCTGCGGGCCTTATGGCGACTATGTGCATCATGGGGCTACTACCCAGGATGCCATCGACACGGGCCAAGCGCTGCAACTGAAAGCCGTTTTCGCACTCGTGCAGCGCGATCTGCGTCAAATCGAAGACCGCCTGCTGAAATTGGCGGCCGAGCACCGTCAACTCCCCATGATCGGCCGCACCCACAGTCAACAGGCCATCCCGATCAGCCTGGGGCTTAAGTTCGCGGTCTGGCTCCAAGAGATCAACCGTCATGGTGACCGACTCCAGGCCCTGACCTCTCGAGCCCTGACCGGGCAACTGGGTGGTGCGGTCGGCACCATGGCCGCTCTTGGACCCCATGGCCGAGAGGTCGCGACCCTGACCATGACAAAACTTGGGTTGAAGGCAAGTATCGCACCCTGGCACACAGCCCGCGACACCTCGGCCGAAACCGGTTCTTTTTTTGCCATGCTGACCAGCAGTGCCGCCAAGATCGCCAATGAAATTTTTCAATTGGGGAAGACCGAAGTCATGGAGCTGCGGGAACCGGCACCGGCCGGCAAGAGTGCCGGTAGCAGCACCATGCCCCATAAACGAAATCCTGTTCTCTGCCAACGAATTGTGGTATTATCCAGTCACGTTCGAGCCTTGGCCCAAGTCCTCATGGAAGCCATGCTGCATGAAAACGAGCGTGATCCCAGGGCCTTGTGGTCGGAATGGCTGGCCATGCCCCAGAGCTGCATCTACACCCTGACCGCTCTCGATTACCTGAAATCGGTCTTATTCGATTTAGAAATTTTCCCGGAACGGATGCTTGCCAACTTGCACCTCCAGCAAGACGCTATTGCCTCGGAATGGTTGATGTTCACGTTGAGCCCTGTCATCGGCAAGACCCGCGCCCATGCCAAGATCAGCCAATGCCTCGACTTGGCATCGTCCTGCGGACGGTCAGTACGAGAAATTTTAGTGAATGACCAAGAATTGAGCGATTGCTTGCAGCACGTTGACTTGACGCTGCTCGATCACCCGGAAACCTATATCGGCCTGGCCCCACAAATCGTTGATGACGTGATCCGGCAAATCAACCAGAAACGGAATGGATAACATTATGACGCATTGCTGCCCCGCAAGTCATATCATTGATTCACGATTTTTTGCGGATGGTTATGGGACTGACGAGGCACGGCAAGTCTTTTGCGACTACCGACGTATGCAGCGCTGGCTCGACGTCGAAGCCACTTTGGCCCAGTGCCAAGCAGAGCTCGGCATCATCCCTAGCCAGGCAGCCGCAGCCATGATCAAAACCGCTAAGCTTGAACTTCTGGACATCTCGGCGATCAAAGCCGACATCGCCAAAACCGGTCATTCCCTGATCCCCCTCCTGAAAGAGTGGCAGCGCGTGACTGAAAAAAGTGCTGGCCAATTCATCCATTACGGGGCTACGACCCAAGATATTCAGGATACCGCCCAGTCGCTCGAGTTAAAAGATGTCACGGCAATCGTCCAACGCGACCTTGCCGCGATCATTAGCCTGCTTGCAAGGCTTGCTGACAGCAACCGCGATCTGGTTACCATCGGCCGCAGCCATGGGCAACACGCCCTGCCCACCACCATGGGTCTGAAAATGGCTGGCTGGCTGGATGAGACGCTGCGTAACTCGACCCGCCTTGAGGCCTGTCGAGAGCGGTTGCTCGTCGCCCAACTGTTCGGTGGCGTTGGCACCATGGCCGCGCTTTCGGAACAGGGTTTGCCCCTACTTGACAGTTTTGCCAAAAACTTAGGCCTTGCAGCCCCCCCCTCCTGCTGGCACAGCAGTCGCGACCGAATCGCCGAGTTCACCGGCATCCTGGCTTTAATCACCGGGGGCTTGGCTCGAATTGCAAACGAAATCTGCCAACTGGCCAGGAACGAGATCGGTGAACTGACGGAACCCTTTATCTTTGGCCAGATCGGCAGCACGACCATGCCCCACAAAAAAAACCCGGAACTCTGCGAGCAGGTGGTAGTCTTGGCTCGATTGGTCAAGGCCAACGCCGGAACAAGCCTTGACACTCTCTGCAACGAACACGAACGGGACTATCGAGCCGTCCGCCTGGAATGGGTCGCCTTGACCGAGGCTTCAATTTTTAGTTGCGCCGCCTTGCGTCTGATGAAATCTATCCTAGGCGGACTGTCCATCAATAAATCGCGGATTAAAGAAAACCTCGACCGGTTTGCGGTATTGATCTCCACCGAGGCGTTGATGTTTCTGCTCGGTGAGAAAATCGGCAAGCAGTCGGCTCACACCTTGATTTATGAGGCATCCATGGGCAACTCTGGACCGAATCAAGCAGAACTCCTTGATCGCCTCATGGCCTGTCCTGAAATCAACCGCTCATTTTGCCGGGAAGATTTGGAACAGGCCATTGACCCCAAACGGCACACCGGCCTCTCTGGGGCTATTATCGACCGTGTCCTCAGCGAAACCAAAAAATCGGTACAGCCCCCCCATTTTCAAAACTCTGTCTGCCCCAGCAGGCTCACCGGCATCTGCGGTTGTGCATAGTTCGACACCCTTGCATCTCCATGGCTAGTGGTTATAATAGTGATTCTTGTTTGATCATATTCAATTTTATTCTAAGAGGATAATCGTATGTTGAACCGTCTGTTAAGTCTGATTCTTTTTGGCCTGTTCCTAATCCCTGCCAGCGCTGCAAATGCCTGCGTTGGTCGCATTCTCTACCTGGGCGCCTTACAGTCGAATGAGGGCAAGATCATGTCGGAGATGCTCGCGCTGCTGATCAACGAACGAACCGGCACCACCATCCAAATCCGCTCATTCGATACTACGGAACAACTCTACAACGCGCTGAAATCCCCCAAGGAAGAAGAACGGGTGGACATTGTTGTCGAGAACACCGCCCAGGCCCTGTCCATCGCCAAACAAACGGCCGGTGCTTCGCCCGACCAAGACTTCATCGCCGTCAAGGCCTTCTATGAAAAAGAGCTCGATGTCGTCTGGCTTAACCCCTTTGGCTATAACACCAACGCCGCCAAGCCTTCCATCAGCGCCCCTTTGATCCGCCGGGACGTACTGACCAATTTCCCCCTCCTGCCCCGGGTGTTAAATAAACTGGCTGGCGCCATCAACGACAAGGCCTTTCAGGATCTCATCAAATCCATCGATGCCGGCGAAAAGCCCAAAAATGCGGCTAAGGACTTTTTGAAAAAACAAAAGCTTATCTGATGTGATTGACAAAAGCCAATCCCAAACAACTCTTTTGAACCATTCTTGATGCATCGAGTTATCTTGCCAACGAGGTTTTTATGAACAGACTATTCGCCATGATCTCCGTTCTCTTTCTTCTCTCCTCCTGCAACTCTTCAGCCCCGGAGCAGAAACAGACCGAGACCAAAAAAAATCTACCCACTTATAAGATCGGCTACATGGTCTGTAACAGTGAGAATGAAACCAATGGCAGGTTTCGCCCCTTAACCGCCTATTTGAGCAAACAACTCAACGCCAATTTCGAGATGGAGGCAATTGATACCACCAACTTCATCCAAAAAATCGATACCCTTGACTTCACCCATACCAACTCCCTGCTCTACATAATTATGAACCGCTTTCACGGTGTCGAGATCCTGGCCACCGAGAAAAAAGGCTCCTTGGGTTCCCGTTCCCAAGGCGTCATCATCGCCTTGGCCAAGAGCGACATTAAGACGGTGGAAGACCTGAAAGGCAAGTCGATCCTTTTCGGACCAACGCTTGCACCTACCGGTTTCATGGCCCAGGTGGACATTCTGCAGAAGCATGGCATCGACCCGGATAACGACCTAGCCTTCTATTCCGTACCCAAAGGCTCGTTTAAGCATGAGCAAGTAGTGTACGGTGTCCTTTTTGAAAAATACGATGCCGGCGCCTTACCGATTAACGATGTGGAAATTATGAGTGCGGAGGGCAAGATCTCTGCAGATGATTTCAGGATTGTGGACAAGGCTGAGCCGATCCCCTACTGCAATTTCGCCGTGACCCAAAAAATCGACCCGGCCTTTGCTCAAAAATTCAAGCAGACCATCTTGGCGCTCACGCCATCAACCACGGTGGAGTATAATGGCGAAACGGTCAAAGTTCTGGACCGAGCTCTTGTGGATGGCTATGAAGACGCCAAGGACGCTGATTTTGACATAGTGCGGGAGATGGCAAAACGGGTCAATATGCCGCCGTACCAAAAGTATTGAAGTTAAAGCACAATCTCCATCCCTTCCTGAGCAAAAAAAATCTCCGGGCGATCATCGCCATCAGGCCGACAGTAAATATTCGTTAAGTCATCCAACTGGTCGTCGGTGCGCATGGGGTCGTGATGAAAAAGCGCCATCTTCTTGATGTTGTTCCTCTTTCCGACGGCAATGGCCTCTTCCATGGCTGTATGGCCCCAGCCTACCTTTAACGGCTCATACTCTTTAAGGGTGTATTGAGCATCGTAGACCACCAAATCCGCCCCCGAAACAAATCGCTCAAGCTCCGTATTCTGCTCTCGGGCAACAAACTCTCCCTCAATGGCCATCGCCTCGTCGTAGGAAGGGTCAGCAGGATCGGTACAAAAGAGGTTCTTGTACGGTTCAAGATCAAAGGCCGTGCAGAAGACCTTGCCCCGACACTCAAACCGATAGCCAAGACACAGGATCGGGTGATTGAGGTATTTGGTGGTAAGACTGATGCCATCGCCAAGATCAAACCGCCCCTCCTTAAGATTGACATAGGTGATCGTGGCGGCTAACTCGGCCTCTCGGACCGGAAAGTAACGATACGTCATCTGACCGCCGACAATTGTCTCCAGGGTGTCCGCTTCATGATTGACTGGCCCAAAGACCTGCAAGGTAGTCGAGGGCAGATATATCGGTGTAAAAAAAGGAAAACCCATGATGTGGTCCCAATGGGTATGTGACAGGTATATTGAGGTCTTGATTGGTCCCTTGGGCAGATCGTGGGCCATCATAAAATTCCCCAACTCCCGAATGCCTGAACCGGCATCAATGATAACAAGCCGCTCACTCCCGGCAAAACGCAACTCAATACAAGCGGTGTTGCCGCCATATTTGGCTGTCTGCCGGCCAGGGCAGGGAATTGACCCCCTAACCCCCCAAAACCTCGCCCTCATTTCATCTCCTTTTCAGTCAAATTCAAGAAAACCTGGGCCTTGTCGATTTCACTGTTCACAATCGATTGAAGTGGCTGTAAATCGGCCCATTTCAATCCCATAATCTCCAAAATTCCAAGCAAAAAAGCGCTTTCCGGGTGCAAGTCGCCCGCCGAACCAATCTCATAGATATTGGCATACAGATTGGCCAAGGCCACCGTTGCCACCAAATCCCTATGCTCGTCAGAGGCCTGATCTGGAGCATGGTGAAAGCCGAGCCCCTCAATAATAGCCGGACTCAGCCTCCACTTCTCACCAATCAAACGCCCAGCCACTCCGTGATCTACTCCGACCAGCAATTGCTCGGCCTTCAGCAAAGAACTTTGTTCCAACGCCGCCAGCTGCAAGGCTTGCCCATAATTTTCTGCAAAACACGTATTGAGTGGAATTTTTCCCAAGTCGTGGAGCATACCCGCCACGAAATACTCCTCACGTTCAGTACTCGGCACATTTCTGGCCACCGCCATGGCCTTAGCCGTAACCCCCACGCAGATGGAATGCGCCCAAAAGGCATCCATGGGCAGGGTAGTAAAAGATGATTTTTTACCGAGTGCACCAATAACCGCAGTGCTTAAGGCAAGATTTTTAACCGTATTCAGCCCCAGCATGATAATGGCGCGGGCCAATGATGAAATTTGGTTTGGTAATGAATAGTAGGCGGAGTTAATCAACTTCAAGACATGCCCAGTCAAAACCGGATCAAGCGAAATGACCCGATTCAGGTCGTTGGCTGAAGTCCTCGGAGAGTTGCAGACCTCAAGCACTTTAGATACCGTTGTCGAAAGACTCGGCATCCTGTCAATGAATCCCTGAATTTTCTGAATAAGAGGGTCTTGTCGGTCCATAACATCCTCGTCAACATTCCGCGGCACCGCATCTACTGCGAAATGTTGACATTTCAGAGATTAAGCGAGGTTTTTTCTAAGGATATCATGTAGCCGCTGACGATGCCAGTATTTTATAGACCTTCCTGCCTGAGGTTAAAGCCCACTGCCTCACGGTAGGTGATGCCACTGCCGCCAAAAATATCGAGTGCACTGCCAACCGTTACGTCCAACCGGCCTTGGCCCAAGTCCCTAACTTTGATAAGATCATCCAGGTTTTTAACCCCACCAGCGTACGTAGTGGGAATGGGCGTCCAGGCGCCTAAATCAACAACAAGATCCTCGGCGATCCCGGCGCATTTACCCTCGACATCAACGGCATGAATAAGAAATTCCGTACAAAATTCGGCGAAGTATGAAAGGGTCTCCGGCGAAATGATCAACTCTGTGAATTTCTGCCATCGGTCGGTGACGACATAATAGGCATCACCTTTTTTCCGGCAACTCAGGTCAAGGACAAGACGATCCGGCCCTACCAGAGACGCCAAATCCTTAAGTCGATCATCAAGAAGCCTCCCTCCTTGAAAAACGTAGGAAGTTACAATGATATGACTGGCCCCCTGCGTCAGCCAAAATTCCGCATTGTCGGCAGTAATCCCTCCCCCGATCTGCATCCCTCCAGGATAACTCTGCAGTGCCTCGATAGCCGCTTGATCGCAACCCGGACCAAGTTTTATCACATGCCCCCCGGTCAGACCATCTTGCCTATACATTGCCGAATAAAAGGAAGACCTTTTATCCGACGAAAAATTGGTGCTCAGTCCCGTGGCGTTATCGGTCAATGTCGAACCGACAATTTGCTTCACTTGGCCATCATGCAAATCGATACAGGGTCTAAATTTCATCACAAAACCTCAAAAAAATCGCAAGCATACTTCCCCCCGGCACGGACACCAAACAAAAAAGCCCCACACGGCCAAAATCGGGCGAGTAGGGCTTTTCCATGGAGCTTGCCGCAAAACGGAGCGCGCAAAAAAACAAAAAAAAATTAAAAGCAAGACCCCCAAACGACCAAAGTGGTTGGGTCCAAACGAAGTGACTTGCCAGGGGGGACACACCCGGTCGTATCCTTCAAGACATTCAGGAAAATTTTGCTCTCGTCACCTGACTCAGGCTGCAACATAATCGCGGTGTCAAACAGATCAACAACCATGTCACATGGCGCCGGCATATCATGCTTAACCACAGTCTCCGATTGCGCTTCACGCAGGGTAACCGCTGAAAACCAGATGCTCATATTTGCCTCTTTCTGCAAATCGCGCATATCGGCCAATGTCTGCCGGTCAACCGTGGAAAAATCCAAGCCATCAATAATCATGCAGCATGGCCTGAAAATATCCTGATAGATCAGGTCATTAAGCCGCTCTTCAAGTTTCGGACGGCTGAAAGTGGAGGCGTTAAAAGTCATAATCATTCGATTACGACTGACTTCTAACTGCAAATCGGCCATGTCCTCATGCTTGGCGCTGGCACTGATATCGCTCAGGATATCATCATACCAGACCTTGGCTTTCTCAATAGTCTGTCCGATACTGACATGTACGACCTGCTTACCGCGCAAGATACTGTCAAGGGCTATCTGCACCAGAATCGCAGTCTTGCCCAACCCAGGCCGAGCCATAACCAGACCCATCCGCTTAACATCATTCCCTGCGGCATCCCGGTTGAATGCCCCCATTGGATTTTTTGCAATAAGATCAGTCTTCAACATAGTCTATATTCCTCAAAATATTATCGTTATCCTTCATCGCATTCAAACGGAAGCTTCGGGCCGCTTTACCCTACGCTCGAACACGGCTTCGAATGAAGCCCCGCCACAGACAATCCAATTATTTCTTTTCTTGAGCCGCCTTCTTACTTGCTGCAATAACCACTTCAGACACGTTACGCGGAACCTGCCGGTAGACTGCAAACTCCATAGTGAATTCAGCTTTACCTTGAGTCAAGGAGCGTAACACTGTCGAGTAGCCGAACATTTCGGACAAAGGCACCTCTGCCTCAACCACTGTATATTCTCCTTCCTCAAGAGTGCCGATGATCATGCCACGTCTTTGGTTGATGCTGCCCATAATCGAACCTTGGAACTCCGTGGGGCCTTCGACCGCAACCTTCATGATCGGCTCCATAAGAACTGGATTGGCCTTCATGTACCCTTCCTTGAATCCGCCCCGCGCCGCCAATTGGAAGGCAACGTCAGACGAGTCGACCGAGTGCGCGGCGCCATCGTTAATCGCGCAACGAACGCCATTGACCGGGAATCCGGCCAGAGCCCCTTTGGCAAGGCTGCCGGCAAAGCCCTTATCGCACGATGAGATAAACTCTCGCGGAATAACTCCACCGACAATTTTATCGAGAAACTCGTATTCACCCTCTTCCAGTGGCTCAATATAGCCTGCCACCCTGGCGAACTGGCCCGAGCCGCCGGTCTGCTTCTTGTGGGTATAGTTAAAATCGGCCCGCTGGGTAATAGTCTCGCGATAGGCAACCTGAGGCGCGCCAACACTGACCTCGGCGTTGTACTCACGCTTCATCCGTTCGATGTACACCTCAAGATGAAGTTCTCCCATGCCGGAGATAATTGTTTCGCTGGTCTCATGATCGACAAAAGTCCTGAAGGTTGGATCTTCTTTGGTGAACCGGTTCAGGGCCTTTGACATATTGCCCTGAGCCTTGTTGTCCACCGGGGAGATGGACAAGGAAATAACCGGGGCCGGGACATGCATGGAACTCATCGACAAACTGATTTCCGGCGTGGTGAAGGTATCACCCGAGGCGCAATCGATGCCGAACAGTGCGACAATATCTCCTGGTCCCGCTTCGTCGATCTCCTCCATCTCGTTCGAGTGCATCCGCACCAGGCGGCCAACCTTTGCCTTCTTCCCATTTCGGCTATTGACGATGGTATCGCCTTTCTTCATGGTTCCCTGATAGGTCCGGACATAGGTCAACTGCCCGTAGCGCCCGTCCTCAAGCTTGAAGGCCAGGCAAACCAGCGGCTTGTCGGGGTCACTCTCCAGCACCAGCTCTTCTTCATTTTTATCAAGATCAAAGGCGGTATTTTCAATTTCACGGGGGGCGGGGAGATAATCTCTCACTCCATCAAGCAGACGCTGCACACCTTTGTTTTTATACGCAGAACCTATAAGCACCGGTACAAATTCCAGGGCGAGGGTCCCTTTGCGGATAGCCGCTCTGATCATCGCTTCGGTTGGGCTACCCTCAAGTACCGCCTCCATCAGCTCATCGGAGAACATGGACACGGCGTCCAGCAGGGTCTCGCGAGCGGCATCCGCTTCAGCTTGCAGTTCAGCCGGAATGGGCTCTTCTCGAATAATTTCGCCGTTATCGCCTTCGAAATAAATGGCCTGCATGGTGACCAAATCGACCACGCCCTTTAAATCATTTTCAAGACCAATCGGTAACTGAACGGGGACAGCATTCAGGCCAAGTTTTTCCCGAATCTGGGCGGTAACCCGCTTGGGATTGGCGCCAGTTCGATCGCATTTGTTGATAAACACCACCCGTGGCACCTTGTACCGCGTCATCTGCCGGTTGACCGTGATGCTTTGCGACTGAACGCCACCCACGGAGCAAAGGATCAATACCGCGCCATCCAGAACGCGCAGAGCCCTTTCCACCTCAATGGTAAAATCGACATGGCCAGGGGTGTCAATAATGTTGATGTCGTAATCCTTCCAGGTACAGTAGGTAGCTGCCGACTGGATGGTAATTCCCCGCTCTCTCTCCAGGTCCATGGAGTCCATAACAGCTCCGACCCCGTCTTTCCCTCGGACTTCGTGGATGGCGTGAATCTTCTGGGTATAAAACAAGACCCGCTCCGTCAGGGTGGTCTTGCCTGAGTCGATATGCGCACTGATGCCAATATTACGAACTTTTTCTAAATCTTTTCTCATCTCTGCTTCCTTTTCGGGGTGATTCTCTACAAGTATGCCACTATGTATGATATTTACGATTGACGCGTCAGGTATAAAGTAAAAAAACGGCCCTGCAAGGAACCGTTTCTAAACTCATAAAAACCGATCATGGATACACGATCAGCCACCCTATGTCAACAACTAATCCTCATCCTTGGGTATTTCGCACCAGGAGGAGCCAAAATTGATGCCTGCTTGAAAATTCAAAAATGCTGCATATGAATGCGGTACAGCAGGCGTGCTGACCATCACGAACTCTCACTGAAAAGGCCCCGTAGAACGTACTGCGAGTTCCCCGCATACGGGCTATTTGAGCAAGGCGAACCTTTCCCAAAAATCAGGAAACGACTTGGAGACACAGCTTTCATCATCAATTGTGACACCAGGAATAACCAGGCCGGCCACTGCAAAACACATGGCGATCCGATGGTCATCGTGCGTGGCGATTGTCGCGCCATGATGACTGGCGCGTCGGGGATCCCCCTCGATAATCAGGGTGTCTGGCAGTTCTCTGGTCCTGACTCCAAGCTTGGCCAATTCCGTGGCCATGACGTGTAACCGATCACACTCTTTGATCCGCAGGTGGGCGATATTTTTGATGACCGTGGCGCCTTCGGCAAATGCAGCAATCACTGCAAGTGTTGGGGCAACGTCCGGACAATTCGCCATGTCCACCTCAATGGCCTTCAGTTGGCTAGGACCAGTCACCGTGATGCCGGCCTCTGCCTTTGCCACCTGACATCCCATTTGCGCCAACATGGAAAGAAGCACGGCATCGCCCTGCAGTGAAGGTTCAGGCACATTCGCGACCGTCACTCGACCCCCGGTCACCGCCGCTGCAGCCCAAAAATAGGAGGCGCTGGAGGCATCGCCTTCGATCTGGTATGTCCGGGCACGGTAAACCCCCTGAGGAATGACGAAATGGTTCAGGGCCTCGTTGGCTTGAACCTTGACCCCAAAGGCCTCCATTACCGCCATAGTCATAGTGACATAGGGCTTGGAAAGTACTTCCCCCGACACTTCAAGACTTGCTGGCAGTTTGGCGTAAGGCGCGACCAGCAGCAAGGATGAAAGGTATTGACTGCTCTTCCCCTCTGGCAAAAGAGTCCGGCCACCGTGGAGCCCCTTGGCCAGAATAGCAAGCGGAGGGCAACCGGTATTGTTTATACTTCCGACCTCTACCCCCCAGCCGCGGAGAGCCTCCATCAACGGCTGAATTGGCCGTTCCGCCATCCGAGGGCCGCCGGTAATGGTAAAATTGCCCGATCCCAGCGCCGCGACTGAGGTCAGGAAGCGAGTGGCAGTGCCGTTGTTGCCCAGAAAAATTGGCTCAGTCGGTGTTGCAATCCTGCCACCCTTACCGTGGATGCGCCACTGCCGCCCGCTTGCGTCAACAGAGATGCCCATGGCCCGCAGGGCAGCACTGGTATATTCGGTATCCTCACTGGCCAAGGGTCCGACCAGGGTGCTGACTCCATCGGATAAAGCGGCGGCAATAAGGGCGCGTTGAGTAAGACTTTTAGAGCCTGGAACAGTAATCCGGCAGTCAACTTTGGCAATTGGGGTTATCTCTTTCATAGTTGTAAGGACTCGTTAGTGCGTACTTTCGTTATCGTTGCATCCCCGCCAGCAGCTGTTGACGCATGATCTCTACCGGGGCTTCAAGCCCGGTCCACAACTCAAACTGGGCGACTCCCTGATACAGGAGCATGGCCAAGCCGTTGACGGTTTGACAACCTGCGGCCTTGGCCTCGCGGAGCAGTCTGGTTTCAAGGGGTGAGTAGACAATATCCATGACAAAATCGAAATGGACCAAGCCCTGGCTGGCGATGGGTGCCTGGTCGTGATTTGCACCCATGCCGACGGAAGTGGCGTTGATCAGGATATCGGCATGAAAATCGGCGATTGAGCCAAGGGGTGCCCATGGGCAGCCTAAGGCTTCGGCCAGTGCCCGGCCCGTGGTGGGGGTGCGACTGGCCAGGGTAAGACAGGCGCCTTCTTCCAAGAGGCCAAATCCGATGGCCCGGGCCGAGCCGCCAGCGCCTAAGAGCAGCACCTTTTTCCCCTTAAGCGGCGTCAATTGTTTGAGCGCGGCGTTAGCGCCCAGCCAATCGGTATTATAGCCGCGCACGCTTACGCCGTTGATAAGCAGGGTGTTGACCGCCCCAATTTTTGCGGCTACCGGATCGATCCCGTCAAGCAGGGGAATCACCGCCTGCTTATGAGGGATCGTGACACTGACCCCCTTCACTCCCAAGGCCCGAAAACCGTTAATCGCCGCCGCTGCATCTTGTGTCGCGAAGGGGACATAAACCTTATTCAGACCAAGGTGCTGAAATGCCGCGTTATGCATGGCCGGACTCAGACTGTGGCTGACCGGATTGCCCATGATCCCGTAGAGTTCCGTGGCTCCGTTAACAGGCATTGGCCAATTCTTTGGTGATAGCCCGAAGACTGCTGATCGTCATTTGGCCAGGGGCGGTGCCGATATTTCCATCGGCCGCGGCGTAGGTCATGAAGCCGCCAAGACCGAGGGTGGCAACCCGGCTGATGACCCCGGCCGGACCCATGCAAAAAGCAATAAGCGGCAGTCCTATTTCCGCCGCCTCGGTCTGGAGCGAAAGAACCCGCAGGACATCATGGAAGGTCTGCGCCATGGTAACAATCTTACCGATACTGGCATTGCTGCGATACTGCTCCTGCAAGATGGTGCGCAGGGCCTGGGATGATGGGGTGTTAGCAAAATTATGCCAAGAAACGATCGTTTCAGTCCCCTGGGCCGTGGCCTGCTGAATGAGGGCATCCCGCAGGCCGGCATCGGTTTTCAGTTCGACATCGACAAAGGCGGCGCCAGCCTCAATGGCTCGCTGCAGCAAATTGATCCGTTCTTGTTCAGTGCCGGAGAAATTCCCTCCCTCCCAGGCCGCCCGATTGGTGAACAGAAGTGGCGTCGGCAAAACGCCGATGAAGGGAGTGATTGACGGTTCCGCCATGCTGTCCAAGCGGATTTCCAGGACATCGGCTTGGGCGGATGCACTTTGCGCCAGTGCCAAAATATCGGCGCTGGTCGTGCCGGAAAGCGCGACACAGATCTTGCCAGGGTAAGGGTTTTTCTTGCGGTCAGTCGTTGCCATGGGATTTCAGGTGTTGAGAACGTCCTCAAGTTGAAGGCTTTAACAGTTGTCGATCATACATTTTACGGCGTCATCAAAATTACAGGCAAAGAAGATTTATGGCAAGGGCAAGATGAAGGAAACCCGTATTCCTTCACAGGAAATCAAACCCGATACCCGGTAACGCTATCGAGCTGCAAACTGATACGATGCGACATTTTCCACCACTTTGCACCACCACCTCCCGGCAGGGCGGTTGACAATGGCCATTATAGCCTTTATTCATCCCCGATCCACCCCGCGACACATCCCCTTGTCGATTATTTTTTCCGGCCTTACTCCCCAAAAAAATAAATCATCACCCATACCATATGCGGTAAACAATAGGCCGCCAGTTGTACTACATCTTGTGGGCATACTTATTAATTCTGACATATCAGCATGTTATATTTTTTTCGAAACGCAATAAATTTCGTTTTTTTTCTTGACACTTTGTTGTTCGTTTCACTATAGAGTAGTATGATGTGGTGTAAAGTGGGTAAAAAAGGTTTATGGAGGTATTTGTGGCTGGCGATTTAATCGTGGATCCGGTCAATCGTTTCCGGGGACGCTCTGAACATAGCCTTGATGGTAAAGGACGATTAAATATACCGACCCGGTTCCGTGAAGTCTTGCGCCTGCAGTATGACGACAGACTGATGGTCACCCCCTGGGACAGATGCCTGAAGGTCTACCCGGTGCTCCAGTGGGAAAAGCTGGAGACCCAACTGCTTGAACACCTCCAGGATCAGCCGGACATGAGAATGAAAAAGATGATCCGCTATATGATCGGCGGCGTGGTCGAGTGCCCCCTTGACAAGCAAGGTCGAATCTTGCTGCCACCGAAGCTGCGCGAGGAGGGTGGCATTAACAAGGAAGTCGTTATTAACGGGGTAATAGACTATTTCGAAATCTCAGACAAACAGACATGGGAGACTGACAACAATCCTTCGACCGCTGACTACGAAAGTTTTGAAGTCAGCCTGCTGAAGTCCGGGCTTCTATGAGCTTGGACGACCGACATTCCTGCTTCGGCGCATAGCAATGCATCAATCCGTACTGCTGGAAGAAGTTGTCGACGCCTTGGCCCCAGCCAGTGGCGGCATTTATGTTGATACCAACCTGGGTCTTGGCGGACATGCGGAAAGGATTCTACAAGCGAGCTCCCCGGATGGTCGGCTTATCGGTTTCGAGTGGGACCAAGACGCGATGACCATGGCCCGGACACGACTCTCCCCCTTTGGCAGCCGGGTTGAATTTGTGGCGCAGAATTTCGCGGCCATGCCCCAGTGCCTGAATGAATTAGGAGTTAGCAAGGTCGATGGCATCCTCTGCGACCTGGGGCTCTCATCCTACCAGCTCGACGCAAGCCAGCGCGGCTTTACCTTTAAGGGCAGCCAACCCCTCGATATGCGGATGGATCACCGCCAGGGGCAAACAGCGGGCGACTTGCTGCAAAGCGCCTCCGAAGAAGAGTTGGCGGATATTTTTTTTTATTTCGGCGAGGAACGCCAGGCCCGCAGGATAGCCTCTTTCATAGTGGAAAGCCGGAAGACATCCCGGATTGAAACGACCGACCAATTGGTGTCACTCGTCGGACAGGCTATCCCAAAAAAATTCCACCCGAAAAAGATCCATGTGGCGACTAAGGTCTTTCAGGCCTTACGCATAGCAGTCAATCACGAGCTGGAAAATTTGATCGAACTGTTAAAATTCGCCCCTGAAATGTTAAAAACTGATGCCAAATTCTGCGTAATTTCTTTTCACTCCTTGGAAGATCGCTTGGTCAAACGGGCCTTTGGGGATTCCCAAATCCTGGAGACCGTGACCAAGCGACCAATAGTAGCAAGCGAGGCGGAGTTAACAAACAATCCTAGGGCCAGGAGCGCAAAGCTCAGAGTGGCGAAAAAAGTGGGGAAAAGATGATTCAGGATTTCGCAAGTGTCTTTGTGGTTGGCAAGCAGTCAGTCAGAGTTAAGCGGGAACCGATTCGGAGCAGCGTCTTTGGGAATAGAATCACCGGCACCATCTTGGCGGGGACAGTCCTGGCCGGCATTACGGCCTCGCTCGTCTTTTGCCTGCTGATCCGGTCAGGGCTTAATGAATTGGCGGCGCAGACCACGGCCAAAGCAGAGATGACAAAAGCGCAAAATGGGTTATACGCGAAACGCGAAGCCCTTCTGGACCAGCGCACCTTTGCCCGCTCGGCTGAAAAATTGGGCCTCTATCTCCCTGAATCCCATCAAGTTCGGCATCTATAAAAAATGAATGAATCACCGTCAGAGACCAAGAAAAAAACGCCCGATTGGGCTAGCTATTGTCTGCGGGTTGCTCCTAGCTGTCGGATGCTGGCTTCTCTGGCGAACCAGTTTTACTAAATTTTTCCCGCAGAGGCCAAACCCTCCGACAGACGTCGTCTCGAAACCGATGCCTGAGACCCCTCCCCCGGTGCCTGCTGCGGATGGGCCACAGCCCGGCAAAACCCGCCAGCCGATTTTTGATCGAAATATGGGCGCCATGGCGGTAAGTTTCAAGCAGTCATCAGTGTATCTCAAGCCCATCGAGCTTCAAGGTGAACAAAAAGCCGTTGATACTCTGGCCGAGCTTCTTGGCCTTTCGGCGGAAAAGCTCCAGGCTGACTTGCTTACAGAACGAAACTTTGTCTGGCTCAAACGAAATCTGAGCGTCGATAAAGCACAAAAAATCGCCAAGTCAAATTTCAGCGGGGTCTATCTGGTGGATGAACTTCAACGTTACTACCCATTGCATGACCATGCAGCCCATGTCGTTGGCTTTGTAAAGGATGAGCTGGGCTTAGCCGGCGCTGAGTTTATCTACGATCCCCTATTACGGGGGAATCGACCTCTGATTTCTCAATTTCTCAACCTCCCTGGCCTCGAACTAACCGATATCCCGGCAGAAGGGGCGGCGATTGTGCTATCCGTCGATATCGACCTGCAAGTCATCCTCGAAAAAAAATTGCAGTACCTGTTACAGCAAACCACCGCCAAATCCGCCAGTGCGGTGTTGCTCGAGGCCGGCAGTGGCGAGATTCTCGCTATGGCCGAGACGCCCAACTATGACCCCAATATTTATTGGAAAGCAACCAACTCGGCCCATCAAAACAAAATTTTAAGCGAGCCCTTGCCCATGTCCGGGTTCAACGCCTTTGTCAAGGCGGCGGCGGAACTCGCCTCAGGAAACCTGCCTCCGGAGATGATCTCGCGGGAAGAAGAAGCGGGGCGAATCATACTGCCTCGGGTCATGAAAATAGCTAAAGGCGATGCCCCTGCTCCTAAGTCACAGGAGTCGCAAGTCTGGCAACCCGGAGTCCATCTTAGCCCGCCTTTCCAATGGCCCCTGACCTTCACGCAACAGGGCGAGGGTTTGGCTTCCTTTTGCGCGAAGCTTGGCTTGGGGACTTCCGGCTCCGGCTTGGCAGACAGTCACATCGACACTGGGAGCGATAAGTCAAAAAAAGAACCCACCTGTTCTTTAACTGATGAGGCTTGGCGGACGCCGCCCTTGAACATTCTCGCCGCCTTTTCGCAATTAACAAACGGCGGCAAAGCCATTTCACCCCATTTGTTACGGGGGATCTGGCGTATGGATAACGGAACTTTTCACCCGACCTCGTTTGCAGCAGCCGATGGCATTGGCCCCCAAGCCAGCGCCGATTTCGTCAAGTTTTTAGAAGCTCTCCTTCCTCCAGGGCCAAGTGATGATTTAATTATAGAATCAATCCGCTCGATGGCCAAAGAAACAGCGAGAGAGCAGGGACGGGTGCGCGAAGAGGAAAGCGAAAAAACGATTGAGGATTCCTTCCGGTTTTCATCAATGACCTTGGCGAGTGGGCGTCGGCAAGGCGAGCATCGATTGGCGCTCCTGATGGTGGCCGATGGCGCGAAACTTAATCTCAATCTCCCTTCGCCATTTCGTAGGGTAGCTGCCGAAATCGTCAACCTGGGCAATGGCTTGATGGCCAAACGATGGTCGAACGAAACCAAAGCCCCTAAGCTTGACTCCGATGCGATCCTGTATCAAAAATGGAGCTTATCCCAATCCCTGGATACCCCTCGTCCGGTAATTGAAAGTATAGTAAATCAAGAAATGCCGG
>Ga0334722_10002116_pt1 | contig 23060 bp, 17 predicted proteins | sample C3_bottom_MG_FD_207210 | JGI IMG/M metagenome (GOLD analysis project Ga0334722, IMG submission 207210) | Sediment microbial communities from Yellowstone Lake, YNP, Wyoming, USA - C3_bottom | ecosystem: Environmental > Aquatic > Freshwater > Lake > Sediment | place: USA: Wyoming | collected... | reverse complement strand
ACTTCAAGCAGACAGCTCAGTTATGAGCATATTGGAGCTGGGAACCTCATCAATAGGAAAATCTTTAATGAAAAACAATGTTTTTCAACAGCCTGCTAGGGGAATTACGGCAGGACCTGACGGTGCGCTCTGGTTTTCCGATTATTCAAATGGAAGGATCGGACGCATCACAACCGGGGGTGCCATCACCTATTTTCCGGTACCTGCTTTTTCCGTTGCGCCGATGGCTATTACTGCGGGACCTGACGGCGCTCTCTGGTTCACGACAAACGCTACAAAAATCGGGAAGCTCACGACAGGCGGTGTTTTTACGATCTACGACTACCCCGGGATTTCAAGCCTCGTCAACGGCATTGCTGCGGGACCGGACGGTGCTGTCTGGTTCACCATGGGAGCCAGCAACATGATCGGCAGGCTCACAACCTTCGGCTCGCTCACCGAATATGTGGTGCCAACCCCCGCCAGCTATCCTACGTCGATTACAGCCGGGCCGGACGGGATGATCTGGTTCACCGAGGGCAATGTGAGCCAAATCGGCAGGCTCTCCTTTTTAAAATATCTTATCAAGACAACAGCAAATGGGAACGGGACGGTCACCTGCAATCCGAATCCAGTGATGGAGTCAACCGTTTCACTCTGCAGTATCAGCCCGTCCTCACATTATCACGTCTATGATGTTTCTGCCGGCGATTTTGGCTCGTCGATACCATCAATCGGCCCCACCAGTTATTACTACTTCAACAATGTGAATATTGCTAAAGACATCCAGGCAGGGTTCGAACTTAATGACATCAGGCTTTATCGGGTGACGCCTCCCGAGCTCATGCAGAGCTATCTCACACTCCAGGAGGCCCTGAATGAAGCGTCCCTCTTGTCGGACGGTGACTGGGTTAAGGTACTTCCCGGTGCCTATGTCGAAGGGACCGGGCTGACCGTTAACAGGGCAGATGCCATCCCACTCACGTTCACGCTTTCAGGCGGATGGAACTATGCCTTCGACGCATATGCACTTTCAGGGACAATGACAACGATTGCCGGCAGCCTCACCGTCGAAGGCACCGGCGGGCTCATAATCGACCGTATAGCAATACAGTAGCAGGCAGAGGACATCCAGGGAGAATGTACTGCCTCCTATGTGCGCACAATTAAGTCTTTAACCCCAATTAGGTGACCATAATGTCGAGGAGTACAAATAGAAGTATTGAAAGCAAGGAGGCAATGTGACCCGTATTTCTGGTTTCAATGTCGAAATGCAAACAAGCTTCTTCTTAAACGTAACGGAATGCGGTCGTGGGTATATGAATGTGCGCGATAAGCCAGATTGTGCTGAGTACAAAGACTTTGTCGAGTCATTGTGGAAAATCTACAAACCTTATGCCGATAAGCATTTTCAAACCGATGCTGCTATGCACTTTCAAGAGCGTTTCTGGGAAATGTATATCGGGGGTACCTTTCTAGACCACGGGTTTTCTATCACTAGGGGTGGTGATAAAGGGCCTGAATTCTGCCTATCAAATACACTCAAAAAAATATGGATCGAAGCAATTGCTCCGGGTCCCGGTTGCGGACCTGACGCATATGACCTGCCGAAACAGCAGGGTGATTCTTTTGTAGCTTACAACGTTCCTACTGATGAGATAATCCTGAGACTGCGTCACGCCGTTGAGGAAAAGAAAAGGAAATACGAGAATTATGTTGCTGAGGGTGTTATCAGCGCCGATGATGCCTACATTATTGCCATCAACTCCAAGCGCATTGACACGATTGTCTTGAGTGCCGACCTGCCCAATATTGTTAAGAGTGTTTACCCGTTCGGCAGTTTAACGTTGGTATTAGATAGGGAGACTTTAGATATTAAGGATAAGTTTTATGACAATAAAAGCACGATAATAAAGAAAAGCGGAAGTCCAGTTTCAACTTCAATATTTTTCGACGATGATTATGCGGGAATCAGTGCTGTTATATATTCGGATGTTGATTGTGCAAATAAGCCTCTGACATTGGGAGCAGATTTTGTTCTAGTCCACAATGCACGCGCCACTAATAAGCTTGATTTAGGGACTTTAAAGTTCGGTGATGAATATTGGCTCGGAGATAATAATACGCTCAATTGGAAGAACTGGAATGACACTTCTAGCAGCATGTGATTTCATTTAGTTGATCGACGAACCACTGGCATGAGTCCTGCTTCGACTGAAAATGATTACGCCCTTCACAATCTTCCTTGCTCCAACACCCGAGCCAAGTCCGAACCCTACAGCTGTTACTCCTGGAAATCGACGTTTCGCTTTGTTCTATTAAAGTAATTATTGCTGTGGTATTATCATGTCCAATATGGGGAAACTGATCGCTAAAATAGCGCTTATCCTTTTTGTGATATCATTTGCCTATCAGGTTTGCTTAGAACTAAATCATTATTCGGATAGTTTAGGCCTTTGGTATACAATCTATGGCTCTATTGTTTATACGGCGATTCTTACTGCGTTATCAGTCCCGATAGTTTATTTGATGAGAAAATATAAAAATGCAAAAAAAACAATCAATAAGAATGCATAGGTCAGCCTCTGTGGCATAACCAATAATGCATTCCGGGAGTATAGATATCTTCCGGTACAACTCGGTGTTTCAATTTATAGAAACTGATTTATTCGGGTACTCCGGCATTTCCGGGGACATCCATACTCATTTGTTTCCGCTTCAACTCCGCAAATCCATCGCCAAAAGCTTAAGCGTTTGTTCCTGTGAGAAAGCGCATGATAGTTAGGGCAAATGCCGGGAAAAGTTGAAATAACTGCGGAAAAAGTGAGAACTTAATTGTGCGCCCATACCTCGGAATCTTGGGCTCTTCCGGGATGCCGGGGAAATATCGGCTTCTCCCCATAGCACAAACTGAGCTGTCCCTCATATAATCCTCCCTCCGGCGTTAAGGTCACAAATGCGGTTTTCCAAGAGTTGGTATATGAAGGGATTAGCCCAATATATGGCATAATACTTCGAGGCCGCCGTAGAGACCAATATCCCCTTCTGGGGGAACACAGGGAGGAGAATAGCAATGAAACGAGGAGCCAGAGTTCTTAGTATAATCGTCGTCGCTGCAATTATTACTTGCTTTGAATGGGCTGGAATGGCCTTACCCTTGTCAGCCACCGCAATTGAAGGACCGAACAATACAATTTACGGACAACTGTCCGGAGGTGCCATATCAGGGGGTACTGGCAATTCCCTGTTTGGCGTTTTTACAGGTGTTAATCTTCAAGGGGGCAGCAATAATACATTCCTGGGTTATCAGGCAGGATACTACACCGACCTCTATGCGACAAATGCAAGCGAGAACACTTTTGTCGGATATTCTGCAGGACAGAATGTCATCAATGGACATAATACCTTTGTCGGGTTTGAGGCTGGGTTTGGAGCTTCAGGTGCTGCAACATCGGACCATACCGGATATTACAATACCTTCATAGGAAACAAGGCCGGCTACAACAATACCTCGGGGCAGAACAACACATTTCTGGGTTACTACTCGGGACTCGGGAATACAACAGGCAACTTTAACACGGCTGTCGGATATCAGGCCGGCCAAAATAACAGTGGAGGCGGGCTTAACGTTTTCCTTGGCTACCAGGCCGGATACAGCGAGACCGGCTCCAACAAGCTTTATATATCAAACTCAAGCTCTTCCACACCCCTGATTTACGGCGATTTCTTCTCGGGAACGCTAAAGGTATACGGCACGATGATTGTCGACTCAATCGGGGGGCCTTCTGACGAGCGGTACAAAAAGGATATACATCCACTCACGGCTTCCCTTGATAAGATTATGAAACTCCAGGGCGTCAGCTTTCTGTGGAAAGATACCGGAAGCAAAAGAGGCTTCAGGCAGGGCAGGCAGATAGGCCTTATTGCCCAGAATGTCGAAAGTGTTCTGCCTGAACTTGTGCTGACCGACGAGAATGGGTATAAGGCAGTTGCCTATGACAAACTTGTGCCGGTGCTTGTTGAGGCTGTAAAGGAGCAGCAGGCGGTGCATAAGAGCGAGATGGAAGCCCAGCAGAAACAGCTACAGGATAAGGATGTTGAAATTCAGGCATTAAAGAAGGCCATACTCGACATCACAAGCCGCCTTGCAGCCCTGGAAAGTTCAGGGAAGACGGTAGCGGTAAAGTAAAGCGGACCGATTAGTGGCTTTACAGATTCGCGATCTGCTGATCGACCCGCCGCTTCTCCTTGCGCCGATGGCTGGCCTTACCCACAGCGCCCTCCGGCGGGTTATGATCGGGTTCGGCGGGGTCGGCCTGTTATCGACCGAAATGCTCTCGGCAAAAAGACTGCCCACGGAAAATCCCCGCATCTCTCCTTATCTGATAAGGACCGAAAAGGAAAGTCCGCTTTCCTATCAGCTCCTGACTTCCAATGATAAAGAGATAGGCCGGGCCATCGATGCGCTTCACGCATTCAAGGCTGACGCTGTTGATTTGAACATGGGATGCCCCTCGACGGCGGTCGGCAAGTTCGGCGCGGGCGTTATGCTGATGGAACGACCGGAGGAGACCCGCCGCATCGTAGCCGAGGCCAGGAAGCGGACCGCCCTGCCCCTGAGCGCGAAAATCCGCCTCGGCACCGATCCCGACAGCGGGACCTTGAAGGCGTTCTGCTCCATGCTGGAAGGCGAGGGGGTTGATATGCTTACGGTGCACGCCCGGTTCAAGCATGAGCCCTTTGCAAGAAATCCCCGCTGGGCATATATAGCCGAAATAAAAGAATGCATTAAAATACCCGTTATCGCCAACGGAGGAATTTTCACGGCAGAGGATGCGGAAAAATGCCTGAGTGTATCCGGTGCCGATGGGTTGATGCTCGGACGTGGGGCGGTGATAAAACCCTGGCTCTTTGCCGAAATTGCCAGAGCTGTATTTGGCAGCGATATCCCGGAGCCTGTCGTTTCTCTGCCGGATGTTTATGAGGCCTTTATCGGCGCCCTGAGCGAGGATTATCGCCCCATATACCACCTGGGCAGGCTGAAGGCATTTACCCACTACTTCGCCCGGAACTATAAGTTCGGACACTCTTTGGCGTGCAGGGTCCAGTCAAGCAGCAGCGTGGATGAAGCCAGGGACAGGGCCTGGACGTTCTTTGCAAACAACAGCGAAGAGAGCATGGCCGCGGCAGGGGCCGGCGCGCGGGACACTGAAAGCGTCGGGTAACATTCCGGACACAGGAACAACACATCTCTTTTTGCTATAGCCCAGGAATGCAGTAACTCTGCAGTCGAAATATTCACCCCTTTGTAACCCGTTGTTTTCCCAACGTCTTAATCTGAAAACACTGGATTCCCGATTAAGGACTTCGGGAATGACAGACAAAAAGTGGAGTCTATACACAGACTTTAATTATGGCAGGCCACCATGAGAGTTTCCTTCTGATAGCCCCTGGTGACAGGCGACATGGCAGAGGATGCGCACGGGCGGGATACGTGATATACTGTAAAAGAGGTTAACGCAATGGATTCTGCTATGAATAAAAGAAGATTATACTTCCTGTTTTTCGGTCTGGCATTTGTGACAGCTGTTTTTACAGTCGCCCTGCCTGCCCACGCTACACTCGGAGAACCTGCCGATTCGATCGAGTCGGATAGAAATTCCCTCTCTGCCGTACGGCATACCGCTATTGTCCGCAAGGCCTATACGGTCCAGGAGATTGAATCCGCTTCAACCAGCGTGCGGGAATACGTCTCACCATCCGGAATCGTATTCGGAATAGCCTGGAATGGACTGATACACCCCGATCTGACGCAGCTTCTGGGCTCCTATGCCGGTGAATACAAGGAAGCTTTGCGGCAGACCGCACGAAGACCGGGCCGGCGGAGCCTTCAGGTGAAGACAGGCCGTGTTGTCATAGAGAAATGGGGCCACATGCGAAACCTGCAGGGGCGTGCCTATGCACCTGCTTTAATCCCTTCGGGAATGAGCATCGATGAAATCAGGTAGCATGAAGATAACGCTTATTTCCGTGATCCTTGCATTGGTGGCTGGATGTGGTGGAGGCGGTTCGGGTGGCGGATCGGGCGGGACAACGCCTCCCCCTACCCAAACGAATAACGTGCTTTCCATCACTGTAAACGGGGCGCTCTGTTCGGCCAACTCCTACCCCAACAAACCGTGTGTCACTGTTACGGTCTGCTCCCCAGGCACGTCAACATGCCAGACAATCAGCGACATCCTGCTGGATACCGGAAGCGTCGGGCTGCGGATCTTCAAACAGGCCTTGAGCGTTCCTCTCACGCAGGAGACCGTCAGTGCAGGGTCGTTGGCCGAGTGCATCCAGTTTGGAGACGGCTCGTCGAACTGGGGACCCGTTCAGATGGCGAGTGTTATTCTGGGTAATGAGCCTGCAGTCCAGATCCCGATACAGGTCATCGACGCAACCTTTGGCACCCTTCCCGTCCCGTGCCAAAACGCGGACCATAGTCCGGCTGACGCCGGCTTCAACGGTATCCTGGGAGTCGGTCTTTTTCTTCAGGACTGCGGTGCGGGCTGCGTAAACAGTCCCAACAACGGAGTGTATTATGCCTGCAGCGGGTCGAACTGCAGAGGGACCGCGGTCGCTCTTTCCAGTCAGGCCCAAAATCCCGTCGCGGTTCTCCCTCAGGACAATAACGGTGTGATTATACAACTTCCAGCCGTTCCTCCGGGTGGAGCACCCTCGGTCAACGGGACACTCTTACTCGGAATTGGCACCAGGGCGAACAACATACCTTCCGCGGCAACGACTTATCCGACCACCGTCTCCGGATTCTTCACGACCACCTTCAGCGGTGTCGTTTTCAGCAGTTTCATCGACAGCGGCACGAACGGGCTGTTTTTCAGATCCCCCTCGGCAAGCCTGCTTCCCAGTTGCGCTTCCCCCAATACGGAGTGGTTCTGCCCATCGTCCACAACAGCACTTTCCGCCAGCAATACAGGCGCACCCGGCGCGCCAACCGGTACAGTCTCTTTCCAGATAGGCAACTTCAATCAGCTGCTCAGTTCGTCCAATAGAGTATTTGCCGAGATCGGGGGGACTTCGCCGGTTGACTTCGAATGGGGGCTGCCATTTTACTATGGACGAAACGTCTATGTTGGGATCGAAGGAAGAGGGTCCAGCCTGGGCAGTGGTCCCTACTGGGCGTATTGAGTTCTAAGCGGCGTACCTGACAACCCCGTCAATATTTCTGATCCCTGCCGGATCTATGGGGGTCATTTTCCATATCTCTGCGTTACGAAATAAAGAGATTTACACAGTTCTGCAGCGCGTCGATCCGGTAGGGTTTGTTCAGAACCGCGGAAAAGCCATAGGCACGATACTCGGCTACTACCGGATTATCTGAGTATCCGCTTGAGACGACAGCCTTGACGTCCGGATCGATAGCCCTGATCTTTCTGATCGCTTCTTCTCCGCCCATCCCGCCCTTTACCGTCAGGTCGAGTATTACCAGATCGAAGGGGGTGCCGGACTCCTTTGCCTGCCTGAACAGCTCGATAGCCCTTCTGCCGTCTTCAGCGCTCACTGCATCATGCCCGAGGGCGGCAATCATTTCCCGTGCAACGTTTCTCACCAGCTCTTCGTCGTCCATCAGGAGTATCCTGCCCTTCTTTGTTCCTGCGGCATATGCCGGAGTCGTCGCGGTCTCCATCTCTGCATCCCCGGACGCGGGAAGATAGATGGTGAACTCAGTGCCTTTGTTCAGTTCAGATTTCACCTCGATCACACCACCGTGGTTTTTTATGATCGAGTAAGACGTTGCCAGCCCAAGGCCGCTGCCCCTCTGTTTGGTCGTGAAATAGGGATCGAAGATCTTTGACAGGTTCTGCTCAGGAATGCCGATACCTGAATCCTGAATGGATATGCGGACGAACCGTCCCCCATCCGGCAGACCGGCTATCGTGTCTTTAGTGAGATCCACGTTTGCCAGGGACACGTAAACAGTACCGCTTCCGGACATTGCCTCATTTGCGTTCAGCACGATATTCTGGATCACCTGGGCCAACTGCCCCTCATCTGCTTCGACAGACCACAGATCAGCCGGAGTTGCAATCTTGTAGTTGGTATGGGAGCCGCTCAGGGCGAACTTCACGGCATTTTCGACCGCGGGCCGGATCCTTGTCAGTTTCTTTACCGGCTTGCCGCCCTTGGAGAAGGTCAGCAACTGGGTTGTCAGGTTGACTGAAAGATGGAGGGCCTCCTCTGCCTGATCGAGCATGGAAAGTGATTTTTCCTTCTGGTCATGCGTCAACCTGGCCATGGAGATGTATCCGAACACGCCTTGCAGGAGATTGTTAAAATCGTGGGCTATGCCGCCTGCAAGGGTGCCCAGGGATGCGAGCTTCTGGGTCTTGAGCCGTTCTTCTTCGAGGAGGTGTTTCTCTGTTATATTGTTTATCGTCTCGATTACCGAGGTTACGGCGCCGGATGCGTCTTTGATCGGGTAGGCCTTTGTCTCGACATGAAGGATATTTCCATCGGCATCCTTATGGTGGTGAAGAGCGGTATGGGGCCTTCCTGTCTCAAAGACATTTCTGACCGCGCATTCCACACCTTCGTCATGGCAGGGCGCATTGACCTTGTGCGATACCTCATAGCAATGACTGCCGATGATCTTCTCATCGCAGCCGCCCACCTGGCTGCAGTATGCCTTGTTGGCCGTCAGAATACGATAGTCCCGGTCGACGACAATGAAGCCCTCATCCACGGTATCGAGAATACTCCGGACAAATTCCTCACTCTGCCGGACCTTTTCCTCTTCTTTCCGCAATGTCTGCTCACTTTCCTCCACCGCCCGATACGCCTTCCTGACGGCCTTCTGAGGGATAGTTCGCAGGACGATGAGGATGACAATCCCCATGAGGAGAGACAATGAGCCAACGAGGGCTGTACGGGCGATAAGCGGATCGAGGGACTGTGAAAGCTCGATGCGCGCCACCGGAACACCTGCATCGTATATAGCATAGCTGCGCGTGATAAGGGGCGGGGAAAGGTATTCAGCTATTTGAGCCACAATATTACCCTGAGCATCCCTTATCAGCCGCACCTCCGGCAGATCCTGCGTGTGACGCCGCTGCAGCAATTCCTGCAGCCGTATCTCCTCAAACTGCCACATTTTAGGGTTTGCCATAACCAGCCCCTCAACGCTTCTTGCGGAGAGTTCGGCCTGGGCCTCCATGCTCCCTCCCTTGTACTGGTAAGAAATCATGAAATAGGCAGCAGGGATGGCGGCTGCAACAACAATAGAGATGATCACGGCTATTGTCGATGTAATGCGTGTTATGGAATCGTAGCGGGACTTCATTTGCGAGCTTTACGACCGGCAGTTACAAGAACACCAAGCCTTTCGACAACAGCACGTCCTTTCTCCGAATATATGAAGTCCAGGAATTTAGCGGCCGCATCGGGAAGCCTGCCTGTGGTCACAAAGTCTATATCCTTTGCAAGAGGGTAACTGCCGTCAGCAAGTACCGCGGGCGACGGCATAACGTTGTTGAGAGAGAGAATGTTCAACGATATTCTGCCGGCCATAATGCCGGCGAGTCCCGCTGCCCCGATGCTGCCATCAGTCTTCATTATCATCTCGTTCGACTCCGGATCGGTCACGGCCATGATCATGCCCTGCTGCCGGTGCGCCTCTGAAACAGCCTTGTCCATTCCTGGAGACAGTCCCCGCAGGATCTTCGTGTCGATATCCTCCGATGGACGCAGAACAACCCGGATGTTTTCATTGTTTGGCCATTTTCTTTTTGCGCCGGAGTAGATGGCCTCCAGTTCGCTGGTCAGAATATTCCTCTGGGAAACACTCCTGTTTGCAACAATAGCCAGCGGGGTCTTGCCGAGCGCGCTGACTTTCGCCCCCCTTGCCGCCTCGTCGGGCTTAAGGGGTCTGCTGGTCACTGCGATATCCAGACTGCCGGCGAGCAGGGCCTTTATCGCCCCTGAACTTCCCAGCGGCTTCTGCATTTCGAACGTTACCCCGGGATGAGCTTTGACATAGATTTCAATAAGGGGCTTCATGATTTCCAGCCCGGTCCCGGAACCGTTTATGCGTATCGCCTCACCCGCAAAGGCATTGCTCTGTCCTCCCGGAATGAGTACATAAAGCAGCCCAAAACAGAATAATTTGATCAGTATTCCGGCTAAGTGACGCATGAGCATCCTCCCGAGCTATTCATCTCCGACCGCTCTTCTAATCTTCTTTCAGAATCTTCCAGAGGCTTGTCCTGGATATGCCGAGGACCTCTGCAGCCTTTGTCTTGTTGCCGTCGAGCATCTTGACGACCTTTTCGGCATATTCCCTGACAACCTCGTCAATATTCTTGATCTCCGCCGGATCGATCGTCTCGATCTCCAGTACGCGCAGACCCCGGGGGAGGCTCGAAGGAGTGATTGCGGGACTTTTCTCGAGAATGATCGCCCTTTCGATAATATTCTCAAGCTCCCGTACATTACCCGGGAAGCTGTAGTGCATCAGGATATCCATTGCCTCGTCCGAAAAACCCGTTATCTTTTTGTTCACCCGCGGGAGGTGCTTCTGCAGGAAATACGCACTGAGCGGCCGGATGTCCTCCGGACGCTCGCGCAGCGGCGGGATAAGGAACTCCATGACATTCATCCGGTAATAAAGGTCCTCCCTGAACTTCCCCTCCGAGATCAGGCGCCTGACGTTCTGGTTTGTCGCAGCAATGAACCGGACATCCACCTTCTGGGGCTTTGTCCCCCCAACCCGGTAAAACTCGCCATCTTCAACAACCTTCAGCAGCTTTGCCTGAAGGTTCGGAGAGAGTTCGGCAATCTCGTCAAGAAAAAGCGTGCCGGAATCAGCAATCTCGACAAGACCCTGCTTCGCGGTCAACGCGCCGGTAAAGGCCCCGCGCTCGTGGCCGAACAGTTCGCTGGCCAGCAGGTCTTCGGTGAGGGTTGCGCAGTTCAGGGAAAGAAACGGCCGCTCCTGCCTCCTGCTCGTAAAATGGATGATCTTTGCGATCAGGCTTTTCCCCACCCCGGTCTCGCCGGTCAGAAGAAGGTTGAATTCAGATTCCCGTATCCCCTCTATCGTATTGAGGATCTTCTTCATCCCGTCGCTCTTTGCTATGATCGTAAAGCGTTTGTCCATACCGAAGTAGGTCTTGAGCGCAGCATTCTCCTTCCTGAGGACCAACTGCTCGGCGATCTTCCTGACACGAAGGGTCAGCTCGTCGAGGTCGAAAGGCTTGGTAATATAATCGAACGCCCCTTTTTTCATGGCCGCGACCGCCGATCCGATACTGCCGAACCCCGTGATGATGATCACCTCGGTCCCGGGATGAAGCACCTTCGTCTTTTCGAGAAGTTCTTCGCCGCTCATACCGGGCATCTTGACGTCGGTAATCAGGACATCGAACTGAGCCTTCTCCATCCTCCGGAGGGCCTCGGCCCCGTCCGTCGTCCCTGAGACGTCATAGCCCTCGTCCTGCAGCGAATCGATCATGTTGTCGAGCGTGATCTCTTCGTCTTCTGCCACCAGTATCTTTATTGCCATAGGTATGCTCCTGCCGTTAGTTTACCGCGGCCGGCACAGAACCCTCAACCGTTCCGGCCCCGCTGTCTTTCGCCCTGCTATTTTTAGGAAGTGTGATAATGAACGTGGTCCCCTTCCCCTCGCTGCTTTCGACCCCGATATCCCCGCGATGCCGCTTGATGATATTGAAGACGATCGCCAGACCCAGCCCTGTGCCCTTGTTCTTTGTGCTGAAGAACGGTTCGAATATCTTTTCAACCGTCTCCGGCGACATGCCGCGGCCGGTGTCGGAGACGGTTATCTTCACGTGATGGTCTTCCTCCAGACCACCCACCGCCAGTCCGCCGGATCCCTCCATGGCCTCGATTGCATTCGTAAAGAGGTTGATGAAAACCTGTTCCAGCTGCTCGGGGTCTGCATACATCACGATCTCCTCAGGGACCAGCCGGACTTCAAAGGAAATGCGTTCGACGTTCACCGTGTTTGCGATCTGCCTGTAGACTCCCTGAATAAAGGTCCGCAACTCGACCGGCCTCGGATGGGGGTCCCTCCCCCGTGCAAACGACAGGAGGTCTCCCACGATCCGTTTGACCCGCATGGTCTGAGCAAAGATGTCATCGAGCCCCTTCGAGATGTAGTCGGGCGGATCGTCTCCCGCCTTCCGCTTCAGCCGCTGGGCAGTCGTATAGATATTGTTCAGCGGGTTGTTCAGCTCGTGCGCCACGCCGGATGCCAGGGTCCCGATCGCCGCAAGCTTCTTGCTCTGAAGGAGTTCCCGCTCCCTCTGTTCCAGCTGCTCTTCCATGATGTTGAACTTGTTGATGAGCTGTCCGACCTCGTCTGTCCCCCATGCATCTACCGGTTCCGCAACATGGGCAAAATTCCCGGCCCCTGTCCTCTCGATTACCGCCGTAATCAGCTTGAGTCTTTTTACAACACTGTTGATGGTGATGAACATGGTCCCGAAACCGACAACGAGGAATAGAGGGAAGACCACGAGGATGGCGATGCGCGACAGGTGAATAAAGCTGTCGACCTTATCCCTCGCTGCCTTGTCCAGTTCCTTGGTCTCCGTAAGGATAGTCTCCCCCGTCTTTCTGAGGGCGCCGATCTCGATGTCCAGCTCCCTCAGTGCGGTTATAATCCGGTCTTCCTGCCTCATGGAAAAGGCCTCCAGAAGATATCTGACATCCTCAAGCGGTTTATCCAGAAAATTTGACGTAATCAGCCTGCTCACCTTCGCATACCCCGGCAGCGCCCTTCCGAGCCGGTCCGATTCAGCGGAGACCACTGCCATCAGCCTCTCTATTGATCCGAATTTCTCCCGGTACTCAAGGACATGCCTTTTCAATGAGACCGTGCGTTCGATGCCGGCGGGCCGCGGGCCTTTCAGTATGTCGTCCAGTTCCCCCAGATACTGATAGATCGCGGCAGACTCTTCGGAGGCCTTCTCCGGGGCATAGAGAAAATAGTTCTTCTCATGTCTCCTGAGCTGGAGGGACTTGCTCCTGATCGTATCGGCCAGTTCGAGGAACCCGGTCTCCTTCTTTATTTCGACAAAATTCAGATACAGAAAACCGGAGAGCAGGGCTATGAGAACAGAACTGACCATGAAACTGAAGATTATTTTTTTCTGAAGGGTCATGTGAATATATTACCACTTCAGGGGATGTGAAACAGATATCTGCCCCCTTCCCCTTACCCTGATGATAAAAACAACGAACAGGACCGCAGATGTCGCTGCAGTCATTGCGCCAAAATAAAACGTTGCCGACGGAGAAACATGGTCCCAGAGCCAGCCGCCGATGAGGCTTGCAGGAAACATCGCAACCCCGGTTACGGTGTTGTATACCCCAAAGGCGGTCGCCTTGAAATCCTGCGGTGTGATCGTCACGAGAAACGCCTTCTGTATCCCTTCGGTAAGTCCCATGAAAAGGCCATAGAATCCGAACAATACCCAGATGGCTGCTGCGCTGTCCGCAACCGCAAAGCCGCAGTAGAGCACAGCAAAAAGAATAAATCCCGCAAGGAGGACTCTCTTCTTGCCGAACCGGTCAGCAGCCATGCCTGCCGGAATGGACGAGAGCGAGTATACGAGATTGAAAAACAGATAGACGACCGGAATCATGGTGGTCTCCACACCCTTCTGTTCAGCCCTCAGAATCAGGAAAACATCGCTTGAATTCCCTGCAGCAAACAGCGCGGCAATAAGGACAAAGAACTTGAACCTCCAGTCAAAGTGCTTCATCGTCAGTTTAGGCCTCTCTGCACCTGCAGGGGTTTGATGCACCGGACCTTCCGGTGCGGGGTAGACTGGTGCGCCTTTTTTTTTCTTCTCCTTGATGAAAAATAGTATCAGCAGGACGGCTATGAGTCCGGGAAGCATGGAGAGCCAGAAGACCCTGCGGTAATCGTTGGAGAAGATTCCAAGGAGGAAAAATGCCAGGGCAGGGCCGACGACCGCACCCATGGTATCCATGGCCCGGTGAAACCCGAAGGCCCTTCCGAGATGCGACCTTTCCGCCGACTCGGCGATAATCGCATCCCTCGGCGCAGTGCGGACACCCTTGCCGACCCGGTCGATAAACCGGGAGCCCAGCACCTGCTGCCAGCCTGTTGCCAGGGCAGCAAAAGGTCTGCTCAGCGTGGATATCCCGTATCCCAGGGCCATGAGCCACTTCCGGTTTCCCAGCCTGTCGGAAAACCATCCTGAAAAAACTTTGAGCAGGCTGGCCGTAGCCTCGGCTATACCTTCGATAAGTCCGATAACCGACTTGTTCACTCCAAGGACATTGGAGAGAAAAAGCGGCATAAGGGGATATATCATCTCCGAGCTCATATCCATAAAAAAGCTGACAAGCCCGGCAACCGTTATATTCTTATTGAAGCCGAATAATTTATTATCCTTCACGACAGCGCCGCTTATACCCGCAACATCGTATCGGAATTTATTCCGTACCCGGGAACTCCCTGCCCTCCCTGATGCCGAAATACATCGCTGATTTCCCGACAGGAATCCTGGAGACCACTTCCAGCTTCCCGATATCGATTTTGTTCATGACGTTGTCTGCTGCATTGATCATGAAAAAATATTTCCCGTCGGGCGTGAAGTAGCCTCCGTGCGCCTGTTTTTTCCCGTTTCGGACAGGGATATTCTTCAGGACCTCCTGTTTGGCCACATCGATAACCGTCAAAACATTGTCTTTATGCTGGATCACGAAGATATATTTCCCGTCCCTTGTCATGGCAGGATGTCCTGCGCCCATACCGGCCTTTAACGTCTTCACGATTTCCTGCCTGGCCACATCCATCACCGCAACCGTCCTTCCGCCCTCGTTACAAAAGAAGAAATACTTTCCATCCCTGCTGAACTCTCCATGGTGGCCGAGCCCCTGTTCTCCGGGTTCAAGCGGGACGGGGATATCTTTAACAATCCTGTTCGTCTCTGCATCAATCAATGTAATGGATGTTCCCCCGCCCTTTGTCGTTTCATTCACTGCATAGAGCAGTTTCCCGTCTATTGAAGGATGAAGGTAATGATTTGAACCCGGCAGCAGGATCGTTGTCTTTATGTCGCCGGCAGGTGCATCAATGCAGACAATAGTGTTATTGACGTTATCCGAGGCATAAAGATATCTGCCATCCTTTGACCAATACGGGTGTTTCATCATCGCGCCTTTGAAGGCCCCTGCAGGCCCCTTTCCTATGCCGACCGTCCTGATAATGGTATCGGTGTCAGTATCGATAAAAGAGACTTCCAGAGCATCTTTGTAGGCAACGGCGAGGGTCTTTCCGTCAGGCGATAAGGCAAGCTGAAACGATGTTGCAGGCAGGGCGATAGTCGTGATGACATTCATTTTGTTGGCATCTATCACGGTGAGGTCTTTCGTCCCCCTGTTATTCACATAGCATTTCCCTTCTTTGGTAAAGGCAAGCGCATGGGGATTTTTCCCTGTCGGGAGTGTCTTTACCACCTTTTCCGCTATCAGATCCACTACCATGAGATTGTTATCGCCTTCACTGGGGACATAGGCAAGCCTCCCGGAATCCGGCGATGCAAAAGCTCCGGCAGCAAAACTCAGGCAAAGTATGACCATAAACGCGATTCTTCTCATCTCATTTCCTCCTGTTTGGTTATCAGCATGGCAGCGGCGTAACGGCCGCGGGGCTCTGCCCCAGTGCAGCCTGATCTGTTGTATTATAAGTACTACGGGGAATATTTGCATCGCGTCTCTCTTATGCTCCCTTATAAAAAACGGGGCGTTCCCATATCCATCCATGACGCCCGATCCCGCGGCGTCAGCCCCCGCAGAAGAGTATTGAAACCAGAGGGTGGTTCGGTTTACAATGATGCAGTGCAGGAATTACCAGACAGGCCCCCTTCTCAAAGGTAGACACTAATGTATGATCCGGAAAATCAGCCGCATGACATGCTGAACGAACTGCTCAGCCAGATCTCCTTATCCGGGCCGATTCTCAACAGCATCGGCGATGCGATCAGCATTCAGGACCTGAACTTCAGGGTCCTGTTTCAGAACGAGGCCCACAGGAAACTGTTTGGTAACCACAGCGGCGAATTCTGCCACAGCGCCTACCTGCAAAAGCAGACTGTCTGTGAAGACTGTCCCCTTGCCATGGTCTTTGCTGACGGTGGGTCGCATACTGTCGTAACGACAGGCACTACGGAGCACCGGACCATCCTCGTTGAAATCGCTGCCTCGCCGATAAAGAATTCCCATGGAGAGATCGTCGCCGGCATCGCGAAAACGCGTGATATCACCGCACAACACGAGATGGAGGCGGAACTGACCCGCTACCGCTCCCGGCTTGAACTCATGGTCGAGGAGCGTACCGAGGGCTTGAGGGCGCTCAATGAGGAACTTGAACTCACTATCGCCGAGCGAATGAAAGTCGAGGAGGCCCTTCGGAACAGCAGGGCCTTTGTCCGGAATATCTTTGAGAGTGTCGGAGAAGGGCTGATCGTCGTCGACCGTGATTACCGGATCATTTCTGCAAACAGGGCCTTTCTGACTCATACAGGACAGAAGATCGAAAAGACAGTCGGCAGGCACTGCTATAGCGTCTCGCATGGCAACGAAGCGCCCTGTTACCTTTCCGGAGAAAACTGCCCCACAAAAAGCACCTTTGAGACCGGCGAACCCCACGAGGCACTGCATATTCACAAGTTACATGACGGCAGTTCCGCTTATGTCGAGATCAGGTCTTATCCCATGAAGGACGATAAAGGGGTCACGGTCTCGGTCATCGAGACGATCAATGATATCACGTCACGCCGCAGACTGGAAGAACAGCTGAGAAATGCCCAAAAACTTGAGGCGGTCGGACAGCTGGCAGGAGGGATAGCCCATGACTTCAACAATATTCTGACCGCGATTCTCGGATACGGAAATCTGCTCCAGATGACTATCAGCGAAGGAGATCCGCTGAGAAGCAAGGTCGATCATATTGTTGCAGCTGCAGATAAAGCGGCAAGCCTGACACAGAGTCTTCTCACCTATAGCAGAAAACAGCTGATCAATCCCCGCCCGGTCAACCTGAACGAGATTATCGCCAGGATAGAAAGGCTGCTGTCCCGGCTGATCGGCGAGGATATCGAACTGAAGACCCTGCTGACTGCCGACAATGCGGTCATCAACGCCGATGCCGGACAGATCGAGCAGATTCTCATGAACCTTGTCACGAATGCCCGCGACGCTATGCCCGAAGGCGGTTCTCTGCTTATTCAAACTGAAGCCAGGGAACTCACCCCGGATTTTATAGCGGCACATTCCTTCGGTCTGCCCGGAAGATATATTACTCTTTCAGTCACTGATTCAGGCACAGGGATCGAAGACCGGATCCGGACAAAGATATTCGATCCTTTTTTCACCACAAAGGAAGTCGGCAAGGGGACCGGCCTCGGGCTTGCGATGGTATACGGCATTGTCAAACAGCATGACGGTTATATCGATATTTCCAGTTCCTCAACAAAGGGAACTACGTTCACCATTTTTCTGCCGGCATCCGGGTCTGAGATCGCAGAGACGATTGGCATTGTGCCCTCGCCGCAGGTCAAGGGAGGTACCGAGACAATCCTTCTTGCCGAGGATGATGAAGTGATCAGGACACTGACACAGAAAATACTCGAAAAGGCCGGTTATACGGTTCTGACCGCAATGGACGGGATCCAGGCAGTTGAGGAATATATGCGGCACAGAAAGTCCATTGACCTTCTGCTCCTTGATGTCATCATGCCGAAAAAGAACGGAAAGGCTGTCCATGATGAGGTCAGGGTGGTGAATCCTTCCGTCAAAACCCTCTTTTTCAGCGGCCATACGGCTGACCTGCTTCACCATGAGGGGAAACTCGATCCGGGGCTGAACTTTATCAGAAAACCGTTATCGGTAAATGACCTCCTGCTGAAGGTCCGGGAAGTACTGGACAAAAGGTGACGAGGAGGGCTTGTGATGAATGCCATCGATAAGGTAAAGAAATACCTTGTCATTACCAGTCTTTTTTTTCTGATAACCTCTGCAGTCTCGCTTGTGCTCAATATCAGAGGGACTCAAAAACAGTACCGGGAACTCGCCACGGTCATGGGGCGGTCCTTTTTTCAGACGATCGTTGCAACACGAAAATGGAATGCCGAGCATGGCGGCGTTTATGTCCCGGTAACCGCAAAGGTCCAGCCGAATCCCTATCTTGAGGACCCGCTCCGGGACGTTGTCACCACCGAAGGCATGCGGCTGACGAAGATCAATCCTGCTTATATGACAAGACTCGTCTCTGAAATACTCAAGGAGAAAAATGAGATACAGGCCCATATCACCAGCCTGAAACCGATCCGGCCTCATAACAGGGCAGATGAATGGGAGACTACCGTGCTCATGGCATTCGAGCGTGGCGCCCATGAAGAGACAACCCTGGTGCGGAAAGCAGAATCGGACATCTTCCGTTATATGGCCCCGCTGAAGGTCGATGCCTCCTGCCTGAAGTGCCACGCCAAGCAGGGCTACCAGGCTGGTGACATACGGGGAGGCATCAGCGTGTCGTTTAACTATGCCCCTTTCCAGACGGCAATGACCGTCCAGAACCAGAAGATCGTCGCTATCCACGTATTCTTCCTGTCGGCAGGCTTCCTGATAATCTGGTTCCTCGGGACCGGGTTGCTCGCACGGGTCCGGGAGCTTCAGGAGGCACAGTCCCTCATCAGCAAACTGGAGGGCATTCTCCCGATCTGCAGCCACTGCAGAAAGATCAAGGCCGATAGTCCGGGATCACCGGCAGAGAGCTGGGTCAACATTGAAGAATACGTCAGGGAAAAGACAGCCGCGGAATTCTCGCATGGCATATGCCCCAACTGTTATAAGGTGCTCTACGAAGATGACCTGCAGAAGGCCATAAATAAAAAACAGGACCGGTGATCCGAAACAGGGTTTTCGCCCTTACTCCTGCTATAAGCATTACGCTGCAAAGTACGGACGGTGGTGCCTTCGCTTGCGTGATCTCTCATCATATCATGTTGTCATTACAGCCTTATTGAGATGTTTCTGGCTGCTGCAATCCAGCAATAAAGTTTATCCCTTCAGTATATCTGCCCAGATCTTGACTGCCGTGCAGATAATGATCACCGCAAGCAGCCATCTCAGATATTGTGTCTTCGTTTTCTTCCCTGCGATACTGCCCAATTGCGCCGCGGGAATAGCCCCCAGCAGGAGTGCCGCAGCCATATGAAAAGGCACCTGTCCTGTTGCCACCTTTCCCACGAGCCCGGCTGATGAAGAAAAAAGCCCGATTGCCAGGGTGCTTCCAAGTGCCACCCTGAGCGGAATCTTCAGGACATACAGCAGAAGCGGGATGATGATGAAGGCCCCGCCCTGCCCCACCAGGCCGATCAGGAATCCGATCGTCACTCCGATGAAAATGGCGGTCGGTCTGTGGAATACTACCGCATCCCCGGTCAGTTCGTCCTTTGCATAACTCCGGGGGATCAGCATCATGATCGACGCGATGAACGCCAGCGCTCCGAAGATAAAGAGCAGAGGCTTGTCAGGAACAATCTTCGAGACAAACGAACCGGTCAGCGAGGACATAAAGAGCGAAAGCCCCAGCGTAAGGACAAGGGGTCTGTTGACGAGATTATGCCTGTTATAAAAAAACATGGCAGAAAGGGACGCGAAAAAACCCTGGATCATTGTCAGCCCGGTGATGTTCTTGACGCCGATCGGATCGAGCCCGAAATAAACGGGAACATAAAGGAGAAGCGGGAACATGAGTATGCCCCCGCCTATCCCCAGCAGTCCTGAAAAGAAGCCGACGATCGAGCCGGCCATCCAGAGAAACAGGTAGAACTCCATGTCCCTGTCAGCGCTCTACGATTATGTGTTTGTCTTCTTTTGCCGGTTCCTCAAGCAGGTCGCCGATATGCGCGGCCAGGATATTTTCCTGCTGCAGTGCTGCAATCAGTTTGTCCCGGTTTTCCTGGGGCACAAAGATGAGCAGCCCCCCTGAGGTCTGAGCATCGTTCAGGAGGGTCCTCTCATATTCCGCAACATCCCCGGCCCAGGCAACATGCTGGTCGTAAATCTTCAGATTTCCCAGTGTGCCGCCAGGTGCAATTCCTGCCCTGACCAGTCTCACCGCCTCATCGAAGAAAGGTACCCGGCTTACGAAAAGGCGCGCCCGGCACCGGCTTGCCGTCAGCACCTCGTTGAGGTGGCCGATAAGGCCAAAGCCGGTTATATCTGTTGCGGTGCTGACGCCGGCCCCGATCATAATCTCTCCCGCCCTTTTGTTCAATGTCGCCATGGACAGGGTAAACTCTTCGATGGCTGCGTCACCGGACTTGCCGGCCTTCACCCCGGTCGAGACGATACCGGTGCCGATCTTTTTGGTCAGTATGAGTGCATCCCCGGGTTTTGCCTTCGAATTGTCGAGGATCTTGCCGGGATGGATGAGCCCCATGACGGTGTACCCGAATTTCGGCTCCTTGTCCTTGATGGTATGTCCGCCGATGATCGACACACCCGCTTCGGCCATCTTGTCGATGCCGCCCTGCATCACCCTCTTGAGCGAGGGAAAGAACTCAGGACTGCTCGGGAACATGGCTATGTTCAGGGCAACCGTCGGTCTTCCTCCCATCGCCCATACATCTGAAAGAGCGTTCGCAGCGGCAATGGCGCCAAACCAGTAGGGATCATCGACAATCGGAGTGAAAAAATCAGTGGTCAGAACCACCGCCACATCATCGGTAATGCGATATATACCGGCATCATCGGCATTACTGGTGCCGACAAGCACATTTTTGTCGGTTATTGCAGGCAGCTGCCCCAGCACGTGGGACAGGTCCAGAGGACTGAATTTGGCTGCTCAGCCCGCGCAGTTTGCAAGTTCTGTAAGCTTGATTTCCATGCAGTTGCCTCCCTTTCCGTTTAATTATAAGGATGCAGTATTTCTATTGCAACGAGGTGGTTACGGGACTGATATGACTTTTTCTCTAAAACTCATATCTGACCTGCAGATAAATATTATCATTCCTGTCGAACTGACCGAACTGACTCCATGGCCTGCCGCCGCCGAAGACCATGCCGCCGAGAGCTGCCCAGACATGATCTGAAAAGTTATATTTGATTTCCGGGTTCAGCAGGTAATCACTGTCTGACGGGCTCCAGAATGAGAACCATGAAAGTCTGAGGGTCTGGTGCAGAAGGAATTGCGTAAGCCTTATCGAAACAAGGTCATGCAGACGATTTTCCTGAGGAAAGCCTGCAGGCAGATTCCTTTTATACGCGGTATAATCATGCATATACTCAGCATAATATTGAACCCCTATCGTGAAATCCTCCCACAACTGCCGCTGGTAGCCCGCAAGAAATCTTGTCTGTGCGTTAGGAATCATAGGGTCAGTGCCTTGTCTGTCCTGCCTCGAATCATAATAGCCGGCCTCAAGGCTAAGGACGCCATCCAAAGCCTTTCCCTGAAGGCTGGCGCCATAGACGGAAAGTCCGGGATAAAAGAGAGTCAGCTTTGCCGGCATTATCATATTGTCCGGCATCATGGAGGGTTGCCTGAGAAACCCGTGATAATAGTACAGGGACGCGTCAAAGCCTGCGATATCCCGATATGCCCGTAAAGCGATCTCAGTATTCTCAAGAGAAACGGCAGGCTTTTCTTTATTCCTGTCAGTAACACGAGGCCCATTATTGGAAAATGGATCGAACATCCAGAATCTCTGTGAGTCAGGGAAATGATTAGGCGTAAACAACGGTATTACAACGAACTCAAAGGATGCAAAGCCCGGATAGATGCCTATCTTTGCACCATCAACACCTTTCTTCAGGTATTCCAGAGGCCTCCCGGAAAAAAACGCCTCGTAATCCTTCGGGAATACATCGTTGATAAACACCAGGTCGCCAACTCCCCAGGTGATGACCTGTCTGCCGATTCTGGCATCCCAATTATTCGCCGTGTAGTCAATATAGCCTTCTCTCAATTCAGAGTCCCATTTTTTGCCGACGTGATCATACCATCCGTCTGCCTTGATAAGGAGATGCAATGGGTCCTTTGCAGCATCAAGTTTCAGCTGAAGCCGTTCCTCCGCCAGCTTAAAATTGCCGCCATCCGGATTGGAAGCCGCAACACCAGCGGCATAGTTTCCCTGCAGAAACCCATGCAAAGAGATATCAGCTGCATAAGCCGGCGCACAGAGCAACAAAAACGAGACAAGAATAAAAAGACAATTTGCAGCCCTGCAACCCTGCAACAGAAACCGCCCGGCTTCTCCTGTTTTAATGTCTGTTTTCGGTGTCATTCCCGCTAGTGAAGCGCGCCGGGAATCCTTCCGGAAAGATTCCGGACAAGCCGGAATGGCGGAAACAGGAACCCGGGACATAAACCGTCGGGAGTATCTCTTAAATGAGATACCTGATGCCGCGGTCTTGATTATTCTATCCATTTCTTGGGCGGCTGCTTCAGGAATCTCTCCGAAAACAGGCTGTCTTCAATGCCGACGCCATAGTCAATCTTGGCGTAAGAAACTTCTGTCATATGCCCGCTCTGAAGGTTTTTCATGCTTCTTTTGGTGATCGTCGGAAATCCCTTAACATCCTTTATTTCTATAGCGGTAAACACTTTGTATAGTTCGCCTCTTTTGTCGAAATATTCCTCTTTGAGCGGAAGGAAGGTGGACTTGTCAATCCATGCCATTTTATAACTGTAGTCCATATCCCCTGCCTTCGGCGTACTCTTGACGACGTAGCAGTCCTTGCCGCCGGCTTTTTCCTCCCTGACAATACTGCGGGAATCCTCTTCAAGGTTTCTCCCTGACACATCCTCATAAGTAAAATCAGAGCCGACGAAACTCGAATGCTTGTCCTTTGCCGCAATGCGTCGCACCATGCTTATCGCGGGAACAAAGAGCCACCGGTCAGCATCTTTACCCGGATATTTATAGACCATAAACGTCATATCCTTTACATCTGCCGGCTGATAAAAGTAGATAAAATATTTCTGCTCACCGCCCGTATCACCGTAGTTC